>Ga0228711_1008728_pt1 | contig 14074 bp, 12 predicted proteins | sample MedpolnodulmetaG_2_FD_177996 | JGI IMG/M metagenome (GOLD analysis project Ga0228711, IMG submission 177996) | Root nodule microbial communities from Medicago polymorpha collected in Santa Monica, California, United States - brown nodules | ecosystem: Host-associated > Plants > Roots > Nodule...
GCCAAATGTAAATCCCCAATGCAGAACCACACATCAGTTGGTGCACCACTACCACTTTCTTCACAGGCATCATCAATTGTGCTTTGGGACTTCAATTTCTTGCTCAATGTGTAGTACACTTGAGCTGTTGCAGTAGCCATGGTTGCAGTTGCCATGATTAACCTCTCCCTGTAACAAAAAGAAATTCAAAAACAAAAAAAAAACAAAAAAAATCAAGCTGTTAGAATAAATTCCCTATAAACCCAACTTCAAGTTCTTCATTTTCCATTAAATTGTATTTCAAATCAATACCTTAATGATCTCTACCAAATGATAACACCAGATAATTAACTCAAGATAGGATAAAACGAAGTTAATCCAATAAGCTTATAACCTTTTCACATTACGATAGAGTAAATACCTCATGCTACACCAGCAAAACGAATAACAAGGAATTCCAAAATTTATATGATTTATTGGCATTCTCAGTCACAAAATTGCCATTAACACCAACATTCTTAACTATTAATTTCAAAGGTAACTAAACAGTTATTCTGAGTTGTGGTTTTGCAGCTGACAGATAATTAGAATAAACAACTAAAATAAATGCAGCAGAGGAAGCATACTCCATATTGTTACATTCATGCAAATAGAACAAGATGACACTTATTAAAGAAGAAACAAAATGATATGATTATACTTTTCAATGACTGCTTCTTTGAAAGGAGTTCAAGTGATTTTTAAGTTAAATTAATGTTTCACAGCAACCAACCTGGAGTTTTCTGGACAATAATGAAAGCATTTCACATATTTAAGAATCAAAATGACAATTTGCTTTTATCAGTACCATAGAGGGCATTCTTGGATATTTAAATCATAGACATACCAACCTTACTTCAAAAACAAGACCAAAATATATAACAGAATTAAGACAATTACAAGATATCAAATTGAAAACCATGTTATAGAGTGAAAAAAGGAGAGAAAATGTTGCAGGTAGAGAATGAAATGTTGCAGGTAGAGAATGAGTCTGAGATCACTACATCTTTCAAAAAAAGACTTGAAATTCACATGGCTAGAAATGAGTTACTACAAAAACATACCTGAAGCAATTTGAACTAAAGCACCACTGCCGGTGCTGAGATACTAAGTTGTGTTTCGATCTTGTTCCCCTGTCTTCACTTTGTTAAGAATCTTATAAAAATCTCAAACCAGTCTCTGCAACACCATTAATGTAAAAATTAGGGGTTCAGATAATTGGTATAACATAAGGCTTTATTCAATACAAAATTAATAATAAAACAATTTACCCTTCAATTGTCAACCCTGTCATGAAGCCTCGGTCCTAACCGCTTGTCTAAACAATCTGGAACACAAATAAAAGGAATTGATTAATGCTATAAAACAGGCACATGTTGGACATCAAGGAAAAAAAGGCACAAAACAATCAACTATCAGAATCTAATCAAAGTAACATAAAAAGCCCGCCTAAACAATATGGAACACAAATAAAAGGAACTGATTAATGATCTAAAAAAGGTACAAAACAATAAACTATCAGAATCTAATCAAAGTAACATAAAAACGCAAGCTACAGATAACTAAGGTTACAATAATGTTATTCTTAAAATCAACATCTTTTATCTAACAGGAACCTTAAAAACAACTCATATCAACTCATGAAATGTTATTCTTTATTAATATACCATAGCTCCCACATAACCACACACTATTGAAAATCGATAAACGCACATTAACCGACTCTCAACCTACAATTTATAGATCCTACGTAACCACATACAATAGAAAATCAGTCAACACGTGTTAACTCTCAACCCACAATTCATATCTCTTACCTAACCACAACGGTGAAACCTAAATGCACTAACTGCTCTAACCTAAAATGTGTTGATCTCAACCAATTTAAAATTGGTTAGACTACACTAACAAAGTTGAACCAACATAAAAAAAAACACTCCAATCAACATAAAAAAGCAGAAAATTCTTAAATAAAATTCTCACAAACACTTATGTGGGTGTGACAGTAATACATCTGACCCAAAATGCGCAATTATATTAACGATATCGCACTGAATCAACCCACAACCATTTTACTTCACAAGAATATCTATAAATTTTTCCAACAGTTTCTCTCTAAATATGTTTCTTTTTTAGGTTATATACTTCAAAATTCAAATCTACCACACAAACAACCAATCAAGAGTAAAACCCAGTTTCTCACAAACCCTCTTAATTTTTTTTTTACTTTAGGTTACAAATTAACTAATTAAATCAAAAATAAAATAAAAAAACAACATTGCATATGAATCTGACCCAAAATTGACATAATTAATATAACAATCTAAAACTAAAGCAACCCACAACAAATTTTGCCATGAGCATTGAAATTAGGGTAAGAAAGACAGCGGGGTTTAGTAGGGTTAGAGTGTACCTTAAGTTGGGAAAAGAGATTTGAAACAGAATCAAAGTTGTTTCTGAGAAAACAGCTTTGAATCGATTGAACAACTGCTTCAGTGAAGAAAAGGAACTGAGCTGCGGTGTAGGTAGAACTGAACAGTGAAGAAAAGGAACCGATTGAGTGAAGAAAAGGAACCGATTGGGATTATGCTTCGATTGAGTGAAGAAATCGAGAAATGAGATTGAGAGTGAAGAAAAGGAACCGATTGAAATTACATGATGACCATGAGTGAAGATTCGATGGGGTTAATGATGGTGAGATTGAGCCATGAGTGAGATTGAGGTTTCAATTTAGGGGAAAGTGAGATTGTGGGTGATCAGAGTGGTGGAGATTTAGGTTTTAGATTGGGGGGAAAGTGAAATTGAGGAATAAAATTGATTTTAGGGTTTTGGAGGTGTGGGAGGGAGAATGAAATTGGAAAAGTGGGAGTGATAAACATTTGGCCAAAAGATACATTGTGAAGTGCGTTTGAAAAAATAAAAGTTATAAATCCTGCGACCCTTAGGCTTAACGGTTGCAATAACAGTCGAAAAAGTGTAATTTGCGACAGTTCTAAGCTAAGGGCCGCAAAGTAAGTGTCGCAAAATGACAGATTTCTTGTAGTGAAACCGCATTAAAATCTCCCACAAACAACCACGGAGCAACCAAAGTATTTTGTAAGCGTGTCAGATCTGCCCATAGTTGTCGACGAAGTATATAGGATGTACTTGCATAAATCCAACAATGTAAACTGTGGAACCATTACAGACATGTTCTAGCACCAAACATTAGATGAAGCAAAGGTGACAGTAAATGCGACATCCGCTCCCCAAACAGCCCAGAGATTAGGAGTGAGTGGCTCTCTCTTATTCAAACAATAATTAGTAACGTGAAGATTATTCCAAAACCAAGAGGGGATGGAATCATAAACAACCATAGGTTCAGCAAGAAAAACCAAAGAAGGATTATTTAAATGGTACATTTCACGGAAAGCAATTCTGGAATCGTTGTTACCAATCCCTCGAATATTCCAATAAATTATTTTCATTGAGACGATGGTAGAGGACCCTGTGACCGGGTTGGATAGGTTACCTTATTTTGCTCTCTAATTTGCTTGGCCAATTTTTTTTTTCTGTGATTTAGTAATAACTGGAGAAAATGGGACATCCTCATTTACCGTAGCCTTACCCAACCATGCTTGCATAAAATCGATATCTTTCTGTAATGTGCGGTCCATCGTAATATTAGGATCAGCCCGCATAGATTCAACATTAGGAGCCTCTATTGGCGTAATAACAGGCTCACGAGTCACCACAGTTACTGGACTGGCCACGACATCAATAACATTTGACATACTGATAGTATTTTGCGAATCAAGATTGTGATTTACCGTGTTTGCTGGAGGCGGTGAAATATTTGTAACTATATGCTCTGGGTGCTGCTCTATATATCCTTCCATTGTGTCTGATTCCATTGCCTGCTGCTCCTCTAGAGCGTCTGCAGTAGCCGTAGGTATGTACTCACTCACTAGCGCTAATTCACGTTGCACTGTCTCAGCAGGAGGAACTTGCTGCATAACTGTATTGACGTGTGCCTCTCCTTCAGCCCTTACTGGTTTAGTATTTATTTGAGGTTCAACACAGGCGTGTGAAGAGCCTATGCCCGATGGATTATCCTTGACAGGTTCCCAAGTTTACTTAAGCGTTGGTACCGGTTTTTTTCCTTGGACAATTTTCTGTTTTCGCACATTATCCTGCTGGGGATACAACCATCTACATGAAGTCACATCATGGCCTATGGTATGACAATGGGTACAAAAGTCCGGGAGCCACTCATAACACTCATCTAATTTTAAATGTACCCGGTCAATATGTTGTGTGTGACCCTTTAGCTCACTCAATATATTATCTTTCATGCATTTCACATTAAACTTTTAAATTTATAAATTTATGAAGATGATTATCCCCAATTAAAAAAATCATATTAAACATCTACTATAATTAAATATTTTCATAGTTGAATAAGTAATATGTAACATCTTAAACAACTTTAAGTATTGACGACTGACCTACCAAATCAACATGAGTATTTTCCGCGTGTTTTATCCTCAATCTCACACTTTCTAGAACCGTTTTTTTTTAACTATAGAGGGTGTTGCTAAGATACTAAAACCCTTAATTAGCGATGAAGAGTATATATACGTTTTGAAGAATTGAGCGTGAATGTGAAACTAAACGATGATGACTAAATAGAGGGTTATAGAGGCGAGAGAGAATCTGAACAGGGTGAAGAATTGAATCGAGAGTTTGTGACAGTTTGAGGAAGAATCTAAATTAAGGATGAAAGACGTGTGAGATCAATACCGATTGGACTATGTTGAAAGGGATTAAATCGCTGATGAAAGGGTTGGAGAATGCAAAATCTGGCTTTGAGAATGCGAGGTCATGGGTTTGAGTAGCGATTAAAATATCCAAATTTAGATATAACACCATTTTTGTTAAAATCAAGTATGAAATAATATTTACAACTTTCCTACCGCCACTTATTTCACACCTTTTTTTTACTTCTAGAAATCAGGTATAGAAGTATAATTACAAGTTTGCCGCTGCATTTTTTTTTTATATTTACAGTTATTTTTTTACTAAAATCAGGTGTTAATGGTCACACATGTTTTAAAATAGGTGTAAAATCAGTAATTCTTTTCTGCACTAGTGAATAATAGAGAATAGTACATAAATTATTATGGAAAAATGCATTTTATTTTTTTAGATATCATGAATGTACATAGGCACCATAAGATAAGACGTGAGGAAATTCCAACTAAGTTGGGACCCTAACTCCTTGCAATCATCTGTAAGACCTCAAAGAAACATATTATTTTTAAAAAAAAATTGGGGGGCTATGCCAAAACCCAAGGAAAAAAATACAATAGAAAACTGCCTCGTTAAAACCTTAACAAGAAAACCCAATGGGATAAAACTTGATGAAGGAAAAAGGAGTGCAGTGTATACACATTCAATTAAATTTACTAGCAAGATAAACATAATTTATATTTTTAAATAAAGAATAAAAGTTGAAATATTGTGATGTCCCCTAGTTTCAATTGTGCAATTATGGCCCTTTATATGAACCTTGAACAGATTGCCAACAAATACCACCATCACACTTTGTATAATTAGGTTTAGCCACCTTTGGACAATCAGCGTCAGAAACGCAGAGAATTAAATAGGTTGTAACTACATTGTCAAATAAAGAAAAAAAAATTACTAAAATATGATGAATAGGGTGTGCAAAAAAATTTAGAAAACTTTAAAAATGGTGTGAAAAATGCATACGCATTGGTTCAGTCCTCTCGAACTCCGCTTCTCCAGGAAAAAGAGAAAGAAAGATAATCAAAGAATAAACAAACATAAGAAACTGAGCCATATTTTTCATCCTTTGAATGTACTAAAGAGATTTATTTTGATCATTTTATAGTTGAAACTTGAATTCTTTTTTAATTTCAATTCAATAGTTATTTCCTATTAGAAGTAACAAAAAGCAATTTAAAAAAGAATAATTAATTTTAAATGTCTCCAATCAATATGTTGTGTGTGACCCTTCAGCTCACTCAATATATTATCTTTCACGCATTTAACATTAAACTTTTAAATTTATAAATTTATAAAGATGACTATCCTCAATTAGAAAAAGTATAATTATGCACATAAATAAATTTGAAATAATGTTGTTACCAAAAACTAATTCGAATTATGTATAAATAATAATAATAAAATATGATAAATGAAATTTACATAAATTTCATATCTTTAAAAAAGAATATTAATATAAACGCATATCAAATATCTATTATAATTAAATATTATCATAATTGAATAAGTAATATGTAACATCCTAAACAACTTTAAGTATTGACGATTGGCCTGCCAAACCAACATGAGTTTTTCAGTGTGTTTTATCTCTAACCTCACACTTTTTAGAATCTTTTTTTTTAAGTATTATAATTAAATATTATCATAATTGAATAAGTAATATGTAACCCCCAGTGGTCGTTTGGTGGACCGCCTGCCTATTTCTATGAATAGGTAGACGACGTGCAAGACTGAGTTTGCTTTTCTAGTGAGTTGCTTGAGGATAGCGTAGAGCTACCTCTTATCTTTTGCTCGAGTCTAGTTAGGATCTGATTAGGGTGTCGGGCATTTATGTTTTATTTTCATTTATCCGTTGTTGGATTTTATTTTATGAGACTATGGTTATGTATTTGAAATCTGAGATATGATGTTGGAATTTATTACTCTTGTATTTTGGGGATTATTACATGTTGATGAGATATTATGTATCTTGATTTTCCGCTACGAGCTTTTATGAAAACTAATTTATGCATGTTTTGGAAAAATGTAGGCGTAGCATCTAAACTCTTTGAATTTATTGCATGATTTATTGCATATGTGGTTTAGGGTGTACATTCAACTCCTTATATAGTCATGGATTTGAGAGACGTTGAAGAAGTGTCAGCACATTAAGAGTTGTTGAACAGCTTTAAATCAAGGGCATTGGAATATTGCCTTATATGGATAATGTCGTTCAATAGACATTTGAAATTCCTTTGTTGTAACTGGAATTATACTGTTATTCCTTGTTTGTATCTGCACGTGGTCAGAAGAAGATAAATTGAACTATTAAAGTCTTGATAGAGACAACTTTAGAAGAAGACAAATATAACGTGGCATCTAAGTCCCTCGTAGTCTTTTTTCCTTCAAAGTCTGAGTAACTATAAGTCTGAGTGACACAAGTCCTGAATGTCCATAGTTTTGTTCACTTGCTTCGGAGTGACTTCCTTTCTTCTGATCCAACGTGTTGACTTCTGATTGACCTTTCTTCAAATCTTCTACCAAACCTTCTAGCTTCTGGTGCTCTTTTACATTATCAGACCTTGTTAAATTTTAGTATATGGTCCTGCATCCTTGAACATATATTAGCATATCCAATTGATCTTGAATACTTTGTTATTATCAACACTTTAGAGGCATTGTGGCAATCCAATTTTATTCCAACAATATCCCCCTTTTAGGTGATGACCAACACAAGTATTTGGAACAATTTTAGTTAATCTAATTAACAATTTGACTTCAGGGTCTGAGGTTTGTAAGCTCCCAATGAGTCTAATAGTCCAAGGTTGATGAGAGGACTATGCGCCAATGGAATTCCTTTCAATGTCTTGAGGAATCCACAGTTTGTAGAAATGGTGACGACTATTAATAATTATCCCAAAGGCTACAAGCCTCTTTCTTCTGAAAAGGCGAGAACAGTTTTGTTGGATGAGTGTAAGAGACGTGTTGAGAAGGATTTAGTTCCTATCAAAGATACTTGGTTTCATCAAGGGGTCGCTATTGTATCAGATGGGTGGAGTAACGTAAAGCATATGCCGTTGATAAATGTACTTGCTGTGAATAGTAGAACTGATATGTTTATATGTTGATGACTTCTCTATAGTTGATAAAACTAGAGTTGCTATTTCAAAATACTTGATCAAAGCCATTGAAGAAATAGGGCAATTCAATGTTTTGCAAGTAGCGACAGACAATGCTGCAAACTGTAAAGTTGCTGGGAAGGAAATACAAAAAGTATACAAGCATATTTTTTTGGTCACCATGTGTTGTCCATACTTTTAATTTGGTTTTTAAAGATTTTTCTAATTCATTTGAATGGTTAAGCAACACGTACAAACAAGGAAATGAAATAGTGAAATACATTATTAATCATAGCCAAGCATTAGCCATTTATAGATCAAATTCAAAACTGGAATTATTGAAAGTTGCAAAAACAAGGGTTGCTTCTCATTATATCTTACTTAAGCGACTTTCAGTGTGTCGAGAAACTTTGGCAACTACTGCTGTATTGAATAGTTGGAAAAATTGGGTTAAGCAAGGGGATGAGAATACAAGAAAAATGGGGAGTTTAGTGGCTGAAACAATTGGCAGTGATACTTTTTGGAAAGAAGTTGAAAATGTTGCGAAGATAACAAAACCAATTTTTTTTTTGATTAAATTTGCTGATGGTGAAGGTTAAGAAATGGGTGATTTTTATGAGAAGATGGACAATATGTTAGGGAAAATACAGGAGATTATGAAAAGAAATAGATATGAAAGTTGTTATTCTGAAATGGAGGAGATTATTACTACAAGATGGACTAAAATGAATTGTACTCATCATTGTCTTGGTTTTACCCTGACTCCAAGGTTCTATGATACTAGTTATATTGCAACAGTGGCTCTTGGAAGTATAGCTAGGAAGGCTCCAAACCAAGATAAAGAAGTAGTGATTGTAGTAATGGAAGCATTTGAAAAAATATCTGAAAGTGCAACTGAACAAAAGGTTTTGTATGATCAATTTGCCAGATTTCACACAAAAAAGGGATATATGTGATGCCTACAGCTCAATTAGATGATGTAACCATGGATGCTATTGATTGGTGGTCCACTTATGGATCAGAAACTCCTGAATTAGCAAAGGTAGCAAATAAAGTGTTATCTCAACCGATTAGTAGTTCTTCTGCCAAAAGATCTTGGAGTAATTACTAATATATTCATAGTGTAAAGAGGAATCGGCTGCCATGCGATGCAATCTTAGTTATTTTATTTTTATAAACTAAAATTTATTAAAAAGATTGAGTGACAGGGCGAAAATCCAATGAAACAAAAAAAATTATTATAATAAAGAGTGAAATTTAGAAATTACTTATAATTTTATGAACCATTTTCAATCAAAAACTTATTTATAAATGGTTTGATACTATCATTATTGAAATGTATTTCAATGGTTATTAGAATTAGAGATGTGTTAGATTATAATAGTTTAAATAAGATGGTTGAATATTTTGTTAAGAATACGTCTAATGATATTTATGAGTTAGGCTTTTGCCATGACTAACTAATAGTGTTTATGTTCTCAATTTGAAGCATTACACATTTGTGTATTGTGATTACAATTTCAAGACTATGTATTTGATTTTTATTGAATTGTAAAAAAAAAAAAGTGAGTATGAGCAGTATATAATTTGTTTTCTTCCACGACACGGGAGGCTGGACAACTGTGTGAAGAAGTTTATGCCGAAAGTTGATAAAGAAATTATTGATCCTTAACGTTGTCATTTGATATTTGTTAACGTGTTAAGTGTATTTTGGTGATAGGTTGTTTTATAGTGAATATATGTTAAATTACTTATATAATAATGTTTTTATGATTAATGAAATTCCTTTTTACGCTCTAAAGTTGTATTTTAAAAAAAAATAAAAATAGGAGTCTATGATTGCGCTTTTTGTCCTGCGCTATTATAAGCTTGTGCCAAAGATAACATTTTAGGAAAAGCGCTAATAAAACCTTGAATAAAAATCATGTTTAATAAAGGCTATTAAAACATAGTTTTTTTATAGCGCTTTTAAAGCGTTGTTAGTGGGGGCTTTAATAGCGTTTGAGAAATGCTATTAAAAGCAAATTAAAACGCTATTAAAATGCCATTTGTGTAGTAGTGGTAACATATTTCTTATACTAATTCACAACACATTTGAGATTACATCAGACTACAACCGAAAGATGATCAAATGACAACAAATGACTTAAAACATATACAGAGCCCTAGATTTACCCAACGCTAAAATATGAGTCTTACAAAATTTATCCAAACGCAAACATTTTTACATAAACAAACTCAAAATGAAAATAAAATACACATTCAAAGAAAGAAGACGAAACCCACTTCAAATTTGTGGCTTAGAGAGAGGTAAAAGGAGAAAATACCTCTCCAACTTAGGTGGATCGTGTGTGCATAGGTAGGACTCAGCGCTTGCTTTATTTTGATATATCAAGTTTGAAACCAAAATGCTATGGAGGTTGGTGGATGGTGGTCGCGTCTAGAAAGAGAATTAAAAGAGAGAATTTTTCTGATTTATGAGACTTTGACCACAAACATGTTATATTATATAGGCTTAAATGTGTCATTGGTCCCTGCATTTTTACCAATTTTTGGCATTAGTCCTTGCACTTTTTTTTGTTTGGTTTTAGTCCCTACACTTTGTAAAAGTATTGCTATTGGTCCTTCTATTAATAAAAAAAAGTTAGAACTAACAGAATTATTATTAATCTGTTTTATAATTATTTTATTAACAAATTATATTATTTAGAATAATAATAATAATATTATTAAACGGCTGTTTCAAAAAATAATAATAAACAAAATAAAATCTCCCTTTAATGAGGGTTGACAAAGTCTAATCCATCTTCTTCCTCAATTTATCACTATACAAACATTCCCCAAACACTAATAGAACAGCTAAACATTCCCATACTCCTCTAGCAACAAAACCAGCAGGTCTCATAGAGCATTATAAACAAGCAACATGAAACATAGGTTAAAAGATTTGCAACATAAAAAACTTCAACAAAACAATCTCAAAACCAGAAGGATAGAAAAACCGCAGCCACTAAAAGCACAATCTTTAAAAAATGTTTATTCCCAAAAGCTATTTTATAGAAAAAGTAGCTCAGCTATATATGAACAGAAACGACATCGGAAACACAAAGGGAAACCAGAAACGCGAATGGAGGTCGAAATAATGATCGATTGGGATCTCAAACAACAATTTGGGTTGCTGAAAATGAATTAGGGTTCAATTTAAAACCTAAAATCCACTTCCCCCTTTCTCAATATTCAATGGCGTTTTTGTTTCATACCCTCTGAAATTTCCTTTTTTTTGTTTTAAATTTAATAATAAAAATAATAAAACTAATTAAAAATCAATTGTTTTATTTGTTTTATTTTTATTTTTTAATTTTTGTCTTTTGCTGTGCCACGTGGCGTAACATGATTGGGCCACGTGGCATTCTGTTAGTTCTAACTTTTTTTATTAACAGAAGGACCAATAACAATACTTTTACAAAGTGCAAGGACTAAAACTAAACAAAAAAAAGTGCTGGGACCAATGCCACATTTAAACCTATATTATATATAGTAAATAAAGTGGTTTAGAAATAAATCGGATTTAGTTGGTTGCAGTTCAAGATAGACGTTGCTTTAACTTCTATACTTCACTCCTTTTGTAATTTTAACACTCCCCAAACATTTTAAAACTATCTTACCACTCAAAAACCACTACTCACATGTCAATCTTTTTTCTTTGAAGAATTGTAATTCTAGAATTTCTAAATATTTAAAGAATTAAAATCTTGCTACAAACGACATATAAATTCTTTAATTGAATTTTGATGACTATCTTATAATTGATTCAAAATTTTAATCATAGTCGAAACTATATTCAATTTCACTTACACCTGAAATTTGTCACAATGCAAAAAAATCAAGCAATTCATCAAGCATTGTAGAAAACATAATCATATTTAAATTACTCTCCATAGATAACCCGAAATTGAAATTATTTAGCATCACAAATCAGTATTGCTACGTTATTTATTTAATGAGTATAATAAATTATTTGTAATAACCGTTGACATGGAGGTTTAAATTCATCTCTTTTCAATGATATTATAAAGGGAAATGCTATGTCTCACGACAAAAAGCATCCCGAAAGTTTCCAGAATGATGTGTACATGACGTGTAAATGACATCATCTCATGGGTCCAGCTTTTAATTCAATTCCTCTCTTCTCTCACATCCGCTTTCTTTTCCTCCTCAAAGAACAACACAACAAAGACAATTATGCATTCTTCTGTAATCAAATCTTTTCCAAATCAAAAACACGCAATCTGTAATTCATCTCCCCCAAATGTCCATTGAATTGATGCCGTCATCGTGTTTCACCCAACTCCACTGTGTGCATCGCCGTTCCATTGTTACGACGCCGTCACCGTTCGTATTGCCGAATTTGATTGTTGCTAATCCTTTGCTTCCTTGGTCGGTTTTCTATAGATGTTGGGTAATTTTCTCGTTCGAATTGAATTGATTTGCTGTGTTAATTGAGTTAATTTTTGGTTATTGTCTTTTTATCAAATCTCTTTTTTTATCTTGTTGGTGGTAAGCTGCATTGTATTCAAATTAAGGAGAGATACAAGTGAGATTAATCACAAATTAATGTGATTTTAAGTTCCTGAAATTACAGTGTTTAAGCATTGTTTTTGGGTAAGGTTTGTCATAGCAACAATGAAGTTTGTATGTAGGGATGGGGCCTGATAAGAGAGTTTTGTAGAGGGATAAAATTCCATAAACAATTTGATTTTGATATGAGTCAGTATTGCACTTTGTCTAATAATAGGATTATTTGGTGGCTAGTGCATTGGGTCCTTGTTCTTGGATTGCTGTCACGAAAGTTGGGCTGTAGTTATAAAAAGGAAATGAGTGTTACTAAGAGAAGAGGTGAAGGAATAAATTTTGATTGGGGTAAAATACAGGGCTAACTTATAACCTGCTTAATTCTTTACGGAAAAAAACTTTAGCTATAGGGTATTTTAGTTTGGAATAAAAAGTTGTGATGGTGTTGGTGAAGTTTATATATTTGAAAACTGAAAGTTTGAATATGTTATGTTACTTCATGCAGACACTAAAACTGAATGATCAAGAATTCCTTGGAGAGGCTGGTTGCACGTTATCAGAGGTCAATAACTCAGTATAATATATTATACACTGAAGAGTTGAAGGAAAAGAACTAGGAGGGATGTGAGTCAGTGGCAAAGAACTTGTTACTTTTGTTGTTATCTAAGGTTGAACATAAACAATGGCATATGTGGTTACTATCATGAAATTTGTTTTGATGCTATCACAGTAAAAAGAACCGGTTATAATAAATCGACTTATCACCAATTATTTTATTTTCTAAGCTTAGTTAAATAGTGAAATCTTATCATGTAACTCTCAGTTTTTAAGTCTCTGGTGTGCTGCTGTTAGTGTTGTCAGTGTCTTATTTTTTGATTTGGTAGTTGGTGTTGAGGCAATTGTATATGCTCGGCTGGGGTTGGAGTATTTAGCAGTGCCATTGTTATTTTGGTTTCGGCTAGTTTTTTTTACCCCTTAGTATATAATGGCATCAGGATTAGTGTGGGAGGTGGGCAGTTCTGTTTTGGAATTATGCGGTTCCGGGTGTTTGCTTTGTATGTATTCAGTGTTTTGAACTTCCCTGTATCAGCAATTCACCATATGTTAACTTGCTTCATTTTTCCATGACTATAATTTCCTTAATTTGTTACTATTTTGGCCACATTTAATTAAAGTTACTCTATATGAACATTTCTTGTTACCTACTTTTTTCCAGGAATGAAATAAGTGTTTGCTTCACAATTACTCTACATAGCTTACTGTTGGACTGACAGCAAATTTATTCACAGGGAAACATAGCGATGGCATTGGAGACTGATAAGTGAATCGGAAGATTGAAAAATGACAACAAAATAAAGACGAATCTATTCATCGATACTTTCCCGTGTATCCAAAATAATTCACAAGATAATGCATGCAATGGAGAATGAACATGTTGGTCCACCCCCTGAAGTTGTCAAGTAAATGTATTGGTGATTGGAGCGTGTTCAATTATAATTCATCGTTTATCTCACTCGGTTAAGGAGATTTTGCTCATGGGGGTCCGCAGATCTGTTGTGGAGTAGCTGGCACTAGAGTGGTCATATTTTTTGATG
>Ga0228711_1008730_pt1 | contig 14071 bp, 5 predicted proteins | sample MedpolnodulmetaG_2_FD_177996 | JGI IMG/M metagenome (GOLD analysis project Ga0228711, IMG submission 177996) | Root nodule microbial communities from Medicago polymorpha collected in Santa Monica, California, United States - brown nodules | ecosystem: Host-associated > Plants > Roots > Nodule...
AGTACTTTGATTATGGATCCTGTACACTTGAACAAATTGTTTAGCATATCCAATTGATTATTTTTAATACCTTGTTATTGTCAAAACTCAATAAGTGGCTTGTGAAACACCCTTTGTTCCAACATATATGTCCTCAAGTGTGAGTCTCATACTTGCACAATATTACAACCAACGAAATACGCCTCTTGACTACGGAAAACTTTCAATATAAGAATCCAACCCACCAATTAGATCCACCCACCCTCAACTATCAAGTTGTATCAGCGATCTAATACCACTTATTTTTGAGTTTGGGTGAGCTTCGGGAGCATTAACAAACTTATGATCCAAGACCAGCAAAAGACATGGTGGATGCTTCACCTATTTAACACGAATCTAAATAAACACTCCTACCGTATATTGTAAAATATTTTGGTGCTCATTAAGAATGATCACTTTTCTTAAAAATAATGTATACCATATATAAAGAAAATAACCCCTTTCAGCTCTTTTGGGCTGACTTTTTCTCTTTTAAAAAATTTCCACATTTTTCAATACAAATAACACATGTAACAAATAGATAAGAATAAATTTAAATATTAAAATAAAATGTAACAAACATAAATGTCCAGTTTTTTCTTTTCTCATTTTAACAAACTATATGAGTATATATATACTTACATTTTCATTATCCCAATTATACTCTTAAACAACTTTTTCTATAATAAAGATTATTGTTGGTTTCATTAACAAAAGAAGAATTTAAATTATATTTTTTTGTTATATTGTTGGTTTCATTGAAATAGATAATCATGATTAGTTTGATTTGTTATAATTTAAAAGCAAAAAACATTTATATTTTACTTTTAATCAAAATTAAAATTTTATAAAAGAACACTGTTCATAATTTTCAAACGTTAGCGCAATAAAAATATCGAATGTACCCGTCTTTTCACTAGTAATACATATGAGTCCGGGTATGCTCCATTTACCATTAGCTCCATTTACCCAATTTAGGGACTTGGATGAATGACATGTGGAAAAAAAGATTCAACGGTTCAGATTAAAAATAAACAAAACATCAGCTTTTTTAATTAAAAAAATAGAGGAGAAACACTCGCTTGTCTTCTCTTCTTCTAGTACGTGAACACTCTCTTTTGAGCTTCCCTCAGAATCTCTGTCTCCCCTCTCACCAGCACCAACAACCACCGATTGTGTCGCCGTTCTCCTCAATCTATGCGTTCATTCATCTCTCAATAACAGGATCCTCCTATCGACTCCATGCATCGTCCCTGGTAACCGTTGTCTCGTCGCTGTCGTTTCAAATCAGAAAATCGCCGTCGTTTCAAACCGTGGTATGTGAATTTTATATCGCTGCTATTGATTTGTGCATTATTTGGTTTGTGAATCATATATGGTCTGAGCTGTATTTGGTTTGTGCATTGCTTTGTTCTAAATTAATAGAATCTAGTTAAAAACAATATAATAAAATGAAGGTATTAGTAATGCATTCTCAGGGGACGATGCAAGTATTACTAATAGCTGCTATGTGACTATTGCTATTATTACTTGGTTTGTGAATCATTTTATTGTATTGTTACAATCTGTTAAGGAACTAAATGAAGTTTGTTATTAAGGCTTACATATGAAATTTTAGTGCTTACTTGCTGCATAATTATGCAGAAAAAGATAGTTGACATTTAGGCTTACATATGAAATTTGTTATCAGTTTAGAGACATTTAGGCTGAAATTTGATTTGTATTTTTAAGCTCAAATTTGGTAAAGAGGATTAGGAAGCCTAAATGTAGATGAATTTGAATTTTATCAATCTGTTTTAAACATAGATTTGCTACATTTTGAAGACATAATATATTATCCGACTTTCTGAATAAAAAAAAGTTCTTCACTTTTGCATCGCTGCTATTTGGTTTGTACATTTACTGGTTTTTGCATCGCTGCTATTGCTATTTCTGCTATTCCTACTATTTTTATTGCTCATCACAATCTCTGACACCAAGACTATGTACGTACTTTCTCAGAAAACATGGATTCATCATCAATTCCAGATTCTGTCAATAAATGGGTGGACAATATCCATGAACAAAATGTTCATCATGAAAAAGAAGGTATTGCCAATAGTGGACCTCACTTGGGAATGAAGTTTGAATCTGAGACGGCGGCATATGAATTTTATAATGATTACAGTAAAAGAATTGGATTTGGTATTTGTCAAGAATATGGAAATAAAAGCAGAATAGATGGAGTTTTGACTTCGAGAAGATTCACATGCTTCAAAGAGGGTACGCGAGTTGTTGACAAAAGATGTCAATCGACGGCGGAGTCTAGAGCAGAAACCAGAACAGGATGCACAACGCGTATGGTTATTTCACTTGATCGAAAGATAGGGAAATATAAGGTTGTTGACTTTGAAGCTCAACATAACCACCTTCTTCTTCCACCTGAGTATTTTCATATGATTCGCTCCCATCGACACATATCTGAGGCACAAGCATCACAAATTGTCTTGGGAGATGAATCTGGCTTAAGACCAAGAGGTTTGCATCAATATATATCCAAGCAAGCTGGTGGGATAGAGACTGTCGGTTTTACAAGCCAAGACCTTAAGAATTTGCTTAAAACCAAAAGGAAGCAATCACTAAAGTATGGTGAAGTGGGTGCCTTGATGACATATTTCAAACAAGAAAGTGAAAATCACTCATTCTTTTATGATTTTCAAATGGATGTTGATGAGCTAATAACAAATATATTTTGGGCGGATGCACAGATGATTAATGATTATGGATACTTTGGTGATATCATCACTTTTCACAGTTTTGATGTGTGTGTTAGGAGACTTGTAATGTCCAAGTACTTTGATGTGTGTGTTAAGAATTTTGATGTAAAATATCACAAATTTGTCTGTTATGATAGTCACAGTGAAATACTGGTTTAACAATTTGCAACTGGTTTTTTGAATTATGACTGTGACATGTGGTAAAATGCATGTGTTTTGAATTATCTAGGCTTATGTTCAAGTACTTTTATCTTGTCTGCAATGTGTTATCAAGAATTATCAGATGCAGAACCTGTTACGCTAGTTCTGTTTGTGGCTGGTGGCGTGTTTCTGCTATGGGCCTGCAGTGTCTAGGTGCCTGCAGTGTCTAGGTGCATGAGTGTTTAGGTGCCTGCACTGTTATATTCTATGTAGCAAGTTTGAAAGATTAAAATATATACTGCATTACTGTACTTTTTCAAGTTCGGTGAAGGTGTAATTATCTTTGAGCATGTAATGAAAAAAGTAATATTGTATTTGGATCTATAAGTCTTAATTTTCAAGTTTAATGTCCTTTTGAGATTGGCACTGTATGACATTGTATTTGCAAACTTTCAACAATGATGGATCTACGACATGGCTCATCTGCTAGATAATTGTGCTAGAGTTTTATATTGATAAATTTTCAAAAAAAATGTTTAAAGAGATATCGCCTTATTGAATTTATTATGGATAAGACAAAATCCATAAAAGCAACATCAACTAGAAGCAACATCAACCGCTAGACCATAAAAGAAATATGGAGTATTATTGACATATATAGTATATAATCAATTGTTTAGGGTCAATTATATGAAGAAAAAAAAAGTTTTTGGGTAATATTCTGAAGCAGCTACAACCACACTAAGGCTATGTTTGGATACTTTAAAATGAATGGAATGGAATGGAACGGAATGAAATGGAGAGGGACGGAATGGAATGGAGTAGAGTTTCCATTTGGTTGTTTGGGTATTTTACGGCGGAACGGAGCAAACTCTCTATTCCATTGTTTGGAAAACAGACGGAATGGAATACGTTATAATTTTTTTATTTCATTTTTACCTTTATTAAAAAATACTATCATATATAGAATTATATATAACTTATAATAAAAATAGTAGCAAAAACTGTTTAATTTTGTTTTCAAAATTTGTCCATGACGTTATCCCCACTATCTCCATAACTTGTTGAGTTTTTTTTTTTTTTTGACAAAAGAGTTTTTTATTTAGAAAGCAAGTACATTGACCGAGAGAGAGAGAGGATGGCCATTTTAGGGCATGATCACATGTTGTATAATGTAGTGTTTGATGCTTTTGAGTATTTGTAGTTGTACGAACTCACGAAGAAGAAACAAGGAGCAGAAGAAACTTGTGATTAAGAAAATAAAAAACTGGGTTAAAAAGGTCATTGTTTAATTATGAGACCTTATTCCATCCTATACACCCTAAATTGGGGGAAATGAAAAATGAAGGAAGATGATGGAATGAGATGGAATGGATTCCATCATGTACCACACTACTAGAAAAAACAAAATTAGCGAGGGAAATTAGTGACGGAAAAAATGAAATTCCTCACAAATTCCTTGGTCGCAAAATTTAGTGACGGAATTAGAGAGGAATTTCACGTTTTCCCTCACTAAATATCCCTCATTAATTTTTGTTTTTTTAGTAGTGCCACTCCATTTTTAAATATCCAAACAATGGAACTCTATTCCATACCACTTCATCCCATTCCATTCCATTCCACCACATTCCATCAATCCAAATAAAGCCTAAGTCTTATGGTGGACTGTCCCGGTTCATGATATCTTTACTACTTATGTTTTCTGATACATTATTAGTATAAACTTTAAATTAACAACAAAATGTGATTAAACTGCCTCTAAATGGGAAACTCCAAGAGCACCTCTAACAAGAGATATTTGTTGAGTTTGACAAACTGACACATGGTTTTTCGTTCGACACGCTGTGACACATAGTTTTTCACTAGTTCAACCTTGGGGATCATCATTGGTTCGAAAAGGTGGCATCACAATGACTTCTTCAGTAAGTAACGATACTTTGAGTGAATTTTGATTAAATATGAATAAGATATTAATAATACACTAATTGGTATGGTCATTTCCAGATCTTATGTAAGTTAGAATTGTGAGACCGTTGAAAAAAATAATGAATGAATTGTTTTAAGATGAGGAGACTCAATGAAATTCACAAAATAACTTTTGAGTAGAGATTCCTACTGAAGTTATTCTAATAATTAAACTCAAGTTTTTTTTTTTGTTGCTACAGGAATTATTCTAAGAATTAAACTCAGATTTTTTTTTTGAGAAGAATCATATCACCAATTCTTTCAATATGAATATCATTTGCTGTCATGAGAATTTGATCATGCACAAATTGTGTCCACCTTGGTTTTTATACCAAAAACCGTGTCCACCTTTTAATAAAGAAAAAACGGCAAAAACATTCGGGGAATAGAATTACAACAAATAATTGCTAAACAACTAGTAGGGGATTTCCAATAATGGATGGTTGCCCCACTGATGGGTAAAATTTATTTCCGTGTGTTTGAATTGATATGAAATGGGGTCTACATGTCACTAAATCAAACTCCTCTAAACAAATGTCAAAAAAATAAATGTTTTTAATTTTTTGTGATTTTAACTCGATTGTTACGGACATTATATTATATAGCAGGAGTTAGAACTCAAACATTTTATTTTTATTTATTTATCAGCATAATATTGAGACAATTTTTTTATGGACAGATATATTAAGGGAATATGTTGAGAGAGTTGTTTATAGCTCTTTGGGTGTTCAAATTTTAGAATTGTTCATTTAAAATGTAGTCTAACACAGTGTGTAAAATATTATTTACCTTAGTCTTGTTCATAATAAAAAATAGCCAACTCTAAATTTAGTTAAAGAATTAATCTTCTTTACCTAAATATTTAGGTTAAAAAAGAGTCGGATTTGTTGACATTGTATGTCAAATGCAACATACTTTCACAATTAATGAATCTTTAGAGGAGATGAATTAAATCAATGTAACTATTGAATCGAAATTTCCCCTATGAAGATCAAATCTATAATAATTCATAGAATTTTAAAATTATATTCTATTCTATCCTTTTTTTTAGCAAATATTCTATTCTATCATGTTGTCTTATTTTAACTTAAAATACATTATTTATTTATTTTTGTTGAAAATATAATACATGATTTACAATATATGTAAATATCTATTATTAAAAATAAAACATATACCAATGAATATTTAAATTGTTTGAATCCTTAAAAAAATTAAATAATTTGAAGTTTTTATATATTTTTATTTTGTAGACGAAGTGATAAACATCATTATAAACTCACACACATAAAGTAGAAGATTTTAAGTTCAGACTCAAAACATCGGAGAAGATATCCGGTCTAACAATATCAATATTATTGGTTGTGCTAGACCTTGAAAACAAGTATGTTAAATTTGACATCTGGTGTGAACAAGTAAAAAAGAATGTGTAATTAAAAAAACTTATTGGAATGATATGGCAAATCTAAAAAGAGAATAAAAAAAATATTATTAATGGAAACAAATGACAATAGAAAGAGTGTTTCTTAATATAAGCAAGCACTATAGTTTCTCTTTCTTGTTTACATTCAAAGAGTCTCCCACTTTCTCCACACACTAACACTTGAGAGAATTCTCAACTCAGAAAAATTCAAGAGAGTTTTGGTTCTTCAACTGCAATTTGAGGAGGCATCCAAAGGGATCGCATTGATCCTATAATATTTCAGCTTTATTCTCTTTAATTTTCCCTCATATATAATATTTAATTGGGATCATGCCATCCCTTTGGATTTCTCCTTTAGTTGCTACTCATTGTTACTACATCTTCACTCTACTACTACATTTTTGTAGCTCAAAGAGAATGCCATAATTTCTGTAAGTTCATGTGTTTTATTTTTTAGCTTGTTAAATCTTCTATTCTTTTTTTAATATCTCACAAATTGATGCATCTAATTATTTTGACTACAGTTAAACTAAGCTTTCTTAGGCCTTCATTCATGCTTCTAATTATTGCTCCTCTCAGGTTATGTAACAAGCTAGATATATCCTAAAATTATTGTTTCATTTGTTAAAAAAGCTTAATAATTATTAAATGGAGCTTGTGCACAACATAAAATTTATGCATGTATCCTCTTTAAAAAATAATAATAATAATAATAATAATTCATGCATGTATTTTAATATAGACCATTTCTTCGGTTGAGGGTGGCGTGGCTCTCTCTAACCTTTTTTAAGTGTATGTTTAAAATAATTTTAGTAGAGACAGTGTATTTGTATTTAGAGAAAGTTTTTTTTTTCTTCACTTTCCCAGTACTTTCTGATTTTGCATCTTATGTATATATATGCTGATGTATCACAGATGTATAGTTTTCCATTAATGTTAGTTATGTGTCAGTCTTGCACCGTGTATTCAGTGTGAACACATTGCACACTTATGTCTCACAGTGAGGTGAGGTCACTCTCTGAAATTAATCTGCAGACACATTAGAATAAAATTCTTACATCATATACCAGCAGAAAAATGTACACTACCATGTGTGTTTATCTGTCTTCTACTTTTATTACGTATATATGTGTGTGTAAGGTTGGTTTTTAGATTTTAATTTCCATTAAGTAAGTAATTTAACTTCTTTTTTTGACAGAAGTTAATTAAACTTCTTGTATATCTTTTAGTATGACACTGTTGAAATTAGTACAACAACAAATTAGTGGAAGCAAGCTAGATAAATAGCAATTAGTAGTATTTTACTAATAAAACAGTAGTACCATATGGGAAAGCAGTGATTATTCTTTGCAAATTGACTTGGTAAAATCCACTTTGGAAGCTTTAGATCATTACATATAATTTCCAACAAATTGATTTCACCTTTTGATAAAGGTACTTTTACCTTCTTTTCACTGAAAACACAGCTAATTAACTGGAGAAACATGACATTTTCTAGTTTTCTGGCCACAGAGTTGTTTTGTGTTGGTATTGGCTTCATGGTCACGCAGCTTAGTGGTGGCCCTTAGTCAATATTGCACTCTGAAATATTAATCACTTGTTTTTATAGACTTTAATTAGAATCCTAGGCAGTAAAATTTGTTTAAAGATCATGATTTCACTTGACCTTGTAGTCACCGCATTTCACTTGACCTTACAGTCACCGCAGAGAATCTAGTCCCTACAACTTTTTTAAGTGCAAGTTTAGAGGAGTTGAAATCATCTTTATTTCTTAAAAGAAATCAAAACCATTCACAAAAGAAATAGACAAAAATAAGAGATTAGTATTATAACTTGTATCAAGCTTTTTTATCATTTAAAAAGATTTTAAAATATTTCAAATTTTGTGTACATTATAGAGAGTAGAGAGGATCCAAACTCGTTCTAAAGATGAGGGGGTCATAATAATGACCATACAACAAACAACCGAATAATATGTTTTGTCCTTGTTTCCTTTAAAGTTCATCCCATGGTGCAAGAAAATTATCAATTCCATCAAAGTGAAGTGGTCCTTCATACCCCATCAAAGCATATTGAATAGCTGTCCACACACCAAATAGGAAATGGACATCATGTACAAAAATAAGTGTCTAAGATTCTCATGTTGCTTAAAATAGAAAACACAAGACAAATCATGTCTACATTGTAAATTATCAATACTAAAAAACAATCTTTTGTTGGCAGCCTATTCGTAGAAATTGGACTCTAATTCTTAGAGGTTAGGTAATTTTTGGTAGTTAGTTTCTATTATGCAGCAACTTGTATTTTTAATTGTTCTTGTAACAAACTCTGCAAGAAATTATTCCCAGATATTGTGATAATAATACAAAAATTGTTTTCACTCCATTGCCTTTGTGCTGCCTTGCTGGTGAAGTTTTCAATGAACTCGTTGTATTATGCGAGTATAGTGATTTTTCAACACTAAGCAGCTCTTTCATGCTTGCCTTCATCTTGCACCACTGTGTTTTCAAATGAATAAAATTATGTGCAAAGGTCTCTATTTAGAGGCAAGTTTTCGTACGGGTTAGAACTGAATTTCTAGGCTTTTTCCACTGATCCAGCTTGAAAAACAAGCGATTAGACAATTTTTCCAATTCTTACATTGTTGTTTCTAATTTTCTTTTCCAATTCTATTCTAATTAGTAATTACCATCGGTACAATCATATTTAGAGATTACTCCTAACTCGCTCAATGTGAACTCCCACTACTGTTAGAATAACAATTAAGTTGTTTATCGATTAAAAGGTTTATTTAAAACCTATTTATGTTTTTTATCACTTAATCTTCTAGCTTAATTCAATTCTCCTAATTTTCTCTCCCTGTAGCTCTCCTTGACCACTCTACTTTTATATTATAGCCAAATCCAAATATACTTCAAGTTCAAAGACAAAGTGCAGAAACTCTCTTGTTACTAATTACATACTATAATCATCTCACAAGGTCTTTATAGGTGTTAATTGTTTATTTACTTAAACTTAATCCAACATAAACAGTTTTTCACAAATCTATAATTCTAACAAAGTCTTAGATTCCAAGTATTTGATTTCACATGCAGGACAAGATGAAGGTTATAAGTATTTGATTTGATTTCTGGACCAAGAAAAACACTTTATTGATAGCCACAAAACCGTTGATTATTTAATGGTGCATTGCTTAATCAATTCTTTATTGTAGGGTCTATAAACTTTTGAAATATTTTCATGTTTATAGCAAGTGATCGATCAATTCTGTAATTTTTTAATGGTATATAAATTGTTGATAGCCGCACCAATAAAAAATTCTCCGTATGTTTACATTTAAGAAAAATGCTACTTTGTACGACAATTAATTCGCGGGATGCACACAAACAGTCAAATAATTATGTTTTAGTTATTTTTTTCTTTATTCGCACAACTAAACTAGTCTTTGATTGTAACCAAAAAAAAAAGCTTTTGACTACTTTAATTATACTCAAATATATTTTGGCATTGAGATACATGGATAAATTCATCTAAACAATTGTAATTTATATTGGCAAAAGTTATGACTGTGATTCGTTTATGTAATTTTTTTACATTTATCTGTTTAGAGGCAATTGCGGTAAACTTCAAATTTCATTTTTCTTTATCCACACAACTAAACTAGTCTTTGATTGTAAACAAAAAAAAAAAGCTTTTGACTACTTTAATTATTCTCAAATATATTTTGGCATTGAGATACATGGATAAATTTATCTAAACAATTGTAATCTATATTGGCAAAAGTTATGACTGTGATTCGTTTATGTAATTTTTTTAAATTTATCTGTTTAGAGGCAATTGCGGTAAACTTTAAATGTCATTATAGTCTCTGAATGTGTAATGATCAGTTATAATAATTCTTTAATGTATCAAAATTTCACAATAGTGTCTGATTATACGCTATGTTAGTCTTGATTATACACTACGTTAGTCAAAATAGTTTTAGACGCTAAAATAATCTCTCGGTAATCACAATATTTGGACTACGAAGTGCACTATCATAGACTATTTTAAAATTTTGATATATTAAAAAACTATTGTGATTACTCGTTATACATTCAGGAACCAAATTGACTATTATTTTTTATTTTTTTTGTTACAATTACCCCTTGCTTCTATTGTTTAAGAATTGCAATTGGAGTTTGGTTTTACTTGAATATGCTGTCAAACCAGAGATTAGCAACGTGTGAAAAATATTTTTGTCGGTTTTGAATGTATGATATATTAATAAAAAGAATAGCACACAAGTGTTGAATTGCCCATTCAATTATACGGTCGTGTGTTTTACGCGAAAAACCATTTGCATCATTTAGCACTGCTTTTACATTAAATGAAACACCCAAATTTAAATTTAAATAAGATACAATTGTAAAATTCTGAAAATCACTACAAGAAAACACTTGATTTCCTAGGGAAATATTCCTCGGAAAACACACCTTTTTCATCGGAAAACACGGATTTCCGAGAAATTACCGAGGAAACTGGTTGTAGGAAATTTTGGATCTATTCCTACGAGTTTTCCGAGGAACTTTCAAGGAAATATATTTTCCGACAGAATTACCGAGGAAAGTTTCGTAGGAAAGCATTTTGCAGACTGCCACCACTGACACGCGCTTTCTGACGAAAATTTTCTAAGAAACAATTATATTAAAAAACTGAAGACTGACACACGCTTTCCGATGAAACTTTCCTAGAAAACAATTATATTTAAAAACCAAAATTAAAACCAAATTTTGATTTTGAAAAAGGCGCCAAATAATTCAAATGAGGTGCCAAAATATTTGGCGCCAAAATTTCAGAAAAAATCAAATTTAAAAAAAAACAAAAATAAAAAAAGTGCGCCAAAATTTCAAAATAACCTAAATTTTTTGAGAATTTGTTTCCTAGAAAACACATCATGTTGATAAATAATTACATAGAACAAAATTCATAAATGCAACTAGAATTTACTTTGAAAGTGTGTTCCACCACTGCAAACCATCTAAAACACCCCAAAAGTGCCCCAAACCGGTCCCTAACCAAAAAAACAGCAACTGAAACCTGCTAAAAACAACACCAAAATACACAACAAGAATATAAATTACTCGCTATGATCATCATCCCTCTCCTCTTCCTCTTCCTCATCCTCATCATCATCAACGTTGTCGTCGTCATGTGTTTGGTCTTCTTGAACCGACGGTGATGATTGACTCGATGGCGACGATGATTCGGATGCCTTCCTACTCTTCATGCCACCCATCCTTTTTGTAACAATCCTTTTGAGTTTTCTCATCTCCTCTGCCTGTTTGGCCAGCAATTCCCTTAACTCATTCTCTGATTCTTCTTTCTTTGCCAACGCCTCCTTTTGAGATTGCAACTCCTGGTTCATTCGTTGTATCCTTGCTTGCATCTCAAGAGGCAACTCTCTAGAACGAGATGAGGACTCTGGTGGAGGAGGAACATAGAACAAATCTCCATGTACCACATTGCCGGCTAATGGCCCAAGACCGTATATTCTACCTGGTCTTCATTTTCCTCCATCCAGTCTTCCTTTTTCTCCAGCCTTTGCCCATAATTGAAGTTTAATGGGGTAGGGAATTTCTGGATATGATGGAATCTCATGATTCTCCTCCAAAAACTCCGCTGCATTCGTGCGATAAGCTGCCTATAAAGAAAAGTAATAGATAATAAAGTCAAAACCGAAACAAAATGAACACACAGCAGCAAGCTATCAACACTGAAACAGAAAAAGCCACAAACAGAAAACACCAAAACAGCCGCAAAACAGTGATAATATACAACCTGCCAATACCCCTAACGCCGAAGGCACTATCCCGGATCCCAAACCCACTCATAGACATTGCAAATTACCACATAAGGACCCAAATTTCCAACAAACATTGCAAATTAGCCAGACCTCATTTAGTCATCCAACCATAAAACAGAATCCATTAAAATGAATAAATCACACTTTGAGTGACTTTTTAAGCTAAGGATCAAAATCGTATTCACATTTTCTAACCATCATAATTTCCAGCAATACAGGCTCCTACTAAGATACTCTAAGAATAAAAAAATATATATAATCACAACTCTGCTATAAAGACACAAGATTATATATAATAATACTTGATGAAACCAATCCACGTCAATTAATAGTCTCTTCAATTAATAGTCGTTAATAGTCCACATCAAAGCTGCCCTCATTCTAAAATTCTCCTTCCTTGCAATATCATATGTCGATTCACCGATCCACAATCTCTTCAAATCATCAATTAAGGGTTGTAGAAACACATCTATACCATCTAAGGGGCTCGTAGGTCCTAGTACAATACAACAAAAACAAATAAGGCTTTGACATGCACATCTTGGGAGGAAGATTATACGGGGTAAGAAGAATTGGCCAACAAGAATAAGGCGTTGTTGATGCTTGGATATACGGAATAAATCCATTAGAGCATAATCCAAGCCTCACATTACGTGGCTACAATGTAATTTGTATGCGATGTGAGGTTTTTATTTTTTTAAATCCATTCCAAGATATCCTTCAAAAGTTGAATGCTTTCATTTAGCGCTTCTAACATTAACAAGAATGAGATAATACAGCTCCTTAGGTAGTGTCTTGAGTCATCCTATGAGGTTGTTTAATTATCTTCTATATTGTCTTCTTTAAGCTACGAAGTAAATTAATCAAGAACTATTACTCCATCCTATAGAAGTTAGTGCTTAATAAACTAGTAGTTAGTGCTTTTGATAAGATTGTTCTACTTGAGTGAGAGTTTGAGTGATTTAAGGATAAATAAATAAGTTTATGTTATGGTATATTAGTAAGCTATGATCCATAGGTACGGGTACCGGTACGTAATACGGAAAATTTTAAAAAATGAAGGTACAGGTACGTTGGTATAAAACATCAAAAAAAGATTTTTCAAGTGAATTACTACACTTCTATCATCATGTTGCTTGATAGTTTTATTTTTTGTGTGCATCCCCTCTGCTATTTTCATCAAAAGCAAGATAATTTTGGTTATTTTTTCAACGCCCGTACGTTTTTGCTGCACCAACTATGACAAAATAACTAAGTAAAAATAGGTACGGTTTGGTACTAAGTTACGAGTACCATATGTGTACCCGGTACCAGTACTTCTCCATGTTTGGAGTACCCATTCTTCAGAGATAGTAAGAGACAATTTTGGTGTTTCGTGAACCAGAAAACTCGTGTTTCATTTTAAAGAACGCTACGTTGAGTCTTTTTGATAAAAAAAAAGTTTAAAAATTATTAGAAGTTCACTTTCTTGATATTACATTTTAAATTTATCATTTTAGTTGAATTAATTGGTATTTGATCAAGTTGAATAGATGGTCTGTTTTTTGTTTATCTATTTGTGGATTTTGATGTGTCGAGACCTTGGAGTATTTTTGACTTTTATTACTCTATTGATTTTGAAGTGTGATCAATTCCTCTCTTGTTATGATTTTGTTTGTTTGCCGTCTCATCTTAATTGAACCAAGAAATATTTTATGGCGATTTATGCACTGAATGCATTGTAATTTTTCCTAGTTTTTGCGATTTTTGTGATTTTTCCCTGCTTTCAATCTCTCATGTGGAAGTTTTACTTATAGCTGTGCTCGTGATTTTTGGGTATCAATCCATTGATTGGTATTGCACCTTCAATCTTTGAACTTTCTACTTTTATTTTTTGGGAAGGGAAAAAGAGAGAAAAACCCTTAGAGATTAGGTCCGGGGGTT
>Ga0228711_1008731_pt1 | contig 14070 bp, 7 predicted proteins | sample MedpolnodulmetaG_2_FD_177996 | JGI IMG/M metagenome (GOLD analysis project Ga0228711, IMG submission 177996) | Root nodule microbial communities from Medicago polymorpha collected in Santa Monica, California, United States - brown nodules | ecosystem: Host-associated > Plants > Roots > Nodule...
CCCCCCCACACACACACACACACACACACACACACACACACACACACACAAAAAAAATAAAATCTTAACAATATGATGAACTACTTTGTTATCTTAAAATTTAGTTTTTTTTTATGTCATTCACTTTCATTACATTTTTCTATTTAATCTCTATCGTTTCAGATTACATCCTTTTTAGACATTTTAAAATGATATGAGGGTTTTTAATTTAGTCTTATATTTCGGTAATATAATTACTCAAATATATTCAACTTATCAACAAACCCATAAAATTATAATCAATTCACTTTATTTCGTACACTCTCAATCATTTGTATCAAGTTTAAATTTCTTTGTCGTCTTTTTTCTTTTTCTAATTTTCTTTCTATCTTCCCGTTAAAGAAATGAACAAAAACCTCATTTCAAGAAATCATCACCCAACCATTTTTAGTATGTTGTGCTTTGTATGATCTTATTTGAATTTGTCTCTAAATCACAAATGCAAAGAGTCTCACACTTAAGGAGAGATGTTAATGTGTTATGTGTGAGTTAAATTTTTATATCGGATGCAAAAGTAGATATTGAGCAAGATATAAGCAAGATAATTGATATACCTATTGTAGGCTCCCTAATAACTATGAACATTACGATTATCTGTTTTTTTTGTCATTTTCTTAAAAAAAAATTATATTAAATATAACTTTATTTATGTCGTTCGCTTTTATGGATTTTTCTAAAATACTTTTACTTTTGGTCTTTGGTGGAATTTGACACTGGAAAAATACATGTGTTATGGAGAATTGACAAAGTGCATGTCTATTACACATTTAACATGATGTTTTTTATTGAGTCTATTCTTCAGTGAAATAATTACTCATAAATTTCTAACTCATTCAACTAACACATAATATTATCACTAACTCACACTATTCTTAATACTTCCATGGACAAAATATATATTGTTTTTGTTCTTATCATTTCTCTCTCAATTTTAATTTTTTTTCATATTATTTATTCTTTTTATTTTTTTTATCTCTTTTCATGAAAGATGAGACCATAGATCTCCCTCCATGAAATCACCATCAACCTACCTTTTTCACAATATTGTGCCTTTATCTAACCTTATTTGGCTAGTTTACTAGATCACAAACACATAGAGTCTCACACTTAAGTAAGATATATTAATGTGTCAATTATGATTAAAGTTTCACAATAGATGCAAGAGTATATGTTAAGAAACATATAAGTGAGATAACTAATAAACCTAATGGATTATAATTTTTGGTGATGATGTGGTGTCAACGCGAAGGAAAGTAGTAACCAATATCAAAGTAACCACAAGAAACAACAATAATAACAAATCTAGATCTAATATAGGAATTAAGTGAAAAATAGAAAACCACAAGCAAAAGATAAAGAGAGAAGAGAAACAAACACACCAAAAAATGTTTACTCAGTTCGGTCCAACTTCACCTACTTTGGGGGAGATATTGATCTCTTCAATCCACTATCAATGTGTTCTTACAAAGAGATACAAAATGGTTACAAGAAATTAGCTTCAACAAGCTCACAAAGAACAAACCTTAATTTCTATCATTTTCCCAAACTCAGTAATGAACAAGACACTCACTGATTTTCACTCACCCAAAGTGTTTCCAAATGTTTCCCAAACCAAGAGAACCTCTCAAAAAAACCCTAATCAAAGACTCTCAACCTTAAAGTTGCCTCCTTTGATTTCCCAAATTTCTCTCTCTTGAAGCCTCTCTCCAAACATGGAGAATGAAGCCTTTTATAGAGTTCTGATCCTGAGAAATCGTGCCTCGATGACTCCAAATCGGGCCACGATTTTTGCCCAACCTTCATTCATAAGTTTTGAGACAATTCTCAACATAATTCAATCATTTCTTAGGGGAGGGAATTAATTCAGTCGAGGTATTTACTTTTCAAGTATGAAAATATATATTTTAACAAGAGAGGGAATGAAAGTATAATACAAACTTCTTTTAAGAGAGGGAAATGTAGTTCAGTATTTTTTTTCTTACCTGCCAGTTCTTTGGAGAAATAGATCCAGATAATTCGTAGTTCGGTCCAGATGTAACTAAAGTCTGAAGTGTAGTTTACTCTAGATTAAATATTAGATGATTTTTTTTCTTTAAATAAATCATTCATTTGACAAAAACAAACTACATACTTCAAAAGAAGCATTTAAGGGAACTTATTAATTTTTGTCAAAAAAAAAAGTTATTACTCCATCCGTTTCTAAATACATGTCAAAGTCAATCACTTTACATATGCCAATGCACAATTTTGACCGTTAATATCTTTAATTATCTAAAGTAGAAAATTATAAAAATTTACTCCCTCCGTTCCTTTTTAAGTGTCTATTTAGGGTGAATTTTTCGTTCATATTTAACTGTCGTTTTGGTATTTTAAGGGTATGATTTGTCAATTATACCCTTTGTCAATTATTCTTATATTTTTCAATAAAACTAATTAATGATATATATTTGGAAAACTAAAGTTTGTTTTTTTAAATAAAGTTTGTTTGTTTTGTTTTAAAACAAAATTTGTTTCTTGTTATCCTCAAAATTGGAACCTTGCCTTTTAACTATCTAGGTGTGCCAGTTTTCAGAGGTAAGCCTAAAGTGGTTCATCTCCAACCTATTGTTGACAAAATCAAAGCTAAACTCTCTTCTTGGAAAGCCCTTCTTTTGTCCATCGCAGGTAGAGTAGCTATGGTTAAATCAATAATTCACTCAATGTTAACTCACTGCATCACATTTTACTCTTGGCCAGTCTCTTTACTTAAGGAAATAGAAAAATGGATAAGGAACTTTATTTGGAGTGGCGACATCAACAAAAGAAAAATTGTTACAGTGGCGTGGAAAAAAGTGTGTAAACCCTTTGCTAAGGGGGGGCTTGGTATTATAAGCTTAATTACTTTGAATCAAGCTTCTAACCTCAAGCTCCGTTGGGATCTGATTACTTCTCAACAACCCTGGGCTATTCTTCTTAGAAAAAGAGCTATCAGAGGAAGGAAACCTATTAATTATCACATATTTTCTTCCATTTGGAGCTCTGTGAAGTCTGATTTCCAAAGCATATTGAATAACTCTCAATGGATTTTAGGCTCAGGTGATGACATTCGGTTTTGGACTGATCCTTGGTGTGGCCCTCCTATTGCCGACTCTTTAAATATTCCTCCTCATCAAGCTACGAATCTCTCTGCTATTGTGAGTGACTTCATCTTTGATTTTGAATGGTACATCCCTCCAGTTGTTCTTCAATCTTTCCCGCATATTTCTAGCTTGTTCAGTCATATTTTTATCCCAAAGGTGCCCTTGGAGGACAATTTAGTGTGGTCTGATTCTAAGACAGGCAACTTAACCCTTAAGGAAGCTTTTACTCACTTAACTCCCCCCGGTCAGCACTTGCAGTGGGCTAAGAAAGTGTGGAGTGTTGATTTTCCCCCATCCAAATCCCTTTTATCTTGGAGATTAATGCATGATAGAGTCCCCACTGATGATCAACTAATGAAAAGAGGTTGCTCAATGGCTTCCATATGCAGTCTGTGTTTCTCTTCTTGTGAAACAACTTTTCATTTGTTCTTCCAATGCAGCTTTGCCCGTAAGCTTTGGTCTTGACTTGTCTCTATTATGAACTGCAACTTACAATTTAATGCTATAGAGGATATCTGGAAGGTTTGTGATAGAAATTGGTCCCCACAATGTCAGGTAACTATTACTGCTTCTGTCATTAATCTTCTAAACACCATTTGGTTCTCTAGAAATCAATCTAGATTTTTTGACAAAAATCCTTACTGGAAATCAGCAATCAATTTGATTATTTCCAATGTATCTCTATCTGGTAACCTGACCAATAAATCATCAGTTGTAGACATCACATAATTTGTAATTTTAAAAGCTTTTAAAGTCAACATTCATCCTCCTAGAGCTCCCTTAGTCATTGAAGTTTTGTGGCATCCTCCAAGATTCAACTGGTTCAAAGTCAACACAGATGGAGCTGTTGTTAAAAATCCATTGAAGGCTGCGTGTGGAGGAATTTTCAGGAATTCTCATGGATTCACCATCGGCTGCTTTGCTCAAAACATTGTGACAGATTCTGCTTTCACTGCTGAAATTACTGCTGCCCTTATAGCTATAGAGATTGCTTTCAATAACAATTGGCTTAATTTATGGTTAGAGACCGACTCAAAGCTCACCATGATGGTTTTCAAAAATTCTGCATTAATCCCATGGGCTTTATGAAACAGATGGATTAACTGCCAAGAAATGATCAAGGGTATGAACTTTTTGGTTACTCATATTTATAGAAAGGGCAATACTTGTGCTGATACTTTAGCCAACATAGGTCTAAATGTTAATAGCTTTATTTGGTGGCAGGATGCTCCTAATATTATCAGATCTGATGTTGTTTCTAACATGTTGGGTATGCCCAACTTTAGGTTTGTTTCCTTTTGAAAAGGTTTGGGCTATCTCCCACTTTTGTTTTTTGGTGTAATTATTTTTGTTTAATATATTTGGGTAGTGTGCTTTGCACTACTCTTAGTTACAAAAAAATTATTACCTGTGATAATAGTTCCATGAAGAGTTAAAATTCTATAAATAATATGAGTAATACTTGTTAAAAATTTCAAGAGATATGCACAATATTTAGAAAATTGAAAATTGTTTGTTATGAAAAAAAGATAAAGCGCGCAAAAAATAGGAATTTGTTGGAGAAAGAGAGTAGTAACTAACAATTGTTTGTTACATATTAAATTTATTGGAAAGATAAAGTGTGCGCAAAAAAATAGAAAATTATTAGTGGATTAAAAGGAGGGTATAATAGAAAAAAAGTGTGCAAAAATACACTTCGCTATTTTTGTGTTAAAATTCTAAAACGACATTTAAAAAGGAACGGAGGGAGTAATATTTTGAAAATATTTGTCAAGACAAATCAAACAACATCTTACATGCTAATATTTGTATTTATACATTAGTTAAAAAGTATGATCAAAGTAAATTAAGTGAATAGTGTATATTGCAAAAATAGGACATGTATTTTGAAACGGAGGGAGTGAAAATTTAGAAAAAATATCGGAAATTTTATTAAATTTTAAGAATATTTCAATGACAAAATCCTTTTTTCACGGAAAGAAATAAAATCATGTATTGTCAGATTTATCTATACTATATATAAAGAAAATATGGGGTTTTGAGCTGACTTTTTTATTATTCAAATTATACTCTTAAACAAAATTTTCTATAATAATGTTATATTGCTGGTGTTATTAAAAAAGATAAGAATTTTTGTTATATTTGTTATATTGTTGTTGTCATTGAAAAATATAAATACGATTTGTTGAGATTGTTACATTTAAAAGTCACAAATATCTATACTTATAATTTTAATCTATATCAAATAATTTATGTAAAATATCGTTTATAATTTACACACAAAATTCCTATAAAGTATCGTCGATAATCTACACACGTTATTACAATAAAAACCGAAAAGACGGACACGTCTTTTTCGCTAGTTTGAATAAAGAATATCTTGCAATAATTTTTTTTTTATCAATTCTTGCAATAATTTTTTTTTATTATCAATTCTTGCAGTTACTTCTCGGTTACATTCTTTACGATAATTTACATCAAAGTTAGCAAATAATCTTTTATGGTTTTATTTTTAAATTAATTTCTTTTACCAAAAAATTAATTTAGTTATAATTTTGATAAAGAATATGTAACTTTTGCTTCTCAATCAAGGTTCTTATGGATACCTTTCATCTAAGTTAACAAATAACCTTTTATGGTATTATTTATTAAGTAATTTAGTTTATTTTGACGGAATAGTTAAGTTAGATATAATTTAGATAAAGAATATTTTATTTGAATATAGAATATCTTGCAATAACTTTTTTTATTGAATCTTTGCAATTACTTCTCAGATAAGTTTTTTATGGATAATTTTAATCAAAGTCAACAAATAATCTTTTATCCTTTAAAAAAAGCAAATAATCTTTTATGGTTTTATTTTTTAATTAATTTCTTTTACCAAAAAATTAATTTAGTTATAATTTTGATAAAGAATATGTAACTTTTGCTTCTCGATTAAGGTTCTTATGGATACCTTTCATCTAAGTTAACAAATAATCTTTTATGGTATTATTTATTAAGTAATTTAGTTTATTTTGACGGAATAGTTAATTTAGATATAATTTAGATAAAGAATATTTTATTTGAATATAGAATATCTTGCAATAACTTTTTTTTATTAAATCTTGCAATTACTTCTCGGTTAAGTTTTTTATGGATACTTTTCATCTAGGTTAACAAATAATCTTTCAATTCAAAAACATATAATATTTTATAGTATTAAAATGAAGCACTAATAGAACATGTTTTTGCCTATATATGCGATCTTCATCTTTCGCTTCTCCTTCACTCTCATACTTCTTGCTCCGATCATAAAAATCTCCTTGCCCACTGTTTACACAATTTCAGTCACACATGGAAAAACCCATGAATATGAAGCATGGAAAGGTTAGGAACTACATACCTCATGATCTTGCATTATGCATTCTGTCAAAATTACCTGTAAAATCTTTAATGAGATTTGGATGCGTACGCAAATCATGGACCCTTTTGTTTGAGAACCAACATTTCATGAACATCTTTCGCAACAATTTCATATCTAATCATCATTCTTACTACGATGATACATCTATCATTCTAGAATCCAGTAATGGAGATTTTTATTCCCTTTCTGGTGATAAGTGTGAGAATATGGTCAAATTAAATTTTCAAAATCCTTTTCAGGAGGAGGTGTACCCTTTTGTTTATGTTTTGGATTCTGGTAGTATTACTGGAATTCTTTGCGTCTACCAATATCATAATGGAAAAACTGTCTTTTGGAACCCAACACTGGAGGAATTCAAGATCATTCCTCCAAGTCCTTTTCTTTTTAGATCACCTTATCAACATTTTGTAGTTAATCCTCTTGGATTTGGTTATGATATAGTTAGAGATGATTATAAGTTGATTAGGTGTGTAGGTTATTTTGACTTAGAACACGAAGAGTGTGAAGAACTTGGTATTTCATGGAGTGATGTGCCACGGAAAGATTTATCTTATGAATACTTATGGGAGATATATAGCCTTAAAAGTAACACTTGGAGAAAACTTGATGTTAATGACTCTGCTTGTTCATGCTTTTCTAACATCGCTGGTGTACGACTATACATGAATGAAATGTATCATTGGTGGCAATATGGTAAAACGCATGATGGAGTAGAGGTGGAATCATTTGACTTGAGAAATGAGGTGTTCTTTACAACACATGTACCCTTATTAGGCGACATACATTCTACGTCGTTATACATGGTGGGGTTAAATGGCTCCATTGCCTTCATCTCATGGACCTCTGGTATACCTACTTTTGACATTTCAATTTTGGGTGAAATTGGAGTAAAAGAATCATGGATCACTAAACTATATAGTATTGGACCATTTTCTTGCATCGAGCATCCTATTCCTATCGGAACATGGAAGAATGGTTTTGTATTTTTCAGGACCAAAGACAATGAAATTGTTTTGTATGATTTACAATCCCAGATGATAGAAGAGCTTTGCATTGAAGGAGAGAATTTTAGTCATATATTACCTTATAAGAAAAACCTTCTTTCTATTGGAGGAATAAATCAATAACTTGTTTGTTACCCAATATATTTACGCTTAAGCTTATTTTTTAAACAGTCCAAGATTATACTTCTGGTTATTAAGATTTTAGAGTTTTTGGACTTACCCTATGAACTCTAGTTTCTTGTTGTAATAGCTTAATTTTGGGCACTTTACAATTTAATTGGAAATGCATAGTTTTTTTAGGGAGTTAGAAATATATAGTTGATAGTTCTGTTATTTTCTTCTCCTCAAAAGAAATAATAATTTGGTGAGTATTAATTGGACTAGAGGGTGGTTGATGAAGATATTTGAAGTTTCCTTTTTAACCAAAGATTTTCACACAATTGATGGTGTTTATTGTAATTTTTTTTTTGTGCAAATTTATGCTTATCATGGAAAAATGGAGTTTTTTGTAAAAAAAGAAGAAGAAGCATGATTTCATTACCCCCTAAAATAAACAGTTGAATGGTCCTTGTTCACATTGTAGAAAATATTCTTTTTAGAAAATTATAAATATTATTTATGTTTGAAGGAGTCAAGGGGGAGATAATGGGGGTTGAGTTAGAGGTTGAGGTGAAAAGGTACAGGAGTCAGTTGAGGTTGTTATATGATAGTGAGGTCCTTTAATATTTGAGTTCTGGGGGGTACTACAAAGAAGATGATAGTTACGGGTTTTATCTCAGCAAATCATTTAGATTTTATGCAACCATACTCCTCTTTTTTTTTTGGTAGTGCAACCATACTCCAATCTATGTGATGCACGTGTTTTTTTTAGAGTTTCATATATATGTATTAAATTTGTTATAGTATTAGAAATCGTTCACGAATCAAATCTTCTCTGAATCGAAGTTCATTGCGACCTATTTAAGGTTTTTTTCCTCTGATTCAAAGCTCCACCTTTAAGTCTTTTCTCGCTTTCCTTTGGGTAATTTCTATTATATTTATTGATATTATTAATTCAATTGTGACTCTTCATATTTGTTCTAAAATGATCCTTTTAAGTTTGTGTGTTTTTTTGTTTTCGTCCCTATATCTTTTTTTTTCTAAAATAAACCTTGTAAGTTGATAACGTTTTCAATTTCGTCCATACCGTCAACTTTTGTTAAAAACGCCAAAGTGTCTAACGGCGCATGACGTGACAATTGTTGACATGGTATTAGTGGCTTATGCGGCCTTCCACGATGCTGACACAATATTGAAGGCAATCCCCCCACCCCCTTTTATTGCCAAAATTCCCTTTGTTTTCATTTTAGTCCCTTTCTTTTAGGAGTGAGGTAGTTTGGTAATTTTATAATGAAGGGTATTTTAGTAATTTTGGTGTGAAGAGTTATTTTAATAGAATTAGTAGTAACTTGAGGTAATTATTTTAGATGGTGATGTATGAGTAATTAGTAAGAGTTTTAAATGAAGTAATTGAGTAGCAACATTTTAATTTTAATGAGTGGAAAGAGTTACTAGGCCCGTTAAGAATGAGGAAACCTAATCCATTTAGTGTGAGACTATATAAGGATAACTCTAGTTGAGAATTAAGGTTGAACATTCATTTCACAAACTTCACAAAAGGTGGCTAGAGAGAGAATAGAGAGAAGAGGAAGAAAAAGGAAGAAACTCAAGTGGAGCAAGAGGGAGAACAAGCTAGGAAAGCAAGGTAGAGGGGAAGATTTGAAGATATGAGTTAAGCTTTTGGTTGATTGAGGTAAGGGGGAAAGATTAGATTCTCATAATAAGCTATAATCACTTTTCTAGTATTTGGGTCATGTTTGTTTTTGTTAATTTGTGAAATTGATGATTATGTGAGTTAATTTTCGTGCTTAGAATTAAGTGATAATTATGGGTGTGATGAAAGTTGGAAAATTAAGTTGTTTATGTGCTTAAACTCATGTTTGGTAGTTTAGAATAAGTTACTTTGAGAATTTAGCTTAATTATGTGAAAAACCATGAAGTTGTTGATGATTATTGCTCAAAACATGTTTTAATCACTTGTTGAATCATTGAGTATGTTTGAATGTTGATGAATTATGATATGTTGATATTGCTTGTGAAATTTGACTTGAATTGTGAAGTTTTGTGGTTTATGTGAAAAACGGGTATGATTATGAAACTTGACTAATTGATGAACTGAATTCATGTTTTGATGTGTTTTAAATGTTCCTTTTAATTGTATTAACTATGGGTGATGTTTATACAACGATTTTGGGACAAATAGGATCAAAAATGGGATTTTGGGGAGGTTTTGGGAGGGTTTCCCGAAAGGAAACCCAAAATTTTGGGTTCCCATGAACATAGGGTTCGCTGGGCAAGCATATGTCTCATTGTGGCGACCCGTGTAGAACAGCATGTGTTGTTTTGTGGGTTTCGGCCTTTCGGGGATGTTTCTGGACATCCCTGAGTGTTTCTTATGTGATGTTTTGATAAATATATGTATTGTAACCATGCTTACCTGAATTTGAATTGATTATGTTGATTTTGAGACAAACTTGGACTAGAAAACTTGACATGAACTTGGAATAATTGAAGTATGAATTTTCTCAAATGAAATGATCATGTTATGCTTTTTCTATTGTAATAAATGACATAAATGGAACATGTAGGATTGATAATGATGTATATGACCATGTAACTTTCTTTTGTGGAAAATGTGAAAATAGACAAACTTTGGGAAAATAGACGAACTTCAGTAAAATGATGAAATATGAATTTATAGCTTGCAGATGACTTTGGTTCATGATAGTATGTCAAAATAAGAATGAATCAATGATTAATGTGGGTATAATATGTTGGTTATCATGATGTGAGTGATTGATCGTCTATAATGCAATTTGCGCTTTATGAAGTGATGTTGTTTCTTGGTTGTGATAAATGTTTGATGATAATTATGATGATGATTATTAATGATGATGAGTGCATACATTTAAAATGACGATGTTAATAATGATGGGTACATGTATGAAAAGTGACGATGTTAATGATGAATGGGTTTTGTATGAACGTATGCATTTGTTGAGGTATATGTTCATTCATTCATGAGTCTTTGTGTAAGATATTTCAATATTCAGTGACAGGATTAGGATGCTCTGTATCTAGTGACAGGATTAGGTTACTCTGTATCCAGTGACGGGATTTAGGATACTCTGGTGTTCAGTGACAGGAGTGGTACCACATGCAAGCTCAAGCTAAAACTTCAATTTTTCACTCCCCACTTGTCTGCCTAGCTTGCTCTTCTCTTTTCTCCACTTGGTTTCTTCCTTTTCTCTCTTCTCTCTCAATTCTCCCTATTTTCTCTCTAGCCACCTCTTTTGTGTTGTTTATGAAATGAAAAGCTCAACCCTAATTTCCACTAGAGTTATTCTTATATAGTCCAACTAATAGGTTAGGTTATCTCATCTCATAATGGGCCTAGTAACTCTATCTCAATTCATTAAAAGTTACTGCACAATTTCTTCATTTAAACCTGTTCTTATTATATATGTATATAGACCTTGTAGGAAAAACTACCACTAAATCCAACGGTCTAGATTAAAAGTAGAAATAACTTCTTATTGTTGGAATATTTTATTATTTAATTATATTACAATGACATTATGTGGGCAAATATCTCTATAATAATTATATTAGTTATTTGTCAATTTGGAGCCTTAATTGATTAGTGATCAAATTAAGTAATAAGACTTATTAGATTTCTATTTAGAGTATTAATTAATTAATTGATGGATATGGACTCAATATGAGTGGATGTCCGGATGACCCATTAACGGAATAATGGGAAACCCTAATGGTCATCCAATATAAAAGAGGTTATGGTCTGGCAATACTCTCTCTTCTCCCCATAGAACTTGGGGCGTACCGGTTGAGGAAGAACCAAATCAGTCGCCGCCGCTGATGTTTGTTTCAGATCACCTCCTCTCTTTATCGTTGTTGTCGAGAGGGCTGCCACCATAGCTTCATTTCCTAATACCTAATTCTTAATATCCTTAATAAATCATTCATGCTTTTATTTTAATGCATGATTGTTCATCGATGCCTTATTTTATTCATCGATAGCTTTATAGTATGCATTGAAAGTTCTGCGATTACTTTGTTCGGTCATGTGATATTGTTTCCAAATTGACTTCTCAAGGAAACACATGAGTTGCACGGTTTCTTCTTTAGTTCATGGTCTCAGTTAAAATTATGAATTGAAAGAAGGTTTTACTTTACTTTTGGTGTGTGACGTGATTTGCATTTAATCATATATATGATTGAATATGGAATATATTTGTTTTTTAATTCTTCCAGCTTGGGCAATTTATTTTTGCATGAGGTAAATTTTTTATTATAAATTTGAGTCCTCTTTTGGAATTCGGGACTCTGGCATATGTTTTCGGTGAAAATCGATTAATTATGATGTCATCAATTTTTTATTTGCTGTCTTTTTCCTTTGATTATCCCATTAATGGCTTTGTCTTATTTCAAGTTAAATAATGGAGATACTCTTGTACAATTTTTCTGTTGTGTAAATCATGTAGAAAATTTGTTTCAAGGTTGTGTTTCTTTCAATGCGTGAATATTTGAATTCTAATACAAATTTTGGTTTTAGCAAATAAAGATTGTATTAGAATTTAAATTTGACACGGTGATTAATTTTAAAAGCAATAGCTTTTGGGCTAAATTTATGTTCGACCAATTATGTTTGGATATGATCTTGTTATAGTTTGGATTTTGTTACGAAACTAAAGAAATAGGAACATGAATAAAGTAGAGAGAAGTAGAGAAGGATAAAGAAAGAGAAGAGAGATGATTCTATTATTCTCTTGTGGTATACAATTAGGTTACATATGAGCTCTATTTATAGAGAAATACAATGACTTGGTGGGCAAGCATAATATAGCCCAATAAGCAAACAATATGACCCAATAACCCAATTGCTATATGGACATCCACTTATAATATTCATAATACTCCCCCTTGGATGTCCATCAAGGATATGTCTCATTAAAACCTTACTAGAGAAAAACCCGATGGGAAAAAATTCGAGTGAAGGAAAAAGAGTACAACATCCTTTTGGTGATAATCTGCCCGTTAAAAACCTTACTAGGAAAACCCAAAGGGATAAAACCATGGTTAAGGGAAAAGAGTGCAGAACACATTTATGTCTCCCCCTCATAAAGACAATCGTATATGAGACGAAGAAAGTCAAATAATCTTTTATGCTTGTTTCTCAAAAGCTTTACTTGGCGGTGGTGACTCTCAAGAGAGATCTGATTTATCTCCATACCATTCTCCAAATGAGCAGTGCTTGAGATGTTATCTTCATATTGAATTGTTGAAAGAAAATTCTCCAATTCCTTGATCATGTTGTTTCTCTTAGATACAACATGTATGCTTAACTTTGTTCCGATATCTGTATTTACTAATTAACAAAAAAAAATACCACAATACATATAATTAACAAAATACATTAAAATGGACATATGATGTGATTTCTTCAATATCTCACGAAAATTAACTCTATCAGAGAGTTTCATATACTCATCACTACCACGTGAGTCGTAAAACTATATTGCAACACATCTTTCATATAAATTGAGCCCTTCATGTGATGCTAAACTTAATCAAGCAAGAAAAAGTTCTTGAATTCACTTCAGGTGAATATGTCTCTTAAACATAAACATTAAACATATATCATCTCATTTCCGGTGAACATATCAAACTCTATACATATGTATTTTATCAATATAATTCTCTTTCGCGCGAAAATTTGTATATATCTAATTAACTTCACATCTTCAAGTGTGCGGACTACAAGTCACATATAGAATTGTCTCTTTCACTAGAATTGTCTCTTTCCGTCTGCACATAGTTTCTTTTTTCTATAACCTTTTATAGATTTTAATTCATGATCCTCATTATCACCAATCACATATAGCGCTATATTATATAAAAATATCGTCAACGTTGACTTTCATTCTGATTCCACCTCATTCCATTCATGACATAATTTAAGAGATATCTTTCATTTTTCCATACATTTCAGGTACCTGGTCAGTTCTTCTGGAACTAAAAAATCAATTATGGCAGATGACTCTTTTAGAGTTTACACATCCTCATTTGGGTTATCTTTCCTTTTAACTCCTTTCTTGTTTGAGGATTTTTCATATGTGGAACTGATTGGTCTACCACGCTTCATGCACGGTTGGGACTCATTTGCAATAATCCGACAAGAACATCTATTTCGTTTGGAGCATTAGCAGCTGCTATTTTAATTGTTTAACTTTGCAAACGAGATATATTTTGAAGATGAAGATGAGACAATAATATTTCCTTTCAAATAATTCATTTGAACTTCAGGTTCACATTTTCAGTTGCTTATTCTCTCCCCCTAATATTGGGAAAACGAATTCATCAATTGATAATCAACCTACTGGGT
>Ga0228711_1008734_pt1 | contig 14067 bp, 11 predicted proteins | sample MedpolnodulmetaG_2_FD_177996 | JGI IMG/M metagenome (GOLD analysis project Ga0228711, IMG submission 177996) | Root nodule microbial communities from Medicago polymorpha collected in Santa Monica, California, United States - brown nodules | ecosystem: Host-associated > Plants > Roots > Nodule...
TGTTTGTGGCTTAAAGTTGAAAGATTAGAGAAGGTGAATATGCACCCTTGATTTAATCAGATGGTTGTGTTTTATTTGACTTTGTGACTGCATCATTTTTTTTAACTGCAGTGAATCACGATCCAATTTTTCTTTCACCACCTTGGTGCATTTCTTCTTAGTTTTGTACATTTATTGTTCTACAAATGAATATATCTTTCTTAGTCAATCCATTGACTGAGATATTATGGGCTCGTTAATGGGTTGTCTCTAAAAAATTCCCTATGTTTCTTTCTGAGAAAATAGTTTTTTACTATAATCATTTATTTGTTTTATTTTATGTTATTTTTAAATGTTTATAAGAATTCGTTTTTAAATCGATTTTCTGTGCGAAATTGTTGACATTAATCCCATGAGTCAGATAGAACCATGGTAACTATCCCTCTAAAATTTTATCATTTTTGGATTCCTTTAATTGAATTCGAATTTAGTTGAGCTTTTGATCAAGCTGAAAGAGACCTAAACAATCTCATCCAAAACTCCCTTGGATATAAGAAGAAGAAGAAGAAAGTATCAAATAGGAAACAAATAAAAACAAAGTAGTATTTATGAAATTATGAACAAAAACTAAAACAAAAAGAATCTTCAAACCAAAACAGACTTTATATTCTTCCATCCTAATTTCCTTCTTCTTGACCTTCATTTTCTTCTCTCTTACAAGGACCATAAACCTTACTAAAATAAACAAAACCAAAAAAGTTGGCCAACATCAATACAAAAAGAAGCCAATAATAGTAATCTAAATGTCCCTTATTTATGTTACTAGAAACCCAACTTTCCTTTCCCTCTCCTTTAGTAACATTATCAACAACACTCAAAATAAAACTAGCCAAAATATTCCCACATGACATACCTAATGCTGAAATACTTGATGCAATACTAGCCATAGATTGAGGCAACTCACATATAAAAAACTCATTTTGTCCAATGCCATTAAAAGCTTCAGCAACACCATTAAGAATTTGTCTCGGCAATAGCCACATAACTGACATGTTCACAACACCTTGTGGAAACTCTTGAAAGCCTTCATCAACTGCTAATTTTCTTCTTTTACCTTCTATAATTGCCAATGAAGATGTTGATAAACATATTGCTATTAATCCAATTCCCATTTTTTGTTTTACTCTGAGACGAGTCGGCGAACCTCTTAGTTTTGATGCTGAAGGGATTATGACACAATCATAGAGGACAATCCAAATTACTACAAAGAGGATCATGAATGTTGACATTGAAGCCGCAGGGATTTCAAAGGTCGAAGTTATGTGGCGGTTCATGGAGGATGCTTCTAGTACATTAAATGTTCCTTGACTCATATCTATAGACATTATCATTCCTGTTATCCAAATTGGAATGATTTTGATAATTGCTTTGAATGCTTCTACTTGATCTATTGTGCAAAGGCTCCATTGGTTTTTTAATCTTCTGTCTTGTATAAGATCTTGTTGTTGATGTTTTATAAGGCATGCTTTGTTTAGAAACCTTGCAATCAAATTAAATACCAAAGCCAATTAGAATCACCTATATCATCACTCTCAAAACAGGACAATGAGTTGATTATACAATTTAAGAATTTAATTCATATATGCACTGACAATAATGCAAAGAGTTTTTACAGTGTCAATCAATCATAATCGTTGGGTCGTGAAAAAAAAATCATTTAGTTATATCCAATTTAAAAGTCATATAGAGGATAGTTTGTGATTCGTTGACAGTGTGTGTATACATGCTTACACTAGCATTGCAACAAGTTTATTACTCAAATATATTATGAATGGTTGAAGTATATGACAAGACACTCTCTGTGAGATTAGCTCGGTTGATAAGGATAATGCAACCCCGGGCCCCACAAAAAAAAAGAAGTATATGACAAGACAATGGGTGTGTTACCAACTTAGTCCCTAAATTGACGAGTCTGACAATTTGGTCTCTGAAATAATCTAATTTTGAAACAATCCATGAAATTGAAAGTTCTCAATCATATATTCCTCATGTACAATTTCATCACCAAATTGAACAACCTAAATGGACTAATAAGATCGAGTACTTATCATTTTTTACTGTTGTTAATTTTAATGAAAACATTGCCCGACGAGAGATAAAAACTAATGATTCACTACTACAATACACCATTTAAAACTTGAAAGGTTCATAATTTGATACCTGAATTTATCACTTGGCATAAGCATTTCCGAATCCTTGTCACAATAGTACATACCATCATTCAAGACATTTGATGATGGTAAGTCGAGGTTTCTGTTTCGATAAGACGCGACAACCACTCGAGCACACTCACTAATCACATTTCCTTTAGGTTCCACCTTGACATAGAGTGAAGAAGCTAGAAAGAAAGATACCATAGATATGAACATAAAGACAACAGGGAAACCAAATCCAACAATCCAACCAAAATTTTCTTGAATGTATGCCAAAATGGTCATTCCAAATAAAACTGCAGCTGCTGCTAAAGCATAGGTCCAATTAAAGTAGCCCTCTATGATTCCTGCATCTTTTTCCTTGTCTAATTGGTCAATGCCAAAGGGTAAGGAAGAGGCTCTTACACCACCAGCTCCAATGGCGATTAGGCATAGAGAAGAGTATAAGAAAGCAAGTTGTGATGTTGTGGGAGAGTTGCAGCTCATAGTGAATTGATCACAAGGACTTAGCTTTGGAATCATAGCTGTTAGCCAAAAAAATAGCATTCCCTATAGAGTGACGCATAATAATATAAGTAACCAAAAAATATTGATCCAAAATAAATACACAACATGAAAATTTTATTATAGCGGATTTGGATCCACGCAGTAAATGTGTAACACATTGTGAGACTGTAACTCATGTCAACAATAAATACGAACTTACAAGTAAACCGAGAACAGATCCAAAGGCAATGGTAGCGTAGCGACCAAAGTAGGAATCGGCAAGAAAAGCACCGATAATTGGTGTAAAATTAGTAGCTGCTGACCAGCGGAGGATCACATTAGTAGCTGTAGCAGCTTCCATCCCATAATGTCTTGTTAAATACAGAATCATGTTTGGCAATATTCCAAAACTTGCCATTTTCTCAAATGCTTGGGTAGCTGCCAAACAAAAGAAACTAATCATCATAAAATATTTCAAAAGCATGGCGCAACAATGGACTCAAAATTGTAATAATGATCTACAATGCTTCTTAAATCGTCTTTAGTGTTAAGAGTCCCACATCGAATAAGAGATGGACCGACAATGTGTTTATAAGTGGGGGCAATCCTCACCTCACAAGCCGGTTTTATAGGGTTGTGTTAGGCTCAACCACAACTTCTAAGATGGTATCAGAACCTCTCCAGGATCCATGGGGCCACATCTTATCAGGTTTTCGCTAGCGAACCGCCCACTATTTATGTCCACAAACCAAGCCCAATAGTGCTGGTCGTGAGGGGGTGTGTTAAGAGTCCCACATCGGATAGGCCTCTTGAATAAAATTGTAATAAACAATCTACAATGCCTCTTGAATCGTTTATAGAATTGAGACAGTTGTACGATAGGTGTCGATTCCACTAAAAGTAAAGAAAAATAAATATAAATTGAGTTTTATGTTTAATACTTTCATGTTTATAAGTGGGGATATTCCTCACCTTACAAGCCGATATTCATCATCATTTCTAAGATGGTAACATAGCTTATCTAAAATTTGTTTGGCTATCTAGTATCCAATTTCCACTATCAGATCACTTGGGTTACACTCCGATGTCCAATCCTAGGTGTGAGTGATGTGTTAAGAATCACATTACATGAGATATGGTCCAACAACGTGTTTATAAGTGGGAGCAGTTCATACATTACAAGCTGCATGGTTGTGTTACACCCAACCACAACTTCTAATAAAAATATATTTGTTTTTTCTGAGATCTGTATCTCAGCCACGGAAACACACATGAACTTCTACTTTCGTGTCAATTCTTATTATAATTTTGAACAATTTTCAAAATGTGTGTCTCATGGACCAATGATTCAAAGTAGAATTTGCTTATATGTATATAATGTATGAAGCACTAAATTGTAATAAATGAGTTGAGTTACCTACCTATGATGAAGGGTAAGGTTCTGAAGCCACCCTTTGGATTTGTATTGCTAATTAGAGGCTCTTTCTCTTTCACTGTACTTTTCATTTTTGAACAAAGTACAGAAATTAAACCGAAAATGGAAGCACAGAACAGTAACAGTTAGTAATGACAAGTGAGAGCTTAAAGTGGAGCACAGGACGGTTCCACTAGTAGTTTATTGTCCATGCGGGACACGAGAGTCGTACGAGGACACTTTTTTAATTCAATAAAACATGATAGAATCTTTATTTCCTTTTTTTATGTCCACCTCAAATTCTTGGTTGCCCGGTAGATTTTCAAATACCCACGTTTAGGATGTTTCAACGCAATATGATCTTAAAAGATATGTTTGGCTTTCAAAAAGGTTAATTGATTCTAGAGGTTAAACTTGGTTTTACCTGAGGCTCACATTTGTAGTTTCTGGAATCAACTAAATCGATTCTCCTCATTAAACAGTTATTTTCTATTTCCAATATCTTGTTTGTCAATTATGTCCTTATTTATAAGTGAACATGCTTTTTTATTTCTCTATTACGTAACCATCTCTAATCCCTACTATATATTGCACGGTGCTCTCAGTTATATTATAACTAGATCGAGTTCCCGTGTTTCGCACGGGTCAATGATTAGCACAATAAATTAAAAGCAATTTAAACTTAAAATATCATCATTTTTCTAACTAAAGGCAAAGTCTACCCTGTAGCTTGTAAGTATATATGGTGGCGATAAAGGTGCATAGGGCAGTGCACATAAGTTTGTCTAGATGTAGCCTTTATGTATAAGGTGGCAACAAAATTATTGTTTTTTTATCTAGGCTAACAAAATCTTTTTATGGTTGCATAAGAGTGCATCAAAGATTTGGATAATAATAAGATTTGCATAATGATTTTCATATAAGACCATGTGCAATGGTAGTGTTGAATGGAACTTTCAACATGTGGTTTTGCTTCAATGGAGTGTTGAGTTGTGTTGAAAGATGATGTGGAGGAGAGAAGTGTTGAACACATTTAACACGTTGAAACCGTCAGACAGAGGGACACGCGGCGAGCAATTGTTGGGCAAACATGGCGCGTGTGCAACACGCACTGACAGGCGCGAGTGGGACTGCAGGAGGCGGAGAGAAGATGATGTGTGGATAAGTGATGACACGTGGCTGATTCTGATTGGCTGTCTGGATTTTTATCATTTTAATAATTTCAACTCAATTATTTCACTCGAAAACAATTTTTTTTTTACCAAAATTCATGATTTTTTTTCTCTATAAATAGAGATTTGGTTCATTTGATTTGGACACAGAAAAAAAAAACCAAGTTTTTCACTATCTTAATCTTATTATTATCTTTCTAAAGGCAAACTAAGTGAAATTTTAATCTTGTTTTTAGTGAAATGGATCCCAATAATAACCATTTCAACACCCAAAATTATTCTAATTACCCATTTAACTACCAAAATCCCAACAATTATCAAAATCCAAATCAATTTTCCAACCAATGTCCTCAAAACATACTTAATTTTGGTTTTACACCAAATTTCAACCAATCTGTTCCAAACTTTCATCCATATTATGGATCTATGACGAGATATACATCTTAAACACCCACGTTTAATGGTTATATGCCAATGGAGAATGAAAATTTTGCCCTGTGTTGGTGCATCTGAATTTTCTGAATTTTCAACACAAATAACTCCTAGTGGCATGGCAGTTGCTAATGAAGTCACTCCAAATCCAGAAGATTCAACTCCTAAGAGCAAGAAAAATCAGCAACCAACTTGGAACACTGAACAAAATTTGGTGTTAATTAGTGCGTGGATTAAATATGGAACAAGCAGTGTTGTCTGGAGAAACCAGAGAGGTGAAACATATTTGGGTAAAATTGATGAGTATTGTAATGAGTATTGCTCATTCGATTCTCCACGCGATCTAGTTGCATTCCGAAATCGTTTCAATTATATGAGCAAAGTAATAAATAAATGGATTGATGCTTATGAAGGCGCTAAGCATTTGCAAGGAAGCGGTTGGTCGGAAACTGGTGTTTTGGCAAAAGTGCGTGAATTATATGCATGTGGAAAGAATGTTCAATTTACTTTAATGGAAGAATGGCACGCTCTCCGTGATCAACCATGTTATGGTAGTCAAGTAGGAGGAAATATTGGCTCCGGAAGTAGTGGATCTAAGAGATCTCACGACACTGATGTATGTGGCTCAAACTCTATAGGATCTAGTGCTCGTCCAATGGGTAGGGAGGCAGCTAAAAAAAAGGTAAAAAGAAAAGCAAGGACGTTGCCTTGTAGGAGGTGGAAAAAGAGTCGGTTGAATTCAAACAATTCAAGGTGCAAGAGATTGAACAATTGAAAGAATTAACCTTGGTGCAACAGGAGAAAAACAAATTGATGAAAGAAAAGACTGAAGTTAAGAAAATGAAAATGTATCTAAAGTTAAGTTCTGAAGAGCATCTCGATGACCGGAAGAAAGAGTTGTTGGAAAAGTTGGAGCGTGAGCTGTTTGAAAATTAATTTCAATCAAATTTTTGTTTGTATTTGGTCAAAATTGTCAGTGTTGTCTAATCCCCAGTGTTTGCTTTAATAATTATTAGTGTTTTCTAGTCCCCTATATTTGCTTTGATAATTATCAGTGTTGTCTAGTCCCCAGTATTTGCTTTAATAATTATCAGTGTTGTCTAGTCCTCACTGTTTGCTTTAATAATTATCTGTCAGTGTCCATTATTTCACATATTATTTGCTTTAATAATTACCCCCACTGTGTGCCCATTATTTCACGTACTATTTGCTTTAATAATTATCCCCACTGCGTGCCCATTATTTCACATCAGTTCCACCATACAATGTACTTATATATAGGGACTCATATCTACTTCCAATTTCACAAATCTTATTCATATCTACTTCCAATATCACAAATCTCATTCAATCTACTTCCAATATCACAAAAAACTATCAATGGATCCTTTTGATATCGAAACCTACAAACAAAAGTGTGATATTGAAGACACTTATATCGTCAACCGATTTATTCAACGTCGAAAAAAAATAGAGGAAGATAGTGCATCTTGAATTAGAAAATATTTCAATAGAGATCGTGCAGCGGCAAACCAAAGACTAATTGACGACTACTTTGCCAATGAGCCTACATAAGACGATGCAATGTTTCGTCTTCAGTACTGGATGCAAAAACACATTTTCCTTCAAATCGTTAGAGACCTTTCAAGTAGTGATAACTACTTCACCCAGCAAGTTGATGCAACCAAGCAAGAAGGTATATCACCCTTGGCAAAATGTACCACAACAATGCGAATGTTAGCATATGGTGTGGCAGCAGATGTGGTCAATGAATACATCAAAATAGGAAGTAGTACAGCATTGGAGGGCTTTCGTAGATTCTGTTAGAACAAAATACGTTTAACAAACATTACCCTTAGAGTGGGGAAGATTGTTGGAACGAAATATGTTTAACATACGTTACCGTTAGAGTTTTGATGATAACAAGGTATTAAAAAATTTCAATTGGATATGCTAATATTTGTTCAAGTGTACGAGACCATAGACAAAAATTTGATATCTTTATAAGGTTCTGGAAGAACAAAAGAGAGCAAAGGAATCAACAAAAAGGAAGCTTGAAGCATCTGAAGAAAAGTGCACCTGAAGTATAAGTGCTCCTGAAGTGATGACGTCATTAGAAGCAAGTCCGTCAGAAGCACCTCATCAGAAGCAAGATCACCAGAAGCTGAAGTTCATCAGGAGATGAAAGACTTAAAACTTCAAAGGCTGGGTAATTAATTTAATTTCATTTAAGCATTGCAGAAGACTAAAAGAGTGTAACAACGGCCCTTGAGATGAAATTTGAAAGCATTGGATGCTTGTTCTATCAAGAGCGTTGACAAAGGACAATTGTACCAACTGTACAACCACTTCCTCCACTACTTTGTTCGTGTCTCTACAACAAAACAAGAATAACAGCTCTGCCTGCATAAATGTTCCTTCAAACTAGGAATGCATTTTAAATTGATCCTTCATAGGACAATAACTATATCAGGCAAAAGATCATTGGTGATTTTGAACAAGCTTCAAACGACTCTTTTTTGTGCTGGCAACTTTCCAACGTATCTCTCACACCTCTATATAAAGGAGTGAAGACTTACTAGTTGGATAATAAAGACACACACAAAAGCAAGACTCATACAACAATTCAAAGTTCAAAAATCTGTTATTGTTCTACATTTAAAGTCACTTAGAATTTCTTATCAAAGTTCATATTTTAGAAATTCTAGAGTCTTAAGAGTCTGTATCTGATTTGTATTGTGAAAACCACTGATTGTATATCAAGTGTTGAAACTCAAACAAACTTCTTTGTAATTCTGTTTGATTAGAAGTCTCTTGCTTGTGTGCTTGAGCGATAGAAGTCTTTTGCAGTTGTGCTTGAGCATTGGAAGTCTCTTGACTGTGTTCAGGAGCATAGGAAATCTCTTGCAGTTATGCTTGAGTAATTTGAAGTCTCGTGCTAGTTGTAGCATTGAGCAGTTGTAATTTGATATTACATTTTAGTGAACTCTCCTTGCAAGTGCAAGGGGGATAGGACTACTTCCGGTTTGTGGAAGGAACCTGTATAATTGCTTTGTGTCTTTCTCTCTCTCTCTCTCTCTCTATCTCTCTCTATCTCTCTCTCTCTCTCTCTCTCTCTGTTTTTATCCGCAGCATTTAGATTCTGATTATCACTTCAGAAGTTGAACTCTATCTGCTTCTGATCAGTGACTTCAGTAGGAGAAAACGAAGAAAAAGCAAACACAATTCAACTCTCCCTCCCCCTTCTTGTGTTTTTCTCACCTTCAGATTCTACAAAGGAATCATACGGTTGTATGAGCAAGTGTACCTGAGAGCACCAACCCAAGATGACCTGCAAAGAATACTACATGTTAGTGAAATGCGGGGGTTCCCAGGGATGATCGGGAGTATTGACTGCATGCACTAGGAGTGGAAAAATTGTCCTAAAGCATGGGAAGGTCAATTTACCAGGGGGGATAAGGGAACCACCACAGTTATTCTTGAAGCAGTTGCATCTCATGATTTATGGATCTGCATGCCTTTTTTGGATGTCCGGGAACGTTGAACGATATACGTTCTAGATAGGTCACTAGTGTTTGATGATGTGGAACTGGAAAGGCTCCAAGGGTGAATTACTTTGTGAATCAACATCCCTATAATATGGCATATTATCTAGCTGATGGTATCTACCCTTCTTATCCAACTTTCGTCAAATCATTAGACTTCCTCAAAGTGAACCTGATAAGTTATTGCAAAACATCAGGAGGGATGTCGGAAGGACATCGAACGTGCTTTTGGAGTGCTTCAAGCTCGATTTAAAATCATCCATGAACTAGCTCGCTTGTGGGTCATGCATCATATTACATAATATGATTGTTGAGGATGAACGAGATACATATGCTCAACGTTTGACCGATTTTGAGCAACCTGAGGGAAGTGGATCTACTACACCACAACCATACTCGACCGAGGTGTTACCCGCTTTTGCAAATCATGTGCGTGCTAGATCTGAATTGCGTGATCCAAATGTTCATCACGAATTGCAAGCAGATCTAGTGAAGCACATATGGACAGAGTTTGGAATGTTTCGTGATTGAAGATGATTTGTATCTTACTAAATAAATTACTTGTGTCTTGTGTGCTTAGTTTGTTGTCTTGCATTTTAAGTTATTTGTGTGTCACGTGCTTAGTTTGTTGTATTGCATTTTAAATTATTTATGTGTCGCGTGCTTAGTTTGTTGTATTGCATTTTAAGTTAAGAAAATAAAAATAAAATATTTTACAAAATTTTGTTTTTCCAAAAAAACTAAAAAATAAAATGTTAAGTGTATTATTTTAATTTAATTATAATTGATAACTGTAATTTTATGTGATCAAAAAAACAAAAATATAAAATTAAATAAGAATATGAAATAAAAAGTGGTGGGGTAAAGTGTTGAAAGAAAAAACCATTGAAGAGGGTAAAAGTTGAATGAGTGTTGAATAAGAGAGAGAAAATGATGTGGAGTGTTGGGAATTGAAAAAGTAATGTTGAATGTTGTTGAATGGTTTTAACCATTGTATATGGTCTAAGAAACTTTGATACAAATGGCATGGTTTGATTGCAACTTCTATGTCTTGATGTATAGCCTTTTTCGTAAACTTGAAAAATTGTCATTTTCCTAATTAAAGTCAAAGTATACCATGTAGCTTTTATGTATAGGTGACGATAAAGGTGCATAAAACAATGCACCTATCAATGCCTAGATGTAGCCTTTATGTATCGGGTGGCAAAAAAATCATTGTTTTCTTGTCTAAACTAACATAATATTTTTATTACTGTTTAAGAATGCATCGTAAGATTTGGTAATTATTAGATCTCTTGTTATTAATAATTGCAACTTCTATGTCTAGATGTATAGTCTTTTCTATTAACTTGAAATATTGTCATTTTCCTAACTAAAGTCAAAGTCTATAATGTAGCCTTTATGTATAGGGTGGCGATAAAGGTGCATAGAACAGTGCACCTATCTATGTTCAAGATGTAGCATTTATGTATGATTGCAACTTCTATGCCTAGAATGACCTTTATGTACAGGTGACAAGAAATCATTATTTTATTATCTAGGCTAACAAAATCCTTTTGTTGTTCCTTAAAAGTGCATCATAAGATTTGGCAACAATTAGATTTGCATAATGATTTTGATGTAGAAAGCATGTAATATTGAGCCAATTGAATCAATGAATAAAGGTAGCTTCATAGAAGAAACTATGATAACAATTGCATGGTTTGATTGTTGGATATCATTAATGGATAGAAATGTCACGTTGTCTTGCATTTTGGAGCCCATGTGGGGGCATTTTAGTAAAAAAACTATGGCCAAACCTTGGGTTTTTCTAGGGTTTGCTTGCAACATTTCCTTACATTTGTATATAAGATTATACATTTTCTTTTACAATGGATAAAATTATACTTTTATGTTTTTTTTACACTCTTTGGTTCTTATATTATTAATCATTAAATTGATGAAAATATATATATATTAATTATAACTCTTATAAATTATTATTATTTCAAAAAGAATATTCGAAGCAATAAAATTTCATTTACGATATGTCGAAATAGTTTTCTAAAATGAAAATGAGATATTTAGTTTTAAATAAAATTAAAAGGGTGCTCTAAAAAAATACTACAATTAAAGGGATACTTTAGTCATTACACGTTCAAAATCAATTTTGATTCAAAGTACCCAAACAACATCAACTCATAAGAATCCTTTTAAGTGAGTGTTACCAAACATAAATCAATTTACATCAAACTCATTTTAACTAAAATCAATTTAAATCAATTTCCTTGTGGGATGTGGCCCACCCTAGCCCATGAAGGGCTCCGCCACTTATAGTGCTTTGTGTTTCAATTGATACGTTGAGCAGTGTTGGTGGTTTGATTTGGTTGCGAAGAGGCTGTTTGTGATTCACTTATGTACCGCTTCTAATGTTAACATACAAAGGGTCAGATTCAACCAGTATCGTCTCCCACATCGGTGGTAACTGAATTGTGTTGTGTTCGCTGGCTATTTTCATGTCTTCGATGATTCGTGTTCGTTGTCATTTGTCCTCGTTGAATTGGGTTTCATTGCTTGTGGTGTTTATGGTTCCTTCAAAGCTCATCACCATTCCTCCTCTGGGATTTGTGGTGTTCCTTCTTCTTAATCCATCAAGACTAATTTTGTCTCACACAACATTAGTTCTAGATTTGTGTTGAGATTCTATTGGGTTCTTCTTTAGACTGCTTTGTTGGGTAAGCTACGGAATTTCTAAATCAGATTTGGTTCGACGGTACTAGGTGTTTTACTTAAATTGTTGGTTGAGTTTTAGACTAATTTGCTTAAAAGAGCTATGGCGTCGCGATCTGGATGTTATTCATGTTGTTTGTGGTTGTATATGCTTGTTTATGTTTTGTTAGTGAGTATTGGGTTCGTGATTTGCTTCTGTGTTGTAGATTTTTCACTTGTTGACATTGATCTAGGAGGAATGATCACCCACTTTTTTTGTTGCAATTTGGTTTCGCACCGTGCGCAGTGGCAGAACTGAGGGGTGGCAAGGGGGAGCCTTGGCCACCCCATCTTAAAAAATAATAATTTTTTTATATCTTGAAATTTGGTAGAATTAATTTGGCAGAATTGTAAATGATACTTTAATAAACTCATTTTCTTGTCTAGTACACTTAACATTGCTTCATTTGCCAATTTCAATCATTCTTGTTCATTATATATTGTTAGATTAAGAAACAAGATGAGACCTGAGTTTCTAGCAGGATATCATCTATGTTTATATTGAAAGGAAAATTAGTGAATGTATTAGTTCCGAGTTAATTATTGATGATTTCAAGTCATCCGGAAAGCGTAAAGTTTCATTGAAGTATTTAATGATTGACTTTATAAATCATGTAATTTTAATTTTGAATGATTGATTTTTGGTTTATTACAACTTAAATGTGTTGTAGCAATAGGATTTATATATTTTAGTTTATTTTGATGACGGCCACCCAAAACTTTTTTGTCTGGCTCCGCCACTGACCGTGCGTTGGACTCGTTGGATTGTGCTTATGGTAGGTGTATGTTTGTTTCTTGCCCAACCTTACCCCCGCAAATCCTTATACTGTTATATTTATTTAATCAAACAACAATAATTCAAACTTATAAATTTTTAATTAATTAATAATTACTCCCTCCGTCCCTATATATAAGTACCATTTGCCTCTAATAAAAGGGTGCTTATATATAGGGACGGAGGGAGTATAATAATATATTTTTTCATGTCAAAACTAATATCTAAAAGTTAAAGATAAAAGTAACAAAATATGGACGACGGAATTAAATTTCGCGATAATTTTTTGCGGATGAACTTTTAGTAATGTTGTTAACACGTCTGCAAAAAATGGTTCAAAAACTTAAGAGTTTAAGCATAACTTAAACAAATTTGAATTGAGTAGGGACTAATACTGAGTGCAATTTTTTTTTAGAAATTATTAAAATTAAGTACAGACTAAACTTAAAAAGTTTCAATTTTATAGGGAACAATAACTTATTTAACCCTTCAAGTAATATTCACACGTATATAACAATTAAAAAACATAAATTAATGTAAAAGGGAAATGCTCTTAAAAGGCAAAATTAAAAGGTAAAATTGAGTTGAAAGCCTAGTATGCCTACGTCCTTGTTTACTAGATACCATAGTTTATCTCTTGATCGGTACAATTTGCAAAAAAAGTGAACAAGAAAAGTCAAAAGGTATAAACTAGCAATGAAACAGTGTTCAGAGATTTGGCCAGGAGGTTCAGAGTAAAAAAAACAGGAGGTTCAGAGTGAAAAAAAATTAGAATTTTAGGTGTGATTTCTAAAAGCCAGGGGATGCTCTTGGAACAAAGGGTGTTTCACAATATCACCTATTGAGTTTTGATAATAACAAGGTATTAAAAATCATCAATTGGACTTGCTAAACAATTTGTTCAAGTGTACAGGATCCATAATCAAAGTACTATTCATGAAGATTCTGATTGAACAAGTTCAAGAGCAAAGGAATTTTATTTGAAGCTAAGAGCATCTGGAAGAATGCATCTGAAGAAATGCGTCTGAAGAACTGCGTCTGAAGAAACGGGTCTGAAGAAGAGCTCCTGAAGTCACGTCATCAGAAGCAAGGTCATCAGAAGCAATGGTCATCAGAAGCATATCTCGTCAGAAGCTACTTCACCAAAGTTGACTAAGGACATTGTACGAAGTGTATGGCCACGAACTCTGCAACCACCATCTCTGCAATCTTTGTCTCTACAACAAGACAAAGATAACAGTAACATTGCTGCAGACGTTGTTCCTTTTGTTATGGAATGGATTTGAAATTAGTTCTTCATAGG
>Ga0228711_1008736_pt1 | contig 14064 bp, 10 predicted proteins | sample MedpolnodulmetaG_2_FD_177996 | JGI IMG/M metagenome (GOLD analysis project Ga0228711, IMG submission 177996) | Root nodule microbial communities from Medicago polymorpha collected in Santa Monica, California, United States - brown nodules | ecosystem: Host-associated > Plants > Roots > Nodule...
AAAAAAAACAAAAAAAAAAAAAAAAAACGAAAAAAAAAAAACCTCTGATGCAAGGAAATGTCTATATCTAACACTACTTTTGGAGATGTTCCGAAAACAATTAACACTGGAATTAATCTGAAGCTGCAAAAAAATGAAGTAAATAATAAATTTTGAAACCAATAAAAAGAACAGACATGAATTAAGCAACAATTGAACAGAATGATGAAGATGACAGACAGGAGCAGGTGAGATTAATCCCAGTAGACTCTTCCTGGAAAAAGCGAGAGTCTTGGAAGGAAGAACCAAACGTGCCATGAATTGAAACCCTAAATGGATGATTTTCCAGAAAGGAAACTTGAAAAAACCCTAGATCAGTTAACGACACAGAATTTTTTCTTGTAATTGGATTTGGATAAGTAGGGTTATTTTCGATTATTATGGACGTGAAAATTCACGGGTATATAAATTGATTTTGGATAATAAACCAAACCTTATGCAATAATAATAAATAAATAAAATTAAATGATTGAAAATTTGAAGAATTCATATTTGAGCTTCACCTGGTTCCGCGATGAAATTCAGTAAAGGAAGAAAGTGACAGGATGGATGAAGTGAAATCAGAATACATATATATATATAGAGAGAGAGATTAGAGCAAACATTTATTTATTTTTTCCTTCATTTTTAAGATTATTTTTCGAAAATATTTTCTATATTTTTCTCATTTTCGTTTTTATTTTCTTTTCTTATCACTGCAACAATTTCGGCATTTTTTGTCAATTAATGTAGAATAAGTTTGATGACAAATTAATTTTTCTAATTTGTGATAAACATGTGGTAAAAGGATGTTAATATAATAAAGGAAATGTTGGTCACGAATATAAAAAAGAAAATTATATAATAATTAATGCATTGAAATTGTGTAATTAATTTATAATAAAGTTAAAAATAGTTTTCTTTTATGGTAATAATTACCTTTTGTGGTATCGGTTAGCATGACCCATATAATAATAGCCCTAATTACTTAGGAAAAAAAACTGTTTTTTTAAAGATATAATTGGCTCATTTCATTTCTAATAATAGAATCAATATAAGAATGTGTTTCAATCAAAGTACAAACACCATGGTCAAAAGAAAAAAAAATACAAACAAGTCTAAAGATAAAGATGTGGTTGTCTTTGCTGGTGTATGAGTTGCGGCATTAACTTATCTACTTAAAAATTCTACGGTAGATTTATTAAAAAATAGAGAAATGGTGTCTATAATAAAAAAAATATCATCGATAAAAGTTTAATTACTTTTCCTTCATCAAGATTATAGTGGTGACATCCATTTCGTCTTGGCTAACACATACTTGCATTCTCGTGTTGGGTACACATGCCAATTCCAACCCAGTTGTTAGTCATATCAAAAGAAACACTAATGTTGCATTTGAACCAATTTGTGGAAGGTTTTGCCACTGAAAAAACAACCCCTACACTGTGCGAACTTGATATGTTATTACTTGTTATGCCAATTTTCAATCTATCTGAAAATGCAAATTATGCACTACAACCTTTTGTGCCAATTTGCGCAATCTATCAGAAATTGCAAATTGCGTACCACAATCTGTTGCAATATTTTCTGCATATTGTCTCAAACCATCTCGTTCCTTTGTTTCCCAATGCTCTAAAATGTTCCTTTGTGTCAACATTAGCAAAACCCAAAAATGCACAAATAGAAAATTGTATTAGTACCGCTGCAACTGTCAAGATGGGTTGTGGCAATCCCATAAATCTAATGTGGTTTGTTCGCTCTAGAAATATCTATGTTACTCCATGAATTTATTCTCTTAGAATTATATCCTTGATAAATATAAATGTTTGCTTCCATTGTGAAAGGAAGGCCTGGACACTTGCTCGTTTGTAATAACATTCGAACATCGAGCACATTAGCATCAACAACCTTTCATTGTTGGCCACATTTATGCTAAAAAAAATGATTTTTGAAGGTTTAAAGCTTGGGTAAGAAGTTGTCTCATACATAGATTGGATATTCTTCATAAGCCCAACCTTTTGGTCGATGTCCTTGAAAAACATAAAACAACCATCTCCAAATAATAAACGAGTAATAACTGAAGTATTTTTGCAGATTTTCATACCCTGAATGCCCCCCTCATTTGTCTGATACAAGTCGATAGGTCATTTGCATACAAAATGAAGAGGTAGGGGGGAGAGGATCCTCTTGGTGAATGCCTATCTCATAGTAAGGTAGTTCAACTTTCCAACCAATCTTCTGCATCTACCTGGGTCTGAAAAGACTTCCGTTGATTTGGCATAAGCATGTTATTTGGATTCATAAGTGTGTCAATGGGTTTACATTTACAATCTAACATCTCAGTCTTCTCCAAAATGTCAATGAGATGGAAACACCTTAATTTGATTGAGCTACTTCAACTAAGAAAATATTCAAGGGCACTTATTAACTTGTTTTGCAACATACTTTCTCTAAGAGATGGGAACACATGATTGTGATTTTACTTATATATTTAAGGGCACTTATTAACTTGTTTTGCAAGAAACCATACGTCCCTTCCCCATTTTATGTATTTATTAGAAAGATAGGTCAATCATGAATTTTTTACACTTTTATCCTTTTCCAACACTTTTTGTAGTAATTTAGAAGTAAAGAATGAAAGGCAAAGGCAAAGAAACCAACAAGGTGAAATTCCAACAAAACAAATTATTTTTTTCTCCCATGATCTAATTTTGTGATAACAAAATTAAATCATAATTTTGCTGCATCATCTTGGATCCATTTAAACAACCCATCACATGGAGTAAAATTTCTACCATCGTGGTGAGCTGTAGGTGGCAATCAATACAATGTAAGGTTTCACATCAGCAAAATGATCCACAACTTGAGGTGCATTGTCAAGTTTCACGTCAACAGGACGATCCGCAATTGAAGGTGCATTGTATGGTTTCACATCAACGGAAGGATCACCAGGAGCAGCCATATGTGAAACTATGAAATAAACTTAAGTAAACAAGACTGTTTTATTAAAAACAACGTTTGAATTTTAGAATCCTGATGGAAATTTGAATTGACAAGATTTTAAAATCCAGACAATGCCAATACATAAAATCTTGACTTGAATGCAGCGAAAAAGCTGAAATTCAATGAGGAATATTTTAAAGTCACATTATATTTGTATTCAGAGAGAAATATTGTACTAAGTGAGTTGATGGTTGAATTGTGTATAAAAACAAAGATTTCGTATTTTTGAGAAGTTTTTTTTAGAGGATTCTGAGTGAAAGAGAAAAAAGTTGGTGAAAATTTGTCTGATTTCGGCAACATGCTCACACACACAAAAACTTTAATGACGAAATGGGTTTATTATTGAGTGAAAAGTGACACTATTCACCACAAATTAACAAACAGGATTAATAAATAGTGTTCATTTTTTTTAACCATCAATTATCAAAGGAAATGGCCCTGTTAATCATGCATTCGACTAGAAGATAAATAAATCCTCACCTAAGATTATTACAATCAGATATCAAATTTGAATAGTGCCAACTAAATTTCACTAACGACCACTTGGTTAAATACTGTTTTGTGTTTATTATCAATAAAGCACATCAAGATAACTCTTACAATCTCAGTAGCAACAATCCAAAACTTACATTCTTGAGTGCTATATTTTGATGGATTTGGATCCTCGTGAAAAAATAAATAAATAATGTAAGTGATCCAAACATTAAAAATAAAGAGAGGATAGTGATAGAAATTCAAAATTATGTTTTTAAACCACGCATCCTTGCACACAAGTTCATAGGGTGAACTAGTGTTTCATATCTCCCACCTTGGGCGAGTTATGCAAGCCGTTAAATGTGCGATATGTTCTACAAATTTTTCATGATGGAAAGTGCACTCCAGTACCATGAAATTGATGCATGAGTAGTTTAGAGGTTATCCTCCTATTTAAATTTGCTTTCTGCCACAATAAGCTGAATAAATAACAAATCTCAAGACCCATGTTATAAAATTAGCCTTTCAAGTAGATGAATGCAGATTGACAATGGTTTTTAAAAGTGGTAAAGAAATATAAACAGCAGAGTTATCACAGTCTAACTTTGTTATAATGCTAAACCTCAGAGAAACTAATAAAGGTAAACTTGCATTATACATCCTTGGAAGATCTGTATGAAACTCAGGTAAAGGAAACCACCCCATTACAAGACATGCATGCATGTGGAAAGCTACCGTTGGCGGAAAGCATGTACCGTACAAGATATTTGGATCACATAAACGATTATTTTAGTTAAACATAAGCCAGAGCAGTTTGAAAGGCACAACTTGGTAGTTTTTCTTATCAGCCATTGGCTAATTAAGGAGCTAAGCTCTTCAAAGCAATTTCAAACACATCCTCTGATAGGCCATTAGTAGACACAATCTTCTCCAGCTGGGCCTGCAACAATACAAGACAATTATTTTTAAAAAATCATGACAGCCAGAAGCAAAATTATGTTATTCGATAATAATTTAAGAAAATTACAGCTAATGTGGCAAAGTAATAACTTTATTACCTTTGCAAGTTTTTGTCTGATATCATCACAACGTCTCCCATCTTGAGAAGTTTGACACCATGTGTGAGGCAGTCTGCATTAGAAAAAATCCAATCCCACATAAGGACCTTCTAACTGACAATACACACTGTCACAAACTAATTTTTCCCAAAATATTTTATAAACGTTTTTACCTTCATTTTTTATTGTAAAACCGACCCGTTGGTTTCACTCAATTTCATTTCTTGTAAATATTTGTATAGCCAACAGTGCAAACGTTTTCTTAAACCGAATAAGCAAGTTGTTTGATGAAAGCATGTGAAAGTTTTATGTTGTATCATGCTAGAGCCCTTTGGGCTTTAGATATGGATAACAAACACAGATTATGAAAGACACGAGAAATGCAAAATTCAATTTAAGCGTGCATTGAAGGGAACCAATCTAATCTCTTCATATGCTTTCGTGTTTTCAGTCTTCATAAGAACGGGCATTTTCTTTGAAATTTAACTTTTTTTTAAAAGAATGTCATGAGCCAATTATAACAAAAAAAACTTAAGCTTTTAGGAGAAACACAGATTTCATATATAACATGTGAATAGAAGAACCCATAATTTAAAGATGGGTAATGTGAAAAGACCTGAGGGTTTATTTCGTCAAGTTGCAGTACAATATCTCCCAAAAACTTGTAGCCCGACCCATCCTTTAAATGGAAATTCACAGGTGACCGACAGAAACCTCCAATGAGAGAGTACACATTGTTGGGATTGTGCAAGTCAAATGCTGGATGGTTTAACAGTTTCCGCACATTCTCAACATTACCAGGAATATCAGACATTGCTTGAAGAGAAAACCATTTGTTCAGTACCTGGAAAGGAAGATCACTATCAATCTAAAATACTCCACTATGTAATAACACAAACTCACAGGTTGGACGGAGTGGTTTTATAAATAAATAAAAAACGGAACTGTGCATATTTTTGGGGGAGACAAATACAAGAAATTGCAATAGCAGTCAGCAAGTCAATACATGGAGTAAAATATTTTGCAAAGCTATAGGTGTCAAGAGAGGAACGGTGCTCATCCCAGATAATGTGCCAAAAAGGAGGAGAGCTTCTCTTCATAATAATGGTTGGGAAATAGCTGTGTAAGTGCACATTGAGTGTGTAATCTAGCATCACTATCATCTTAAGAAGTTACATTTTACTAACAATGATATGTTGCCAAAGAATAGAAGAAACACGGCTAACTACGGCCACAACATAATCGGCTAAAAAGATTGAACAACGTCATAATCCTAATAGAAAAATATCAATATTTATCTTCAAAATAGTCACACAGATGGATATTTACCAAGTAATTATTCTGCCAGTTGTAATAAAAGTCAGCAAGAACATCATCACGAGTTTTACCAGGGTTCTGAGCTAGGGAAGCCAATGCTGCAAACTGCTCGGTCATATTTGTAGCAGTTTTGTATTCTTGAACTGCTAGGTGCGTGAATTCTTGATCCTCAAGGGATGCAAGATAAGCTACCAATCAGAGAAAAACAAAAATTAGAGATGACCTGTTACCAACATGAATGAAAATTAAACTTGTTAAAAAAATATATAAAAGCATTCTATTTATTATATAATTAAAATCATAGCTAAGGATTTTAATAGAAAATTATATCAATTAGCATTATTGTATTTATTCTAAATGCTTTTATACATAGAGGTGAAGGTGGTCTGATTTAGACACACGGAAATTGCAAATTCTAGAAAAATAAAAGGTATACCAAGAGCAACATTCTTTAAAGCTCATCTGGCCATGTTTGAATGATCGAACACATATTGTCCTGAGCTCCTATTATTTTCTACCTGCAAAAAGGTAAACAAACATACAAATTAATTAAGAGATTCATATAAGGAAGAGTTAAAGTTATTTTTTTAATAATTCCAGGCAGCTTCAGACAAAAAGGCATACTATACTAAGGAACTCTGATCTCAGTTCACTCGCAAGCTGCTTCCTGATGAAAGACTGAACAGTATGAACAGCATCAGGGTCTGCAACTTCCATCATGTCCATTATCTCTCCCTCGCCAGGAAGAGTTATTGCCTTAGCCACAAATTCCTAGATAATAAAAAACCATAATGTCCAATCAATGCAATCAAATGCTACAAAATCCCACAAGAAAAAAATGAAAAACTTAGGTTCCTTAGCATACTTTGTCCAGACTTGAGTAAGATAGTATACGTTTGAACCCATCAACAAAACAGGAATTCAGAACCAATGGTTTGTTATGCTGGAAATCATCCACCAAGCTTAGCATCAACTTTCGTGCCAAAGTTTGTCCAGCCTCCCATCTAGATCATTTAAACAAGATTGTAAATGAATTTCCACTATGCTACCGAATCAAAAAGAACAAAAATGCAACATTTTCTATAGATAACAAAATGCAACTTTGAAGCACACAAACCGGTTGAATTCATCAGAATCATTGGCTAATAGGAAAAACAGGTCATCATCAGTGAGATCAGATTCAAGATGAATAGGAGCACTGTATCCCCTCAACAAAGATGGAACAGGCCTCTCAAAGATATCAGTGAATACAAACTCTTCTTCTTTCTGCAGTGAATACAAATAAATTTGTCATTCAAATGAATGATGAAAAGGCTCACCACCATGATCGACATTTTATAACATTTCAACAAAAATAGTAAGATATTTCTTTTAGCAACTTTGACGAGTGAACAGGCATGTGACATGGTAATATAATTAACTGATATGTAGAAATATAATTTTTCCAAATTTGGAAGATACATTGGTGTCGACACGGGACATAAAACTTCTGTTGTTGGAGAGCTGCTTAAAACATATGAGAAATTCATATCAAAAGAAAAGTTTCAAACCACCTCAGTGACTCTAAGGATTGCAGTAGAGACTGATTGGTCATTGCTTGAAACAGATTGCAAAGCCCCATCATGATAAATAGAGGAAAGAGGAATGTCCTTCCCAGTTGAATCTAGCAGACCTACTGCAATAGGAATGAACACAGGTTCCTTAACTGACTGCCCTGGAGTTGGCGGTATCTCTTGACTGCAAAAATGTCCCCATCCAACATGTTATCAACTATAAACAATAAAAAATAGAAGTCAAAATTTGGTTACCTTCAATCCAATCAGAAAGAAATGAAAAGTTAAAGTTCATATACCTAATTTTCAAAGAAAATGTATGTCCTTCTGGATTATAAGAAGTATTTACTTTGACAACAGGAGTCCCAGCTTGAGAGTACCTGTCCATTAGCTGACCGATCAGTATGAAATCAGCATAATGCTGGAAAAGAAAACCCAAAATACAAACCACAATAAGAAATTTGCAAAATCTGCATTATTTGCATCTCTCATGGCAGCATAAAAATCATCACACGTTACAGCTTGCCCATCATGTCTCTTCAAATAAAGATCCATGCCCTGAAGTACATAGAATCTATGAGAGTTGAATTCTATATTAAGCACATCAGATTGATAGTAGCATGACATTGAAAGGACGTGATTAACGTAGGCATTGGATAAACAACCAATCTTACTTTTCGGAAACCTTGACTTCCCAACAAGGTTTTGTACATTCGAATAACCTCTGCCCCCTGATACATAGGATCGTAAGAACAAACTGCTCGAGAAACTAATGGACATGGAGGGATTGAAAATTTTAGAAGTAAATATCACACCTTCTCATAGACCTACAAAAAAAAAAAAGGTATCATTATGAACAGGTCCACATCTAGGTCAGAGAAACTGAACCAAGCTGATCAAAATCTGCAACAAAAATTGCAAACATACCGTAACTGTATTTTGACATTGATGATGACATGGCTGCATCAGAAATTAACCATGAAAGGTTGTCAAGATAAATTAGCAACAACATAACAAGAAATTATCATACATTAGAGTAAAATTTCAAATATGATATTGACTCAATCTGAAATTCTAAAAAAAGAAGCTTACATGTGTAGAAGTTGCTCATCTGCCAAGGAGGAAATAAAATATAAATACAAACCTATAAGGCATATGTGGGGGGGTTGGAGACGAATGGGTTCGAGGAAAAGGTATCCAAACTCTAACCTTGATGTAAGAGTGTGGCCGCACCGGATGGGCCATGGGACCTACATCCTGGAAAATCAGTATAAAAGTATAAAAACTCTAGTTAAAGAATAGTAAAAAAAATTAATTATAATAATAATGATGACACTACAAGTTAAAAATAACATCCAGACATGAAATTCACGAAAACAGAACTCAACAAACAAATAATTAGAAATAGAAAATGAAAAGGATAAGTAACCTCTGGAAACTGGTAATTTCAAAGTCTTGAAACATCACTAATACGCTTTACAGTGCGGCTTCCCATGTCAGATGAGAATTCCTGCCAATAATTAAAGCAGCTCGTTGTATTAAAACACTTGGTGGATGAAAATTACTGTCAATGCTCCAATAGAAGCATAGCAACTGAGGTCAAGAGGCGGTACCTGATCACGAAAAACGGTGAGACCTTTCCTTGAGGCTAAGCTGGAACCAGTTGCGACATGTCACTCTGATATAAACCCAAAATAGAAGTGAGTAGGAAAAAACATTATAAAATTAAATGGCCAATAATAAGTGCATATAAAACCCTTAGTTGAAAGGACAATAAGATCATCAGAAGCACCACCTGTTGCCAGTCCAATTATGGAAATACTGCATAATAGATAATATATAAGCTTCAGTTACAATCAACAAAAGCCAAGGAAGAATGTTTCAAAAATTAAAGATCCCCCAAATTTACTGATATGTGATAGTTACAAACCTCGTGTCCAACAACTCCTAATATTAAATCATAATCTGCATCTGTAGCAGTCTCGGGAGAAGCCAATAAAACCCGGGAATTGAAAATCTACAAACAAGTCAAGGGAAGTATAAGTGTCAGGGTTTAGACAAACAGCCCACCAAGACAAGCAGATGAGACGTACATTCAAGCTTTTGTTTTCCATGGCGCCCCTGACCATTAAAAAAACAAGAAAATAATATTACTTTCTGCACCCTAATCTCTTCATGCTATCTTATCTCATAAAATGTACAAAGTGCTTGCAATAAATGTAAGGCTACATTAAGAAATTCACAAAAATAAAGGGTAGACAGAAATTACACTTTAAAATCGATGCCAACAATATTGAAGAGATCCAAGTCATATTCAAGTCCAAAAACCTGTTTGCAAAGCATACAAAGAGATAGAAAAATTCTTCAGAATCTGAAACCGTGTATTTGTAATCTCAATAACTAATCTGATCAGATAAAAGTGAAAACCAAATAATGACTGACATCTTCATCCCACTTCATAGCTGATTTTAGAGAATACATAGCATGTACAGTTTTCAGTATGTCCTCTGCAGACGTCCAGATCCTAAGGCACGCCTTCCTTCCTGAGCGAGTAGTGAATGTGTCATCTCTGCTCTCAAGTTGCCCAGCGACCAAGGCACATTAATTTGATGTGGAAATAAATTTTAAGAACGTTACGATTTGATCATCATATTAACTTCACTAAGATGCAAACCTGATCAAATGTAATTTTACGGAAGCCTTCAGCCTCACATTGAGTGCAGAAATTCCCAGATGACTTGTAAAGACCCTACACAAGAAATCAAATTCATAGTAAGTAAGCACATCCCCCACCCCTCTGTTCATACTCTTAACTGAAGTGACTGAAGCAGAAAATAATACAATTATAAAAACCAGAGAATTTCATTTACCTCCAATGATGTGTTTTTCTGTGGGAAAATCTCGGTTACAATTTCAAGAACATATTTACCACTAGGAGGTGATTGGATTGTTAAATGGCGTGCATCCAAATGATAATCTTCCTCCTGTAGATAAACATAAGAGAATATCGTTAAAATAATTATACACAACACTACAATCATCCATGATTGCTACTCATATAAGTGTTTCCGAAGTGAACAACGCCTAAGGTTTCAGATAGGAAGCATAAAATTAAATTCATAATATTCAGCATACTGAAATCAGGAAATATAAAGTGAACAACCTTGCTTGATAAACTAGCAAGATGGCAAAGAAATTCCATCAGATGTTCAAAAATATATATATACCTTCAAGGCCTTGCCATTAATATGAACTGAAACTAAAGTCAATTCTTGTCCATCTAAAACTAGCGGGGGAGTAGAACCTGTTTCATAAAATAGGACGATTAATGCTGCATATATTTCTGCTTATCTAAAAGGTTACAAGTCAATAATGGAACCATAAAGAGCTACCTTCGACACGAGGAAACACAGCAATTTTAGAACTAACTATTGTCTTCTCCCCTCCTGAGGAAAATATTAGATCCACCTGCAATTGTTTGATGCAACATGAGACAAAAGAAATGTAAAAAGAAATTTAAATTTGTAATGACCATGTGAACAAAACATAATCTAAAAACTCCTATAAACATACAGTTTCGAAGTAGTAATCGGGAATTTTGTAATCCTTCAAGAATGTTTCTGTTGGCATCACCATTTTGGATTCTTCAACTTGTTTTGGTTCAGTAGCAACCGAACAAGTTAGCTTCCTACTCTCTTTCTTGATCCTCTTGTAAACAATATACAAGAACCCAAATGATAGAGTAACCAAACACAAAAACTGTACATAATTGCATAGTCTCCAAGGTTTAAACATTAATCAATCAACTACAGTCATGAACTAACATTAAATCATAAAATCATGTTTTTTAATAAAATAAGAAATGAAGAAACCTCTGATGCAAGAAAGTGTCTGTATCTAACACTACTTTTCGAGATATTCTGAAAACAATTATCACTTCAATTAATCTGAAGCTGCAAAAAATGAAGAAAATAATGATCAAACTCCATAATATATATGTAATCAATTTGCAAAGCATTAAAAAAACCGCATGAATTAATATAAACCTGATGAAAATTACTTAAAAATATATATAAATTGATTTTAGATAACAAACCTGATGAAATGCAGGGAAGGGAGAAAGTGACAGGATGGTTGAAATGAAAAACGGTTTTATTGTCTAAAAATAAAAGGAATAATTTTATTGAACATAAAAGCCGTTAAATAACAATGTCTCATTTTATTTTCTTGAGCATAAAAGGAATAGTTTCTCTTAATAGTCATTAAAAGAAATCTATTATTCCATATCAATTCCTTGCGTTTCAATAACTTAATGGGTCATGCTAACCGGTGCCCCGGGGCACTGGTTAAGCATACAAAAAAAGGAATTTATTACCATAAAAGGAAACTTTGTTGACTTATTTATGGATTAATTACACAGTTTTCAATGCAATAATTACTATATAATTTCCCTTTTTAGTATCCTTAACCAGTGCCCTGGAGCACCGGTTAGCATTTCCCTAACTTAAATTGCTAGCTCACAATTCCTTATCCTTACCTTTTTAGAATAGAGAATTAATTAAAAAAAATAGTTGGGGAGAAGATTAGTCAATGTTTTCATAAAATATTTATTACATATACAAATACACGCAGTCTATATGTGTTCAAATATGGCTACAGCTGTATTTTTTTTAGAAGCAAAATGAAATAGATTAAATTAAGAGGAGATCGACTCAAAAGAATATCTTTTATTTTTGAACCACCAAAACTATAAAAGTTTCGCTTTATTACAATGCTGCTGAAAAAATGCGACAATTTCCTTCCTTTCAAATGTGATGTAATGAAGACCTAATTTTTTTAGAAACGTTTCATCAAAAAAGAATAAGATGGTCGATTGAATGTCTAACCATTAATGAATGAGAGGGCATATGCTACCGTGAAAACCACATCCCACAAACATATGATCAACGCTCCCTCCTTCCCACAACCACTCGAACAAATAATAGAGTTAGACGGTATAATTCCACGACAAATTGTATTATCTTTTGTTAGTAAGCGGTTTATTAACAACCGTCAAGCAAACAAAGAAATCTTTAAAAGAGGCACTTTGTTCCAAACTAAATCATAGATGTCATGTCGATCAATTTGTTCTATAGAAGACAACATATGATAGACGCCGCAAACAAAGTAACCTTTGTCAGGATCTATATTTCAATCTCATTTATCTTCCACAACATCCTACAAAAAAAATGTTAGATAATAATTAATATACCGCACTCCCTTATCTGCTCCTCCTCCAAAGCTTATAACCTCCTTTGCCACTTCCAACCACCTTCTCCGTCGCCCTAACCTAAATTACACATTTCAGAGCAAACACCAAATGAATCTTAATTCAAAAAATTTCTTTATTTTTTCTCTCATTGCTTATAATTTTTTTGTTTTTCTGATCTATAATTTATCATTTATACTTTTTTTCAATTAATCATACTTATTTAATTTTCAATAAAACTATAAATAATTTTTTTTTTAAATTAGTTTTTTTTTCAAAAATAGAACATACGAGACAAGAAGACACACGGGACCTGGTGGACTCTTTCATCTTTGCTCCCTGGTCTTCATACAGCAAAGACAAACAGTCCAACAAGTTGTTAATGGGACCAATAGATCCTATATATTTGAGTGGATTAATCCAACTTAGGAGATGGTGAGCATCGTCACTTGTAGGACCACTCTGCTTATATGAACCTAGCTACTCATAAACTACAAATTGTCATCTGCCTTCAAAAAAAAAATGGAAAAAAATTATAAAAATCAAAGTGTCTTTAATTTGTTCCGATTCGGACCAAATAGATTTTTGATTTAGATAATTTTGCTAGTATTTCATGCAAGAGGGAGTATTTAAAAATTACTATAATTGTAACAATGGATATGCTCCTTCCCTTCATTTAGGCTCTGTTTGGCAAAGCTAAGAAGCTAACTTAATCCGCTATAAGCTATAATCTCTTATTTATTAAAGTTAACCCAGAAGCAAATGTTTGCCTAATTTTAACCTAACCCTAATTTTTAATTTTACTCTAATACCTCTGTTTAATTATTAACCCTATCTTTTTCTTCTCAACAAAATCACACCTAATCTCCTATTTCTTTGAACAAAACAAGTCTGTCTTATCTCTTATTTATTAAAGTTAACCCGGAAGCAAATGTTTGCCCTAATTTTAACCTAACTCTAATGGTTAATTTTACTCTAATACCCCTGTTTAATTATTAACCCTATCTTTTCCTTCTTAACAAAATCACACCTAATCTCCTTTTTTTTTGAAATGTTCTCAACACATCACACCTAATCTCCTATTTTTTTGAACAAAACAAATCTGTCTTACTTATCTCTTTTTGTCGTATCACTGCCTAACTGGTAAACATTTGAACACATATTCATTTAATATAATTTTTTTTCTCTTGCGGTTTATACATAACAGAAATTTCACTTTCGTTTTTGATAGGTCCTCTACTCAAAAACCCGGTTTCAGAATATGATAAGGCAATCAACAACCTACAAGTGAAGTACAGAACATACATCGTCGAGTACGACTTTGAAACTGTGAGTATACTTTCCTTTTCGTTGTACTGTATAATATTTATAATGTTGTTTCTAAAATTGAATA
>Ga0228711_1008738_pt1 | contig 14063 bp, 7 predicted proteins | sample MedpolnodulmetaG_2_FD_177996 | JGI IMG/M metagenome (GOLD analysis project Ga0228711, IMG submission 177996) | Root nodule microbial communities from Medicago polymorpha collected in Santa Monica, California, United States - brown nodules | ecosystem: Host-associated > Plants > Roots > Nodule...
GGGGGTTGTGGGTTTTGGTGTTCGGTATATATACGGCGCCTCAATGTAATTTTTTTCCCGTTATCCGTGAGTTGTAGTGCGTCTTGCATATACTCGTCGAGAATAAATTTGTCATTTCAAAAAAAAAATGATGGAAGTTGTATCTTTCTTCTAAATGAGAATTTATCATGTTTCTTGCCGCGTCTTGAAAGATAGAACGACATGCGATTAAAAATGTCAAATGAACATACATGTGTCTCATGTAATTATTTATTAATAAAGCAATGGTCCTCAACCCATACAGAAACAACTTCCAGGTTTTTCCTCGGACCAATTCCCAATCCGCAATCTCTCATGAATTGAAGGGTGGAAACTGCAAAGACAAACAAAATTGCTTAGATGTGGTTGTGACTGGAACATGAAAGAAGGGAACTCTCTAACTCCTATTTTTGGTCTCTCGTGTGCAAGAAATTTTATAGCAATTAGACAATTGTCCTCAAAACATGTGATATGATATATTTTTATGATAAGTCTGTGTTCGATAACGACGAGAAGCTAACTTATACCTTGTTGAATTAGCTTATAAGTTTGTTGGATCAAAACATGATGTGTTTGATAACAACCTTTTCTCATGAGCTTATAGCTTTTTGTAAGAAGCTATTTCAAGTAGCTTTTCAGCATATAGCTTATAACTTTTCATATTTTCTTCCATTTTTACCCTTTAATATTATTTTTTACAAAAATAAACTACCCACGTTCTTTTTTGTTGTTGAAGGATCTGCTGCCCACGTTCTGCGTTCTTAGTTACTAATTACCATGTTATTTGATTTTTTCAATTCTTTCTTTATACGTTGATTTTTTTTTTTAATTTTAGTTCTTTGAAATATCCAAAACGGAGACTTTCTATTAAATTATATATACATATTTATACTGATTCAAATAAAAAGAAATAATTTTTCATAGAAAAAATAAAAAAGATATAAAAATGAAGTCAGATAGAATTTGTTAAAAAAGAATATCAATTAAATTCATATATTACATTTATCATTTTAAAGTTAAAAAAATACTTTGAAATAAATTAAAATATTTAAGATAAAAATATTAGTTAAAAATATTTATAAAAAAAATATTAAACTTACATGTACTTTTATGTCATTTTATATATATCACTCATTTTAAAAGCTAATTTTACCAAACATTTAAATTTCAAACAACAAGTTTTTAGCTTTCAGTCATCAGCTATCAGGTAGCTTATAGCTTGTTTTTACCGAACAGAGCCTAAGTTTTTTTTTTCTTTTTCCTAGTGATAGGTTTAGTCATGCTAATACTCGATAAAAAACAAAAACAAAAATGTTCGTAAAGAAACAGAAAGTACGTATTTCTTTCGCGAAAGTAGAATTTCCTAAGTTTTTATTTTTCATGATGAGTCTTTATAGATGATAAAGGTAAATTGAATCATAATATCTCAGAAAATAAAATAACTTTGCATCCAACATTACAAAATAATTGTATACTAAACAACTTTCAATAGCTTTTTATTGTCCAAAAAAAAAAATCAATAGTGTTACGAGTTGCACGTTAGATGAGAGATAACTTAAACAATGTATATTTATAAGTGCGGTAGTTCTAGTTTTGTGGAGTTGTGATATCTCAACTACAAATTTTAAAATGATATCATAGTCTCCACTAAGATCATTTGGGTCATTTGCAATTATGTTTCCGTTATCTTCACTCAACAATTATATTCATGCATCAAATTCAATAAATGTGATCGGGTGTGTTGAGACTCACATTTAATGAAAGATGACATAAATATTTGTTTAAAATTGAGTGAAAGAGTGGAAAATGCCAGATACTCATAATTTTAATCATGTGATCGGGTGTGTTGAACCTACTCTTCCACATAGACATCCTCTTAAAACTGATTGAAGATTATATAATCATTAATCAAATTTTTCTCCTTTCAAAACTTTAGCCATCACTATTTTTCTTTCCCGAAATATCTCTCTCGGTTAAATAAATTATTTTCACATGTTTTCAATAATTTGTTTTTGTGATTTCATCGGCATAACACAACTCTGTTTGTTTTGACTTTTCGTCTTTGTGCAAGGTGTTTTTTATTTTCCATCTTAGTGCAGTGTTTATTTAATTCATGTTGAAGTATTACCTTTGATCAAGTGCATATTCAATCAATAGTGTTGGCGTTATCAACGTTGCAGATCCAGAGACGAGGATTCTGGAGACGAGGATTCTGGGTTACCACTCATTTTCTCTTATCTTAATAATTTATTTTAATCTTTTATTCATCATTCTCTTATCTAAAATACACTAAAGATACCAATGACATCAAATATCAACGTTACTCTAGCGAAATCTCACTTAAGCTTAAGAAGAAGCATATATGACCCTAACTTTGGAGATGCTCCTATGAAGTCGTATACATGGACGAAAAAGGAAAAGACCATCTCATATCCAATTTCACGTTTAAAGTATAATAGCTTATTATTCAAATTTTAAACCATTAGAAACTAATATGAACATTGTTTTTATGTGAATTGGACAACGAGAAAATTTGTTGAGTTAAATTGAGTATTTAGTTAAGATTTAAATTTTTTTTTTTTTTTGTGGCTGGGGTTCAAACCTCGAACTTTGTATATATTATACATTGTCTTTATCAACTGAATTAAGCTCACGAAAACGGTTAAGATTTAATTTGTATACACCATCAATGTACATAATTTTAAAACAAGTAAGATAATAAATTTTTTTTTGGTACAGAAAAAGAAAGACAATATTATATTGGTTAAATTATATTTTTGGAATCTTAAGTTATTTTTGGGTTTAAATTTACTCTTTTAAAAAAAAATGTTTTATTTTCATCATTTAAGTTATGAATGTTAAAAACCAAAAGTATAATTATATTAAAAAATATAAATAATAAGCGAACGTGTAGAGTTGATTCATACTCTACGAAAGTGCAAGTGATATATACACTCTGAAGCTCAAATACTTCAAAATGGATGATGTACCGTATTCTCTGCGTATTTTGCACTGATACTTCCCGATACGTATCAGGAGAGTATCCGAAGATTAAATTTTATTTTATTAAAAAATAATTATCCAATACTTTTCAAATACATATGGGATACAAGCGATAGGCGGTGGAAAACTGATATGTGCGGGCTACTTGATGTTTCTATTATATTTGGTATATACGTAATTGACTAAGTAATGATGTTTTCTAGTTAGGATATATCATATATGTAATTGACTAACTGTCGCTTTCTTTATTATCAATATTATTTACATTTATATTTCTATTGTTGTCGCCGTCTGTTTTGTGTCTCTTTGTTTGTCTGAGAACGATGTTATTGTTGATTGTTGTGTGAAGGCAATTTCATTGTTGTGCCTTATCGTTTTTCTATGTCTGTTTGGTCTGGTTTTGCGCTAATTTTTTGATTTTGAATTTTAGTTTATATTTTGTATTTTGAGTTTTAATATGTATTTTAAATTTATTTTTTTATTGAAGTATCTAGCCGTATCATATCTTAAATTTTAAAATTTTTTCGTATTGACGTATCACATGTATGTGGGCTTCATAGCATATACATATTTCAATGATATCTAAACTTTGAAGCTTGTTCAAACTAAGATGAACCTAAAGTGTAAGTTACTTGAAATTTTGTACTTATATATAAAAAAAAAAGTTAAATAAGAATGAATGAATTATTTATTGAATGTAGTATTTTTGTTGTTGAAAAAGTCAGTAATACGTTTTTTGTATTGTCCCTATCTTAGAGCTCACATTTGCAGGTGATGACTCCCCACAAACTCCAAAAGCCCCACGCCACTCTTCCTCTTTCCTTTTCAGTTACACTCACTCCGTCAAACCTTTCCCCTAACTTCATTTCCTTTCACCATCCAAACGCACGCGCGTCCTCTCGTTTGTATTCTACTCACTCACGAGTGCTGTGCTGTGCTGTGCTGCCCTGCCCCTTCCTTCTCAAACAATCCATCCCACAATAGCAATAAATATAGATAACCCATTAATTTAATTCATAAATTATGACTATCTTTTTTAATTCAATTTCAAGCTATTTATAATATGTTATGGTTTCATACCATAAATTCAATTTTTTTAACCACCATAAATTCAACTTTCATTATCAGCTTGAAAATCTCTTTAATTGTTGAAAGAGTTGTGTTCAATTGATTGTTTAATCTAAATAATAATATTTCATAATCGAGTTCCAAATTTTTTAGAAAATATCTTTAAAAAATACTCCAAATTATTAGGATTTTATTCCTTAAAAAAAAAAAAAAACTCCAATATTTATTTAATTTTTTACATGTAAAACAAACATAAGAGCCATTCCACCCACGATTGAAGAGAAGAGTTGAATAAAACCATTTTTCTTCTGTGATTTCAATCAAAGAGTCCCCCAAATCTCTCTCTTTCAAACCTCCCACTCAATCCTAACATCATCATATCATATAACAAAGACACATCTCTCACTTTCCCTTCAATCACCTCACCTCAAAATGAAAAGAAAAGGGTTAAATTGTAATTACAAATAAACCCTTTCCAATTTCCACATCTCTATAACTTGTTCAATCTCAACTGAAGCAACAAATCCAGAATTAGAAGGAAGGTTGTTTATTTGGAAATACATGGATGTAGCATGTTTAATGAAGTTAGTATTAATGTTTTGGATTACATTAATCACATCAATTAAATCAGATCCAAGCGATGAAGCATGTTTAACCCATTTAAACAAATCACTACAAGACCCAAACAAATCCTTAGAAAATTGGAACGAAGCCACTTTCTCAAAACCCTGCAATGAATCAACCTCAACTCTCAAAGGAATACTCTGCAACAATGGCAGAATCTACAAACTCTCTCTCAACAATCTCTCTCTCCGTGGAACAATCTCTCCCTTTCTCTCCAACTGTACCAATCTTCAAACCCTAGACCTTTCTTCCAATTTCATCACAGGACCAATTCCACCAGAGTTACAATCATTGGTGAATCTTGCTGTGTTGAATCTTTCATCAAATCGTCTTGAAGGTGAGATTCCACCTCAACTCACATTGTGTGCATATCTTAACATAATCGATTTTCATGATAATCTGCTTACTGGTCCAATTCCTCAGCAATTAGGGTTATTGGTTCGCCTCTCGGCTTTCGATGTATCGAATAATAGACTCTCCGGTCCGATTCCAGCTTCGTTATCGAACCGGAGTAGTCCTAACTTACCCAGATTTAATGCAAGCTCTTTTGAAGGGAATAAGGATCTTTACGGTTATCCTTTACCGCCGTTAAGAACAAAGGGTTTATCTATTATGGCTATTGTTTTAATTGGAGTAGGAAGTGGATTAGCGAGTCTTATTATAAGTTTTACTGGGGTTTGTATTTGGTTAAAAGTTACTGATCGGAAAGTTGCATTAGAAGAAGGGAAAGTTAGTCATCTTATGCCTGATTATTGAATGTTAACCATCATTATTAATCAAGATATTTTTCATTTGTTTTATTCTCATGTTAACCATCATTCTGGTAATTCAGAATTTGGTCGAGAGGTAAGTAAAATTTAATTATAATCGAACTCAGATTCTCGTAAAGAAGTTGTATAAATCTGAGGTATCTTTGATTGAACTTTGACTGTTGATGGTTCAACTGAAAAGGTTAAGAAAAAAAAAAAATACAGTACTGGTACCAGGTACTTTTTTTTGTTGTTGTTGTTGATAAGAGTGAAGGTGTGGGCTACCTTTATTTTCCTTGTACTTATGGGTTGTTTCAGATCGTTGTCTTTTATCGATCACGGGGGATATGTTTATATTATTGTGTCTATGTAGTTTTAAGATTTTCTATCTTTTTTCCCATAACTGTTAAAACAGTTTAAAGTTTTCTCCATACCTGATTTTAATTGGCTTTATTATCGTAGTTTCTATTTTAGCTTTGTATAAAATCAAAACAATGTTTAAGAAGATTGATAGTGTAATTTCAATGTGGTTGATTTTTGTTGTTATTTTGTCATTGGGTGGGTAATGTGGGTTGGCACTATGCAGCATGGTAGGGTAGGTTGACACTATTGAGTTTTCGGATTTGCTTGATTTATTTACATTACATTTATTGTCTATTCTATTTTGGAGAGATAGATACAAGTGTAAATTTTGATTCACTAATGTATAATTTGTGTATGCTTCTCTCATGAATGAACATTAAGTATAAGTTTGATAAATCAAGCAAATTTGCACCCTAGCTAGGTGAAATGCTGCTCTGCGCCGCTCATCTATGAATTTGTCTCGCATTATGCTAAAAAAATTATTCTTATTACAACAAACTCAAAACACCTGGTGTATTTTTGGATATTTGAACGACTATTTTGTAATAATTTTTAAACAACTTTCTCTCACATACATATTCACATTGCGTTCTTATTTTATTTTTTTTCCTTTCATTTTTCTCTCTTTATTATATTTGACCAATAAAAAAAGAGAAATATAAAATTGTACTAAAAGTTGTCATTAAATGGTTGCATAAATAACATTGCTCTTCCTTTTTTAGCACATAAATGTTCCGTGTTTGCTCACATTCTTGAAGAAGTAGTGATTTTTGAGCTGGTGTGGTGGGAGACACCAATTTGGTACACAACAACCACATGGATTCAAATTTTAATTGTCTTTTTCTTATTGAGAAATGATATGTGTACATCCATTTTATGATAACTTTTGTACAACCTTCTCTCTTATACTCACATTATGTTTTTATTCTTTCTCTTTCTTTTCTCTCTCTATTATTTTTGACCAATAAGAAGAGAGGAAAGATAGGTTGACACAAAAGTTATCATCAAATGGTTGTTCAAATATCATTGCTCTTCCTTATTACTATCACTTTATAACAATTGTGTTTATGGTAGATTTGCTGCCAACTTGTCACTTGTTAAAATAAAATACTTGTCATTTGTCATTAATTTGATTTAACTAGCAACATGACTTTCCCTTAAAAAAAATCCAAATTCGATCCTTGAACTCACTCATTTAGAAGGTAGTACAATCTATGTGTTTATGAGGTTTGGTTTTGTCATTTAAAAAGATATGACGGCGTAGTTCGTTACCCGCTTACCTTCTATTCAAGTGTAGATAATGGTTTATATATTGTGTAAATCTTTATATGTAATTTTAGATATTAGTCATGTTAAACACATGAATATTATTACAAATGAATGAAATTTAAGATGCAAATGGACTAAGAAGTTTGGATATCTTGGAACAACTGTTGGTGATCAATTTTTAATCATAAAGGATTAGAAGAAAAAAACTTCTGAAATCATTTTTTTTAAATAAATTTTTTTCTTCAATACAACAATTTTAAGTTCCTTAAGTAGTATCCTTAAACATATATTATCAAGATCATTAATTTAAGAGTCTTGCTAACAAGTGTTTCGATGACACTTTTTATATATTTTAAATTAAACAATTAATTTTTAGGTTAAATATTTTGATTTTCAATTTTTTTTTAAATATTGATTTTTAATGTATTAAATACACATATTCTCATAAATATTATCACATATGATCCTTAAAGAATGCTTCTATTTAAAAAATAACTTGGGGCTGCTCTTCATTTGTTAGTCCAAACTCCTAATGGTGTGTTTGGTGTGGAAGAGAAGTTGTGAAGAGAGAAATGGATGAGAGAGAGATTAAGAAGAGAGAAGTATGAGAGAAATAGAGTAGATTTAAGTGATTGTTTGGAATAAGAGAAAGAAAGAAGAAATAAAGAAGATAGAAGTATTGTTTATTTTGAAAAGTACTAAAATGTCCCTACATTATATAACATTTCCAACCAAATTAATTTAATTATTTTATTTAAACTCATTTAATTAATTAATTCAACAAAATTAATACATTTTCTTATAAAAGAAATAACGAAATGTATACAATTTTGTTTTAAATCCGTAGGAACATATATTTGCCAAATAGCAAAATACCGGTATTTAACGTTATAAAATACGAACACATGTACAACAAATAGCTTCTCCTAAATTCACTTTCAAATTATATTAGCTCAAAAAATACTATTATTTTTATATTAGCTCAAAAAATACTATTATTTTTATATTAGCTCAACAATGGAAATAACATAACCAACAATAGTATAACCTGTAAAACCATTTTCTTGTCTTTTATGACACAATGAGAGGGTAGAATTGGAAAAGCAATAACAAGTTGCATCTCTCGCCTCTTTAGTGAGGGGCCCACATGTTCTAACTCTCTCTTCTCTCTTTCTCACCCCTACCAAACAAGAGAAGTGTTGGATTTCTCTTCAAACTCTCTCTCTTCAAACTCTCTCTCTCCTTTTTCTCTTCAAGTGAACATGTTTGCTTATGTTTTTGAATTTGGGTATCTATCCTTAATTTCCTCCTTAGCTTCGGATCTTTGTTCAGAATGAAGCAATTTTTTTAATATATTTAATGGCACCTTCATGAATCATGATGTTGGACAAAGCATGAACAAAAATTAATATTTACAGGCATAAAGTAATATTATAAGCCGTTAACGTGAATCCAGTGCTTCCCATAATTATGGCTAGTGGGCTAACTTATTTAGTATAAATTGTACTCCTACTATTCTTCTTCTGGCCCTCTTTTTTCCCTTTTTCCCTCTAAAAGCTATGTGGCCCTAGGCTCGTTGCTCGAGTTTGAGGTTGCTTTGTAATTTACTCTTATGTGCTTTGCTGGAATCATTTCATATGCTTCCCCTTGTAGCTAACGGACACTGCATCCTTGTTTCTTAACGACTTCAATGCATTGGCATTTTTACTATTAAGACAAGAAAAAACACTGACGGTAAAAAATTTGTACCAAGTGTTTTTTAGATGCTGAAAGATTGAACGTTTGAAAATTGAAACTAGACTTGCATTCATTGATTATCATGGATAGAGAAATAATAATATGGTTTCACAAAAAGGAAACAATGCATGTATTAGCGGAGCTATCAAAGCAGATTCAGGGATATTAATCAGATAGATTTTCTTTAAAAGACACAATATAGCAAAATGTTCCTTTGATTAGTGAAAAGTGATGGTCACAATGATGGTTTTATATTCCATTAATTAAGCGACCCAATTAAAACAGTTACGGTTAACAATTTTTTTTTGAAAGAACAGTTACGGTTAACATAGATGGTTGTATCTTCTACTCACACTATTGTGACTTGGGTTTATACAATTACAATGAGGTTGGTGGTTTGCGGTGACTTTGCATGAAGTGTGTTTTCCATAATCAATAAATTAAACTAGGTGTTACGAAAAGGGAAGGACACATGTTAGTTGCTCCTCGTCCAAAAAATTAGGAGAAAAATATTCAGAACAAACAAACATTGTTAAGTAAATGAAATTATATTAAGAGATTAGACTCCACTAGCCCTATTGCCAATTGCTAAACTTGTCCACTACCACAACAAAGTGGTGATACTATATTGAGCTCTAGATAGAGAATTTAGGTGGTCAAATATGCTTTAGTCTTTTTGGGTGAAAGTCAAATTTTCTTTCATTCCGTTGATTAATGGGTTCTCCAAGATTGGCAAGAATGTCATCATGGAGTTGGGCCCTTTGCCCCACCCATGTTATTTGGTTTTAGAACATTACTCTTCGGATTTCAAAAACTCCTATCATACATCTCGAAATGACTTTAAATACTTCCAATTGTAGTTAACTGCAATTCGTTGTTTAATTTTTCTCTTTAAAGTGAACCATAGTTAACTATCGTCGTAGGTATTTTGATCTATTTCCATGTGTATGATAACTAATCTTTTAGAGTAAACAACAATTTTCTTGGTTTTATGCTCTCCTAAAGTTGTAAAGGATTTTTTTTGTGTGTTTTGCCATGTTTCTTCCAGCTATTGGAATTTTTTTTCTCACGAATCATTGTGTTCCCTCACGCCCCTCAACTCCTTCTATTTGCTACCATCACAAGTAAAGTGCATCTTCTTTTAAGTATCCGTTGCGTTTGACTTCGAACCTAGGAGACAAGAGATGAATCACCATCTCCTTATTTAATATAGGACTCATGCACTTAGCATGGAGTCTTGAAGATTTTAAAACTCAACTTCAAATCCCAAAATGAGATGTTCATGCAAGTATTTAAATACTTTTGTTACAAGGGTATGTTTGGTTCAAATGCGGAAAACTTAAGGAGAGAATGAATTTTGATAGAAAAAATATAAATTTATTTCTCACTTGTAATAATTAATGCCTAGTTAAATAAAAAGACATTTAAATTATAAAATGAACAATCTTTGTTCCCAAATCCATCCCTTTTAAAGATCAACTAGTACTTTTTTGAAATGATTTTACGTCCCCTTCCTTTTCTTCTAAAAAAAGGAACTAAATAAGCACATTTAAAACAATCATTTTCTTCTCTCCCCTCTAGTTAGTATCCGACACAAATTATTTGCGAGCCTAAAACGAAATTTATATATAAGCCGTTTAAGTGTGTTGAGAGAATAACACAAAAATTTAAGAATTTTTTCATAAGGTCCTCGATCGAAAGTAATTATATTTGATACATGTCAAATACTATATGTGGGTATCTCTCCGGTGAGAATTCGGACATAAGCTCATCCTCGTTATGAAAGAACTTTTTTTAAAAAACCCCCCTACTATAATATATGTTGAAAATAATATTTAATAATGACACAAATATAAATTACTTTTTTGTTTTTGCAAACTTTGATTACACAATACTTGTCTTATATATAATTTTTTTTTGAACAAATCAAAATAGAATATATTGCTCAAAAGCAAAGTGATTCACCCCGCACAAGGTGTGCTAAAGTGATGAATCACATAATATTTGTTACAACACCACAACACCTAATAAAGGTGCCACCACCTAAAAACAAAGCACCAAACAAATTACATGACACTCATATAAAGGAGTGAATATCTCCACCAATCGTGAAAACCAAAAGCAATAGGCTGAAAGTTCGAAGATAGCCATAGGATAGAATTTAACTTTACTTTCTCAACAATACGGAAAGGATCAATAATCGTATCAGTGAAAACTCGGTTGTTTCTCTCCTTCCATATTTCCCAAACACAAGCAAGCCAAATAACCTTAAGATAAAAGTGTGAAGGTCGCGGCAAACCCGCCAAGTGAATAAACTGTGAGTAATGATCCTTAACGGAACCTGGAGAAACAAAAGAAAACCCAAGCCAATGACAGACTGAAAACCATACACTTCCAAAAGATTTGCATCCTATCAAGAGATGATCCGTCGTTTCTATTAGACCACATCCTCCAACACATAAATTGTCGTTTGGTTGTAGAACATGACGACGCACCAGGTTTGATCTCGTAGGAATTCTGTCTCGAAGGAGATGTCAAGCAAAAAGTGAAACTTTTGTCGGAACCAATTTGTGCCACACATCAATAATTGCACCATCAGCCACCTATTCTTCAATAGTTGTGAGAAAACGATAAGTCCCACAAACCGTGTAGCCATGAACAGGATCTAGTAACCACCGCCAATGGTCCTGAATATTAACCTGCAAAACAACGTTATCCAACAAAGTGATACACTCCCTCACACTCTCCTCCTCCTAAGCCAACAACCGTCGTCTCCAAACCCACCCATTTCCACCTTCTTCCCACCCTAGCGCAACATGAACTACAACTCTCCATTTAACTACCACATGAGCTTGGTGCGAACATGATTATAAAAGTTGACTTACAAAAACAAATTCAAAGCTAAAAATATTTGAGGCCTAATGTAGGACTTCATAAATTTGGAAGCAAAAAAGTCTTTGCTTTAATGATAGCCTCCTTGAACCGCCACTGCCTCTATTACATTCCAAATAAACGCACACACTTAAATTTAAAGAATGTATCATGAGTGTACACATTTTTCTTTATCGAGTAAAAATTCTTTTACGGGATTCAAATGTGTTATACAGTTTTTTTTTTTGAAGGACACACAGTTGTACAGTTATATTTCATATTATGATATCATTTTAATTTATCACTTTATTTTTTTTTTGATAAGCAAGGAGAGTGGACAGACATCAAGAGGCAACATCGACATCCCAACTATGTTGGCACCTTGAGAAATCTCCATCCCACGCCGCCAAACTCTAAAGTTTTATTAAAAAAAGGGGGAAAATAATTACAAAGGAGGGGGGACTAGACCAAAACCCTACAAAGAGAAAACAGAAAGCAAGAATAAAGAAAAACAACACCATAAAACAGATTATGGAAATCTGTAGTTGGGTAAACCACATCTATCCCTAAAGAAATCAACATTCAACACATTAGGGAAAAAAGACAGCCAAACCAATCCTTACACGGAATGACCCATGCAAATAGAAAAAGTTTATGAGACATATAAATTCTTTAAAGCAAACTGAGTATCAGAATTACTGATACCTCTAACATTCCAAGGGAGGAAATTCATTGAGTAGTCTGATGTTTATCACCCCGGGCACGGGTTTTAGGGGGCTACTTTGCCAAGACTTGTTGCAATTTAATTTTCTGTTTCTGCTTCCTTGTAAGGACCGGCGTGAAGTCTTCAGCAGCTGACCTTTCATCACGAACTCTGTCCCATAGATCTAGGCCATGTTGAATGTTCTTGCTGGGATGTACATGTTGTTGTTGTAAAACGACAACCTTTTGAGCTTCTGGTATTGTCATGCTAGCGCTAGCTTCGAGAGATCTCTTTACAACAACTGGTGACGCCAAGGAAGGGCGTGATCCAGAAATAACTTCAGGTACAGACAAAGGCGTGGCTTGAGTAGGCATTTGGACTGTTGCCAAATCTAGAGGGATGGAAGCAGTTGTATTCTTGGACGCAGCTGTTGCAGTACTATCTTCATCAATAAAAAAATCAACGTCATCATCATCATCATCATCATGTTCTTCGCCGTGTTCAACAGAAAAATTATTTTTATTAACCGGAAGTGTCTCGGATGAAAGTTGCACATCATCATTCACTACAAATTTTGCTATCTCCAAAACAGGTATATTAGGCCGAGGTAGATTACCTTGAGGAATATGTTCAAAAAAATCTTGCAAGTTGCTGCAAGTGGTACCTGCTGCATCACCGGCTGCAGCTGATGGCTGAGGGATAACAAATATTGCATTATTATTGGGGATGGCAGCTGCTGGTGGGGGAACAGCAGCGCGTGTCTCAGCTGTTGGTGGGGTGACAGGAGCGTATGCATCAGATGTTGGCGTGGGAACATCAACGTGTTTCTCAGTAGAGGGGGCATCTGTTGGTAAGGGAACAACCGGAACGTAACATAGTGTGCCTGATGAAGAAGCTCCATTCCCAACACGCGGTGGATTGCTAGCTGCATCAGTAACCTTCTTCTTCCCATGGTCAGGGACCTTGACAACCTCTGGATTCAACCTCTTACAATTCACGACATTATGTCCAATGACATAACAATGATGACAAAATAGAGGGCGTCTTTCATATTGCACTTATACGTTAAAAGCAAAACCCTCTCGTTTAACAAGGATTTCATCATAAACCCGCTTTGATAAGTCAATGTCCACAATAATGCGTGCATAGTGACCGAAAGCTCTATTACGTGTCGGTCCATCAATAGAAATAGGGGTACCCACCGGGCTCGCAATTTCTTTCAATGTTCTTTCGCACCAATACTCCTGAGGCAACGCTACAAGTCTGATCCAAAAAGAGGCGTGTGTTTGTGTCTGAGCGTTGTGGTTAAAATCCTTCGTCCATTGGGAGAGGCGAAGGAGTCGTGGTTGTAGTGAAACCGTACCCACTGTCCAAATCCAACTGAAGTCATCCTAATGTTCAAATAAAAAATCGTAGAAACCCCGACCAAGAGGAACCATTGATGGACCATCTTCCAAATCTTGCCAAGTTTGGAGGCTAAATCACGAGCGGTGTAAGGTTTGTCGCCTTTATACAAGATTAGTCTCCCACATAATGCATATTGACAATCTTCCAGGCCTTTAACGTATTCATCCTGGCATATTCGTATGGAGAGGGAATCACCTTTAATGCAAGGTACCGGATAAGGAGGTTCTTCCGTCGGGGGAGAGCGAGAACCC
>Ga0228711_1008739_pt1 | contig 14062 bp, 5 predicted proteins | sample MedpolnodulmetaG_2_FD_177996 | JGI IMG/M metagenome (GOLD analysis project Ga0228711, IMG submission 177996) | Root nodule microbial communities from Medicago polymorpha collected in Santa Monica, California, United States - brown nodules | ecosystem: Host-associated > Plants > Roots > Nodule...
ATTTATCTTTAAAAAGATAAGAGAAATGTTGATGCACACTTTTAAAGACTTCTTGGAATCTTTGTGAGATCAATGTTTTTGCTAAAGCTTCAAACACTTTTAGGTTGTTTTCGTGTATGCTTTACAAAGGTGTGTGTTATGCTGAGGCCTTGATCTCTATTTATAGAGTTTCTTGAGCCTTTGTAGCTATTGGAGAGTGACCAATGGTCTTGTGCCACGTGTCCTGGGACCCACCAACTTTCACTTGAATTTCTAGGCAAAATGAAATACTTCAGAATGTTGTTGTGTTCATCATGACCTTCATCTGGGTTCATGTGAATGAACGGTCAGATATGCACCTGGACTTTTGCAGATGAATGTCATATGAATTTCTGGGTTGTACTATGAAGATTATCTTGGACGTACTTCAGAATGTTCCTGGGTCAGATCTTCTTTGAAATCTGCCTTGGAACTAGTGCAGAATTGATAAAGTGGAGTTGTCACTTCACTTCCATGCTTTAGGAGATTTGGTTTGCTTTGTACAGTACCAACTTCCTTATGTGTCGAAATCTTGTTGAATCAGACTTGATCTTGCTCTTGGATTTGCTTTTTCTTTTCCAACCACTGTACTGTTCATGTCAGATAAAGCATGGAGCAGGATCGAACTTTCTGAACTCAGGGGACTTCAGAATGTTTCTTTTGTTTCACTTAAGATGACTTGTAAGACTCTTATTTGATGTAATCAAATCCTAATAGTGAAACATTGATGAAGTGCAGCATGGAAAACATCTAGGATGATATTCTTAATGGAATATTCCTAATGTTTTGTACTTCAAATGTTCATAGTCTTGAAAGAACATTGAAGATGCCCTTTTTGACCTTAAACAAATAAATGCCTTTAGTCCTTGATTGATCTTAGTCAATGTACTTTACTGAGCTTTAATTTAAGTCACGTGAAACTTGCATGTTCTTCATTTGGTTCATGAATTTCTGGGTTTGGTTCTTGATGTTCATCATGAACAACCTTCTGAACTTTGTCCAACCTTCTGAACTCTTTTTAACTTTCTGAACTCTGACTGAGTTCTTAAGTCTTTATATCTTTTGATTCTTTGTATCTTGGTATGAATTGAAACTTGTTCCTGTCTTAATTAACCACTCAAGAGCACAAGTTAAATACCAAAAAATTAATCAAAGTCCATTAATTCCTTAATCATCAAGGTTTGTTATCTTTAAAATTAATTAGGGATTTTGCCTCAACAAAAACCTCTCGGATGATTGAATTTTGAATCACCTTTTGAAAATTGAATCAATTCGAATCAAACCGCAAAAGTAAATTTTAATAATTTCTTTTTTAATTAGTATTATATATTGCATAAATATATTGTTTGACGGTTTTTAATTTTTTTTAAATAATACTTATTTGTTTAATTTAATCTATATTTTTACTATTTCATATGTTTCGAAAATAATTGATAATTTTTATTTTGCAAAGTTAAATTTTTTATATATTTTATATTATATTTTGCATCAAACATATTATTTACCGTGTACGTGTAATATTAATATTAATAAAAAATAATAATTACAAGTTGAATTTTTATATCCAAAAGTTTTATCAAGTTATAATATTTGGTATATAATATTCCGTTGCAACATAAAATTTACTAAATAACGGGATGAAATGGACAAATTTGTTACAGTATTGGGACAAACTAAAAGAATTCCGTCACAAATGTTTTTTTGTCATGCATTCTCTCTTGAAATAGTTTTGGGACGAAAATTTTAACTATTGCGCGATGAAATTTTCCATCCTTAAACAATTTTTTTTGTACTATCATGCTCATAAGTCAGATCTACACAACACAAGGGAAGATGATCTATTGCGGTAAAAATAGGATATTGGAGAGCGCGGGTAACTCTACTATGGTTGTGTTGGTTCAACTGAGAGAATAGAATGAATACAAATAGAATAGAATGATCTATTGCAAGCAATCATATGAATGAATACAAATTGAAAGAATAGAATGAAAGTACAGAGGATGAAGAGTTTAGAGTGATGAAAGAATTCGTTGTAACTCAGTTTCTCATTGATTGATGAAAAGTGAGCATTACAACTTATTATATACACTTGACTTGTGGTACACGTTATTAGAATCTAACTAACCTAAGTCTAATTAAAACAATTTGTAACTAACTATGATTATGGATTAATATTCTAACAGTTTTCGGCATCCCAACGAAAGCAACAAGATACTATTACTACTAAACAAAACCTAAGATCCATCCTAAATCCACTTTATGTCTCCTATTTGATTATCTATAAATAAATATCCTTGGAAATAAATATCGTAAATGAGCTTTACTAAGGACGAATCGTTTGGGAGAACCTAATTTTTATTTGGATGAAACAATTTTTGACCAGACTATCCTTACCTCACGGCCGAACTTCAGATTACTAGAACCACTTTCTCCTAAGAATCAGAGGGTTGACACCAAAAAAAAGGTGCTGTTGGGCAAAAAATAATATAATGTTGATGATGAAGCATAAGGTTTATGGCACTTAAAATATCTTTAAAATGCATTTAGAGCCTAGAGGCATGTAGAAACAAAATATGCCTGTACACAATCATTACTTCTAAACCAAATGAATCTGATAAAAGCATGTTTTCCATCAATGAAATGATTCTCATCAGCCAAACAACGAATACAAAAAAGTGAATTCCTACTTGACAAAAATATATATATATATATATATATATATATATATATATATATATACACTACAACACTCAATCCCAATATTTAAGATAGTTCCTCCAATTCCTCTTTACCATTTGCTTTTTTACTTTAACCATTTTTGTTATTAAAGCATATCATTATCACATGCTCTCTGCAACCTCAACAACCCTTGATATAAATTTTTGGCCTATTCATCAACCACCAAATGAACTTAACCTAATTTGTGAGTATAAAAATGGGTGAGATATGAAATGAAGAAACATAGAGAGCAAGAGACTATGAGCCAAACACATCCATTACCCACAATTCATCTCTTCAAACACCAACTCACTCATAATAAATAATAGTAGAGATTGCTCTCCACAAGCTCCTCACGTTTTCAACTTTTTGCGTCTAGTCTTCACTTCCAAGTTCTACTTCTAACTACTTCATGGGTTTTCTTCAAAGAACCAATTTTCCATGCACAACACAACAATAAAGAGTACATTTAAAACTCTGCTCATTTTTTCAACATGCAATATCTTGCTCTAAACACTTTATATTACAATTATTAACAAAGTTTTCTGTCAACTTACGGTTTCAAAAGGAGTCGGGTTTGTAAATTCTATTTTTTTTTTCTTCAGGTTTATGATATATTCTCTCCGTTCTTTGTTTTTGTTCTTTTTTATTTATTTATGATGTTCTTCCTCTCTTTTTCATCTTTATTTATGATTGAGTGCAAGGTACTCCTCTGGAGCGAGTGTCGTTTCAACTTTCAATATAATCAACACTTTATGCATCACCTTTAAATAGTTATTTTTCACTTTTCCTTCCATTATTGTTTTCCATTTTTCACTTAGTTTTTTTAGGAGGGATGTATCGACTCCAAGATTTAGTCTATAGACTTACTACAAATCCCTGTCCAAGAGTTTTTTTTAATGATAACCAGTTTTATTGTTTATTTTATTTGCTCCTTTCGTGAACCAAATCAACTGTTGTTGCCGGTTCCTAAACTTCATTCCATGATTTGAAATCAATTTGCTTGGATACAAGACGTAGTAGTCTTAGGAATGTCTCAATTGTTTTTTGTTCTACATGAGTGGTTTTTCAATCTTTGATAAATCCCAAAAAGTTTATTTCAGCTTTTACATTTGAGTTGAAATACTGAGAAATATTAATTCAAACAACAATTATGTTTGAGAATTCAAATAAATTGGTTGATTGAAGCAAATTGGTCGGAAATGAATGAATTGGTTGATTATGCTAAAGATTTGGAAAAGATGAATAGGCTTACGTAAAATGTAGTTTTGGCATCCATATTTTGGAAAAATCAAGATTTTGGTCCCTCTCTTCTAAATGTGCAATTTTCGTTTCTCATTTAAAAAAAAATGTCAATCTCAGATTTTATCATCCAAATTGAGGACATGGCAATAAGTTGTTCACTTTAAGTTCATTTTATCATCTCAATTGATTTTTCTTTTGGCTCTGTATACTTATACTTGATAATGATTCAATTTAACACCCCATTTTTTAAGACTTTTAGTAATTAGTCAATTCATCTTCATGTCAAGTCACCTAGTTTGTTATTGTCATCAAATTGGATGATCAAAATCATATGTTCATCAAAATTTATGAGATGTGAAAACAAAATTCCACAATTAAAAATTGAGAGACTAAAACTGTAGTTTGGTCAAAATAGGGAAACCAAAACAATATTATTTAAACCTTTCATTTTGTTTTGATAAATTAAACTTTGCATTTAAAATAATGAAAATACAATAATTATTAATATGGATAATTTAGTAAAATTATATTATTTTTTATGTATGATCATATCTATTAAATAAATATTGTATAAACTGTAATTATTTTAGTTAATTAATGTATCATTTGTCATGGTTGTTCATATTGGAAAGTATGAAATACACCATAAAATAGTAAAAAGAAAAGAAGAAACAAACCATATTGCCAACATAGTTCTATTTTTTTTTAGGGAAAAAAAATAGTTCTATTTTATTATATATAGAATCTACATGTCAATGTTCTGATAAAGTTATGGGGCTAAATGAATCTATAATGGTGGACTTCATATACTTATTCTAATGATACTAAAGTTCTAGATGAAGTATTTTTTTTTAATTCGGAAGCTTTTTTTTTTTGTAATCAATGTTAATTTGTTTAGTCATATGTTAGAGGTGAGAATAAAATATGATATCACTTTTTTCAACCTACTTTTTAACCCTGTATCTGAACTACCAAATCAACCTTAAATCTCCTCTAAAATAAACTATAAGTTGATAATTAATTTTAGTAACAAAAGTAAGTTTAAAATGAATTCAATTAAAAACAATGTATAGCAATGTCATTAAAAGATTTCCTCAAAAAAAACAATGTCATTAAAAGATGTGATCCATTTTTTGAATATTGTGCTTAAGATCCACAGCAAAAATGGATGAATGCACTTAAAATTATGTACGGTGTATTCACTCAATTTTTGCCGTTGTTAATCAGCATAATATTTAAGTGATGTACCATATCTAAAATTTTATTGGATTCTCAAAATTACTTTTATTATTTATTAATATTTTTTGTCATATTTTGTTTTTTTGAAGAAAATATTTTTTGTCATATGTTACTCCCTTTTGGTATAATATAATAATTAGAAACATTTAGATGCACTACTAGAATAATGTTTTCTTTTTTGAGGGACACTAGAATAATGTTGGCGTAAGGAATTGGTTTATATATTTTATAGTTTACTGTCGGAAAGATGAATGTTCATGTACTTGTGTTTTTTTTTTTATTGCGCAAGTTGTTATAAATTATGAATGATATTTGTTGTGATATTTTGATTAAAAATATAGGTATAAATATTCGTGACTTTTAAAATATAACAAACCTAAAAAATGATTTTTATTTTTTTCAATCACACCAACAATATAGTAAATATATAAAAATAAATTATTATCTTTGATTTACTTTATTGATATTTCTTGCTTATAAGTTTTTTTCTTATTTACTTCCAAAAGCCTCCCACCAAAGTTGTTGGTGTGTTTGTTTCCGGTGAATTTTCAATTTTAAATGGCTTAAGTGACTGTCGGATGAGTCCACTACAACACATTTTCTTTTCAACAACTGTTGAAGATTGTAGCCTAAATCGTAAAAATTGTTAAAAAATAATTTCCATATGTATTTTAAGCGAGTGTTACCTATTGTCTAAGGCAGCACTGTTATGTGTTGTCATACACATGAATAGTCTATAATTGTCGTTTGTTTAAACAATCTCTAAATGTTTTTAAACGTTAAACAAAGGGAGCAATTTTCAAATGCACGCTTAACATGTAAGCAACAATTTGTTACAGTAAAAATATATTTACATGCAACATTTTTCATCTTTCAAATATGTGATTAGAAGACGCCTAAAAAATGTTGTTTATAGTCTTAGGCAACAATTTTCAAATTTCAAACTACACTGTTCATTTATTACTACTCCATTAATTCCAGTCAATTCAATATAATTCAAAGTACATTAATTTTGTAGACTAACGATTAATTATCACTTTAATCTAGAAACTAATTTCAGAACATAGTAATAACAACAAAGTATAATGTCTTAGAAGGAAATATCACTGTTAAAAAAATGGGAGACAATATCTTTGTCGTAAGTTATTTCATCCAGACATATGTCAAAATTCAATCAGAAACCATTGCATATAAAGAAACAAGAAAAATTAAACTATATAAAACAAGCACATACTAAATTAAATTTGAAGAAACAAACTAGCTTGTTCAATATGCTCTTGAAGTATGGCCTTCAGCATCAGCTTTCTTCCTAGGCATATCAAGGTCATAATCTAAAATCATCTACATTGTAAGCTACCAAAGAAGAGTTGATTGAATTTACATAAATATAACTAATAAAATTATTCAGGAACTTACCATCACAAAAAGTTTCTCTATAGGGACACATGTATTCTTTAATACTTCATGTAAAGCAAGAAATAATGCAGTATGGCAGTTAATGGATAGCTGAGATTCAAATCTATATTTCAAAAACACAAGGATAAAAGTAAAAAAACAATCCTAAAACCACGTCTTCGGTAAATTTGTTTGTGTGTGTTTATTTTAGTGAATTTGCAATTTTAAATGGCTTAAGTGACTGCTAGATTAATCCACGACAACACATTTTGTTTTCAACAACTATTGGAGAGTGTAGCCTAAACCGTAAAAATTGTTGCCCAAAGCTTTATAAAACAATTTACATCCGTCTTCTAAGCGAGTGTTACCTATTGTCTAAGGTCATACTTTTTAAATGTAAAGTAAGAAATAATGCAGAATGGAAGTTAATGGATAGCTGAGATTCAAATCTATATTTCAGAAACACAGGGATAAAAATTCAGGGAAAGTGGAATCAAAATGCAAAAGATCACAATAGGGCTAGTAGAAAAAAAAGATTATTAGCATTTAACATTAATCAACATGGTTAATTAAGTGCTAGTTGTTTTGTCACACAAAGTCTTATAGTGAACTAATTACCAGCAACATGTTTAGCAAAGACTCCCTCTGCAAGCTCTAGATCATGATGGTTGCAACATGACAATTACTTAGAATTTACAACTGGTTTATGAAATGGCAGCGACATATATTTCATTCAACTTAATGCAATATGTTTGAATATACAAATCAAAATTGAAACTTAAAGGTTTATAATAAATCAACACAAATAATGATATACAATTTTTTTTAGAAATCATGTGTAAATCAGAATTAGTGCATATCAACAACGATTTTTGGGAAGCAGCAAACAAAGGAAGTAGGAATATATAACCCATGCATGATATGGTCATATGGTTAACAAAAAAAACTGCATTTGTAGACTATAGAGCAAGCAATACAAGGAGAAGACAAATCAAGTATATATCAACATTGGCCTGGCCTAAGAAGTTATTCACCCACATGCAATTTAATTCAATGACCATTGCTAACATTCTAACAACTATTATCAATCACCAAATTAAGTAATTGTTGAAGGAAGACTTGGCCAATAAGAGGAAATAAATCCCGCTATTGTTGCGAAGAAAACATATCCCACGAAAGGTTAAGCAAGGCATTAGAGTTGATAACATGCAAAGATCCAAGTCGAATACCTAATTCTTTTAAGAGGTGAACAAAACTTTTCTTAGACACAGTAATATTTTTTGTGCTATATATATTGCTAGACCAAATAAAAAATTTCAACCAAGCATCTATGGTTTTAAGAAGGGAGATCAGTCATGCAAAAACATAGAAGCTATAAATCAACATACCATGGATGATATATTTAGCGATCTAAATCGACATACCTAGGAGATATAGAGCCAGTAAATAACTTGCATTTACTCAATTTTAGATGATGCCCAAAAACATCACTATACTCACGAATCAGCTGCATAAATGACTCCAAGGTTGTCTCTGTACCCTTACAAAACACCATAATATTATCCACGTGAATAACATGGGAGAGAGTAGAAAAATTTATAGGGCCAACAACAAGCTTTAAACGACCAAAATCAACCAAAGAGGTGATACCTCTGCTAAGAACATCTTCTGTTAAACAAAAAAAGGAGGCAGTAAAGGATATGTAACGCCCTAGACTTGTTGACTGACCCCTAAGTCAACAGAAGTCTTTACAGCATGCTTGTTCCTAACCCGCACACTTTCTGAGAAACTTCCTAGAAGGTTACTCAAATACTACTCTAAGTCAAACACACTTAACTACGAAGAAGATTAATATTGTTGGTGGCCTCTGTCTCATTATATTTGTCTTTTAAGGACTGTGCGTAGTTCTTAAGAAAATGATTAGTTTGATAATTTTAACTGTAAATTATTATAATTTACTAAAAGATCCTTATTAGTTTTAGTTAGTGGAATAATTTAGTGGAAATTGATTTTATCTTTAAATTATTAGTTGTAGTTAGTGGTGTAGTTAATTGAAGTGAAAATCAACAAATAAGGGTATATTTGTGGGGAAAAAATGCTACATTGATATTCTAAGATGACAATATTTTATAATATTTTGTCAAAAAAAATTATTTCAAAATATAGAAAAAATGTTAAATGACAATGAAAATGAGACAGAGGGAGCATAGACGGACCTATGTTGCTACTAGTGTAGGCATGGGCCCACCCTCTACGTGTAATTCTTTTCCCGTAAATGATAAATGAACACATATTTTTTTACACAAAATAGATACCAATGGTACATTTTGTAATTTCCTTTAAAGTGCAAGGATAATTTTGTAAAATCATCCCTCTCTCTTGTGTTTGTTGCCTCTTCTCTCCCCTCACTCACCGTTCATCTTCTCTCTCTCACTGTTCTTCTTCTTCTCTCTCTTTCTCTCTCTTGTGTGTTGCCTCTTATCTCTCTCACTGTTCAATATCGCCGGAGAAGAAGGAGGCATGGTGGTTGTCGTGGGATCCTAGAAAAAAGATGAGGTACGGTGGTTGAGATCCGAGTGAAAGAAGCATGGTGGTGGTTGTGTGTGAGTTGGTCGGAGAAGAAGGATGAGGTGGTGGCTGAGGGCGACGAGATCGGATAGGCGTGGTGGTGGTGAGACAGCATGGTGGCGTGGTGGTGGTGAGGAGATTTGGCGATGTCTGGATCGAGTTGTATGGGGTCGGAGATAGATACAGTGGGACGCCGACAGCCATCGGACAGCGAGTGGGGCGTCGGCAGCCATCCGATTTTTTTCTTGGTAAGTGAGACGAGGGAGATATAGAGAGATAACTGGACATAAAAAACATGACACATAAATGACACCGTATCATTTTCAATTGTTGCTCAATACATCTATTTTTTATTTTTTTTTTCTTTTTCTTCTTTCTCCTTCCACATCAGACCATCTCTCTCCCGTAAAAAACCACCTCTCTCACACCATGTCCTTTCTCTCATAGCCTCAGTTCATCCATCCTCCGTCGGTCACCGTCATCGAAGACACGTCGGTTCTTTCCAAGCTCTCTCACGCATCCCTTCAACCACCACCTCCATGTCCTCTCTCTCTCACTCACTCTCTTGGTGGTAACCACCATGCTCCGACTACAACAACACCATCGTATCTATTTTTGGCGATGAGGTATCTCGCAACGGTGCTGGATCTCCGTTAGGTTTAAATCTGATTGTTTTCCGTCATTCAGATATGTTTGTTACTTTGCTCCGGTCATTGCCGATCCACAATCTCTACTTCGATTCTATTTTTATTATGTTGATTTTATCTTAAAAATCTGTGTTTTTGTGGTCGCAGAGAAGAGGAGAAGTCAGAGAGAGAAAGGGAAATTACAGTAAAAGGAGGAAGAAGAAGACATCAAATTATAAAATTGCACTTCTAATTAAAGTTGAAATGACATAATTACCGTTGGTGTCTGTATTGTGTCACAAAAAATATGTTTATTTATAATTTTTGATATTATAATTGCATGAAAACATTCTAAATACATAATAATATATTTCTTAAAAGAAATAAAAATATATAATAATGTATGTCCCTTAAAAAAAAAATATATACGTACGCCATTTTAAACAATTTCCTCCTCTTCTTTAATTTTTTTTAATTTCCTCCTCTATTTCTATGTTTTTGTTTTATTTTATATTTAGAAAAAGCATACCATAAATAATAATGTGTTTAAAAGATTTTTTGTCTTTGGTGTTTAACCTTTAGTTTCTTGGAAAATGAGACACTAATAATGGAGTTCAAGCCTAAGTTAAATAAAATTTGGACAAAATTGTTCTTCATAAAAAATAAACTTGGGTTAACAAGTATAGAAGTTACGGTTGATATATTATAGCTTAATTATTTGTTGGTTACCTTTTGTTTCCATAAGTTATTAAAGTTACGTTTTGGTCCCTTAATTTATAACCCATTAACCAAATAAATCATTCCTTTTAATTTTTGTCAAAAAACTTTAATATTCTTCACCAATCCAAAAATTCATTACATTCATCGTCAAATTCAAAAAATTCATCACTTTCATTGACCTTAACCCATAAAAATTAAAAGACTCAAAAAATCCAATAATCCAATTTAAACATCCAATTTTTCAATTTTCTCCCAAATTCAATCTCACCACCACACCATCATTACCGGCTCTCAATTTGCTATCATTTTGAGTTGAAATCTTTCATCTTCTTCTTTGATTACACCACCACACACCCACCACCATTAGCGATGTCGTCAACTTCCAAATCCTCCAACGAAGGTGGAACTTTGCATCCGTTGAAATCATTTTAGATCTTGTAGTCAAAATCATCTGCATCTTAACAATTACAATATTGGTGCTTCCTCTTTGGAGACTTTTATTTCGACTGAAAAAAAGACTAACAAAAATATTTCATATATAATATAATATATTTAATCTTATATACACACAAATACATACATATCCACATGGTCCTCACTATACCAAATTTACGGGTCCATCGGTGGGATAAAGTACCAATTAATCTTTGCAAGCCCTTCTTTTGCCGTATAGTTGCATACCTACACGACCTTTGTATCCCTCTCATTTCGATATGATTTCGTTCATTTGTGTGTTGACTTCCTAGAAGCATGTTAGGAGTGGTTCATTCTATGTGCCATGTTCATCGACGATCACTCTTCATCCTCGTCTACCTCGAGCGTCACATGATCACCTTGAAACACTCCACGCGTACTTGTAGAATGACTTGTTGGATGCCATGTAACCAAGATGGAAAACATGTCAGATTTAAAAATCACATGAATCCAATTGCAAAACTCAAGGTTGAAACCAAAAGTTGTCAAAACACTAAAAAGAAAATGCTAATCAAGGGTGTGAAAAGCTTTAGGAATGTCAAGTTTGAGAGCAATATTACTATCATGTGGTTTAGAATCTAGCATATTAATAGTTTATGATGCATTACAAACGCATTCAAATATGTTTCTATATTTAACTAACCCTCTTTGTTAGTAAGAAATCATTTTTGGAACAATTAAGGCAAGCTGATCAACAAGAACCCTTTAAGAATTGAAGAACACGAGCTTCAATAATAAATTTGACTCTAAAAAATATCATCTCCAGATAAATCTGCTTGGAAGCTGTGTAACGTACTTGGAGCAATGCTATATCTCTAGAAAAATAAAATTAAGAATTCTTCAAGAATAAAGAGCAGCCAATCACAATGCACTATTTACTACAATTCAAGGAGGTGTGGGTGAAAAATAGGAAGTGAACAAATAAATCATCCAATTAAAACTTGATAGCAGTGTCTTGAAAAATTCTTGATGCTATTTTTCTAGAAAAATAGCATTTTCCTCTTGTGTTTCTATCACACCTTGGATAAACCAAATAATTAGGGACATGTCTCTTCAGAATTCTTTCTCAAAAGAAAGCATTATGGAAAGATTTTTCAGTACAACTAGATATATTCATGCATTAGATATGTCTATCCTTATCTAAATTTTCGTTTATGAAAATAAAAAAGTGACTCAATGAATTGGTTTTGCTGTTTGGTTAATTTGAGAAGATATTTAAGAGTATCAATGTTTGGCAATATCGTCTTTACCTTATCATAAATCATAAATAAAATATAATGATGTTGATGTATCACTTTGATACAATAACATTTTTAATTTTACGTATTAAATAAATAAAATATAAAAATTCAGATGACTTCATGGTGTTCCTTTACATGTCATAGTCCAAAGAGCAAGGAATGTTTGGATAGTTTGGGACGAAGACACGTTAAAAGCCCTAAAACACGCCCACACTAAAGTTTCTAACATAATTTTTTCATGTGAAAAGTATCTAACATACTACACCACAATTAACAAAGTTATATATTTTATCTTGTTAAAGATAAAGTTGCATTAGATAGTCGAAAGTAATTTCAACATGTGCTTCATTAATCACCCCTGTTCAACATTTTTTTGGATGGTTAGTTTAGAGTAGATAACTAAAGTGCATTAACTCATTTGGGGCTGTTCTGGTTGTTGACTTTGGATTTTGGAATTTTTGATTTGATTCTCTTTAATGTCAATTTCGATGAACAAGTTCATTCAGAACTTTGTTTTGACTTTAAATAAGGTCCCCACAAATGAACGGTGAGATTGATTTCTTCAAATTAATCGATCATTAACCAAATATCGAGTTTTTATTTTTATTTTTTAAAAACAGCTAAAGTGCATGATTTCTAACTAGTCATAAGAACCACTTCAAGGGGTGGAAGCATGATCGTCAGTCACTTGTGGAACCCATTTGCAATATATATGAATATACTTTTATACTCCAAAGAGCATCTTGACTTTTATATTGCTTACACGTTCTTTCTTGTCTTCTCATGCCTCCATTTTTAGAGTATTTTTTAAAGCCTAAGTAATATTTCTAGATAAATTTAATGTATTATTAATTATTGATTCACCACTAGCAAAAAAAAGTTATCGATAAAAATTAGTGACAAAAAATAAAATTCCTCTCTATAATTCCGTAGCTAAATTAGAGAGGTTTCACACTTTTTTCTCTAAAATTTTCTCACTAATTTATGTTTTTTTAAGTGTGATTCCTCATATTATATGTTTTGTTTTTTAATTTGCAAAGTCATTCATAAATTTTTATAATATAAGCAACTGTTGCTTGTTCAAAAAAAAATGTAAGCAACTGTTGCGTTACAACTGATAAAATGAAACGTGTGATTACATGAAATTAAAAAGTTGACACACATATTATATCGATAAATTTGACATAATCGAAGATAAATTTGCACAACTTTTTTTTAGCGGAAATTTGTACACATTTGTTGAGTGTTGTTTGGTTCCATTTAGTGTTGCTCTTTAATTTTGATCATCTATATATATAAAAGAGTTTTTCTATCATATTACAAATTTACACATATTAAAAAGTTCAGAATAGTAAATTTGTATCGTAACTTATACATTTTATATTAAAAGTAGCATTGCCCTCTAATAAATTTGACTAATCTTCTTTTTAAATGGCAAGCATGCATAAATTAGTGAGTAATATTGTATTTCCAAAATAAACCTCAATTAATGAGTATTTTACTAGTATCAAGCATGCAAAATTTGACATAAATATTTTTTGGGTCCTGCTAACCGGTGCCCCCGGGGCACTGGTTAAGCATACCATAAAAGGGAATTATTACCATAAAAGGAAACTGTTTTTGACTTTATTATAAATTAATTACACAATTTCAATGCATTAATTACTATATAATTTCCTTTTTCATATCCTTTGATGACAGTAGACATTACGTTATTTTTAGTGTCATTTTCATGATGTTTTGAGTTCACAAGCAAGCTTAAACAACAAGGAAAGCAAGAAAAATAGAAGATTTTGAAGAAACAGTTGTGTTGATGTT
>Ga0228711_1008741_pt1 | contig 14061 bp, 6 predicted proteins | sample MedpolnodulmetaG_2_FD_177996 | JGI IMG/M metagenome (GOLD analysis project Ga0228711, IMG submission 177996) | Root nodule microbial communities from Medicago polymorpha collected in Santa Monica, California, United States - brown nodules | ecosystem: Host-associated > Plants > Roots > Nodule...
GCACAAAAAAAAAAAAAACACAATTCAACCAAGATAACAAATAAACATAGGTTACAAATTGATATTAATAGGATTAGTAAAAAAGTACAAAATGAAGATTAAAGTTAACAAAAAAACCATTCATGGATATTATAAGTATTCACCTTATTTGCTTCTAAGACATGAATTATGTCTCTATGAAACCACCACCTACTACGTCTTCCAGGCCCTTTTGGAAATTTTTCACGGACAATTTCTTTACCCATTTTTTCTATCAAGGCATGTAATGTCACATAACCCCACGAGCACAGGTTGAACTTTATGAGAGTTTTTTCATGTAACACTCTGATTTGATGTTTCATGCAGTTACCATAATGAGCATGAAGTATATCTTCAAGTTCTCTCAATTCATATCCTTTGAAGCAACAAGCAATGTCGAGAAAAACATTCTGTTCATCTTCCTCTAAAGCATCAAAGCTTACTTTAAGTATCTCTTGGATCTTTTTAATTGGAATCCTTTCATACTGATTTAATGCAGATTTCCATTCTCCTATATTCCTTCCAAACAAGTTGGAACCCACTACTTCTAAAGCCAATGGAAGGCCTGAAGCATAAGTTACTGCATGGCGTAAAACGCTGTCGAAATTTGTATCGACTTTGTTATTTTTGAAAGCATTCCACCTCAACAATTCAAAAGCTTCTTTCACATTTAAATTATCTATTTCATATTCTCTTTCAATCCCATGACTTGCTAGCAATTGTTCGTCACGAGTGGTAATGATCACTCTACTACCAGGACCAAACCAATCAAGTCGTCCAGCCAAAACTTGCAATTGCTTCAGTTCATGAACATCATCTAGAATCAACAGAACCTTCTTTCGCTGAAGCCTTTGCTTTATGATTGGAATTCCCTCATTGACATCTCCTAACTTAACTTCCAATTCAATTAATTTGGAAAGGAGCTTTTCCTGTAGATGCTCTAAACCATATTTAGCTGAATTTGCCCTTATGTCGTTAAGAAAACACAAACCATCAAATTGATCGGCTATAGAATTGTAAACTGCTCTGGCAAGTGTTGTCTTTCCCATTCCACCAATCCCATAGATCCCTAGCATCTGAACTTCACTATTAGATCCAAAATCTATAAGTGAATTTACTTCTAGGACCCTGGACTCAAGACCAACAGGGTAATTGGCAACATATAAAGGAACATGACTGATCTTCCTGAATACGTATTTGACTATCTTCTCAATAAACTCGTATTCATAGCCATTCCTACCCAATCAAATAAGTTTGAGTAAATGCATCGCAAATTCACAATAACATCAATGTATTGATAACTCTTGTATAAATACAATTCAAATATTGTTTTGACATACAAGTAACTTACACTTGTTAAGAATAAAATTAATATTTCCAATTTCAACTATAAGATGAAACAGTAAGAAAATAGAAAATTAAAGAAATATGATATATGTGAGAACACAAAACATTAGTTAAGTAGGGTACCCAGGACTGAAATGGTGGCCAGAGAAGTCAGCAGTTTGAGTAAGAGCCATCTTCCATTTCTGCAACCTCTCCATGCTATCCTTGTTATTATGGAACCTCTCTATATGATCATCCAGTGCTTTACCATAACTGCCCTTGTGATGTCGCACGTGAGAAGGTTCCACATCATAAAAAATCGGCAAAACTAGACGTCCACTTTCCTTGAAGCAGTGAATGATGTGGACAAGTTCATCCAAGCAAAATGAAGAAGAAGCATAATTGATAGACAAGATAGGAATGAAAATCCTAGACTCTTCAATGGCCTTGAAAAGTGATGGTGTTATTTCGTCACCTCCTTGAAGCTCTCTGTCATCAATGAAGGTGTGGATTCCCTTGTCACAAAGAGCTTTGTAGAGATTTCCAATAAAACCATAACGAGTGTCAATACCTCTAAAACTAAGGAACACGTCATAGGTGAATCTATAGGAAAAGGAAGAGGAGGAGGAGATGGATGATTGAGTATAAGAAGGAAGAGCCATGGGAATATAATATAATGGGAAGTTAGAAGAGTATGAGAAGGAAAAATACGGATGAGTATGCTCATAGAAGAGTATTATAGGAGCATAAATAAGCAAGATTTGGAACGTGTGGTTTCAAACTTCTTGTCCTTTTCCTCTCTTTTGTGTTGGTCAATACACAATAATATAATGTATTGCGGAAAAGCACAAGTGTAAAACCATACAATAGTGTAACCATTATTTTTGCTTATGAGACATTTATATTGTATTCAAATATATTAATATATTGATTTAATCTGCTCCATTACAAGTTTCAATTAAAAGCTCAGATTATAAATTTACTATCTACTGTGTTCATTTTGACTCAAAGCACCAACAACGAAATTTCCTATCTACCGCGTGTAGAGGGGTCAATAGAGCCCAAATTTCAAAGCCAGTCAAAAAAGCCTCCACTAAGCCACTAAATTAAAGCTCCCTAATTATCAAAATTATTTGGGGCTAAGCCAATTATAAAATCTATTTATTTGTGGGCCTAAAAAAGGCCCATATTAATTATTTAAAAAAAAAATTTGGTAAAATTTTTTTTTTTTACAGTAAAAAAAATAGATTTTTTAGGTAAAAAAAAAGTTTTTTTTACGGTAAACAAAAAAAAATTCAGTAAAAAAAAATATTTATAGAAATTTTGGGGCTTAAGGCCTTTTGATTTTTTTATTTGTGGGTTTACATAAATGTGGGTCTTTTAATCTTGTGAATTTTCAAGCCCCCTTACTACGTGGGCTGGGGCTAAAACTTGAAGGTCCCATAATATTAACACCTCTAACCACGTGGTTCAGCCAATACAAAGTACACAATGATAGTCATCATCACTTCCCTATCCCTATTCTTTGTAATTTCTTTCTTTAAAGCAGAAAAGTAAAGTTTGAATGGTAGTGGTACTGGTTTCTCACAGGCTTTTTGAATGATATTAATATCGGACAACTTGGTTCTTTATGAACTTGTAAGAAAGAGCTTGATAGTAAGTAATATAGTTAACAGCCTAATTTACTAGTAAGTGATGTAATAGACTAACTTGTTGGTAAAGTGATATAATTCATAGACTAGTTGACACGAAATTAGACCAAGTTGCTCAACATATTTCAAAATCAAGGTAATTTTTTCCCTATTTGCAAATATCAATGAATAAATGTCCAATCCCTACAATGTTAGAAGGCGAGTTGGTGAGTTACTCAGATAAATTTACATTTTATAAGCGTAAACAATAGTCAATCATTGTCCTTGAAGCTTTACTTTCTTAGCTTATGCAACAAGAAAACGTGTTGCTTACTATTGTTACTTCTTTTAAAGACAACAGTATAATCACTACTTTTTCTTTTTAAGATATTTATATTGTATTTAAATATATTAATTCAATCTGCTTCTTTACAAGTTTGAATTAAAATTTCAGATTTATTTTCAATCTGGAGTCGTCACAACTTTTCTTCTTCTATATCTATCAAAAAGGGTGATTTTATAAGATCAATTTTGATTCGAAATCACTCATTTGAATTGCTTTTCTTTTTCTTTTAGTTGCATAAGTGATTTTCACTCACATATTTTCAGTTTTCTTTCGTTTGTTTTGTGATTTCATCGTTTAGCACAACTTTGTTTATTTTGATTTCCCATCTTTGTGCGGTGTGGTTTTTAATTTTCCGACTTAGTGCGGTGTTTATTTGATTTAAGTTGAATGATTAGTTTTGATCAAGTGCAATTTCAATCAATGACATTTGCATCGTCAATGATGCAGATTTGGAAACATGAGTATTTTGGTGGCTTGAATACAATCATATTTATGGGCATATATTTTGTTGTTTTATGCTATTTACATCAATGACGTGAGTTTGTTCGCACATTCATCATTTTTGTTTTTAGCAAATTTAAATTCATATTGTATTGATATACTCTATCAATTTAAATGAGTGAATATCGTTTACTTTGTAAAAAAATTAAAATCTCAGATTCTTTAGAAAAATAAAGAATTAAAGTTCATAGTACATAATTTTTCATGTTATAGAAATTGAAATTTACTATCTACTGTGTGCTTTTTGGGATCAAAGCACCAAGCGCGAAATTTCCTTTCTACCGTGTGGGGTAGCCAATACACAATGATAGTAGTCATCACTTCCCCATTGTCATTCCATGTAATTTCTTAAAGCAGACAAAAGTAAAGTTTGAGAGTCAGAAACATAAAAGAATGGTAATGGTACTCTTGTATTTGTCATGGTTACATGAAGGATTTAGTTTTAACTGATATTCTTCACAGACTAATTTGTTAGTAAGTGATAGAATTCACAGAATAATTTGATAGTAAATTAGATCCATGTAAATTGCTGTGAATTTGGACAAAATGACACCAATGAAAAATAATGATGTGTGGAGCAAAGTGAGTGGTAATCAATGAGTAAAGTAGGCTCAAGCAACAACAGCAATAAAACAGTTTTAAAACTATGTGTAAAGCATCACCACAAACATAATCAAAGCAACAAGATAAGAAAGCAAAAATGAAAATAAACACACCAAGATGATAACCCAGTTCGGTCCATTATGACCTATTATGGAGGAGAGAGCAGCTCTCCAATCCACTAAGATGAAAGTGATATAAAGGGGTTACAAGAAATTAGCTTAAAAGTTCACAAAGAAGAAGACCTAATTTCTACCCATTTTTCAAGTCACCCACACTCTCAATGAATCCTAAGAGAAAATCATAAAAGGAAGCTTTTTGATACTTCCAATGTTGAAATCTCACTATCCAAGGTGATTACAATGTTTCCAAACCAAAGAGAACCTCACTGCAAAAAGTTACCCCATTTGTAATCCCATGTTTCTCTCTCTCCCAGCTCTCTTCAAAAAACTGAACTGATACGCTTATATAGTAGCCAGACATAGGCTAAATCGTATCATGATTTTCTAAACCGTGTCACGATTCCTTGCGTACCACCCAAGGTACAACTGACCTTATCCACAAATCATGTCACGGCTGCTACAAATCGTGTCACGATTTTACTCCAAAAATCATCATGTTCTCTGCCAACGAATTCGTATCACGCCATCAAAATCGTGTCACGATTTTGAGCTTCCCCATCTTCACAAATTTGAAGTCAATTACAACATTAACAAAATGACGAAGTTTATCATCAAGATTCAAAATTAAAGTCTTTTTTTAATCTATTTGCAAATTTTAAAAATAAATGTATAACCCCTACAATTTTAGGGGGAATTGGTGATTTGTCTAGAAATTTACATATTGTAAGGGAATAAAAAATTATAACATAAATATTTGTAGGACTAGTAATTAAAAAAAAGCACGATTTGTACAAAATAATAAAGGTAAAAATGAAGGTTTAAACTAACAAAAACTAACATAAATGAAGGTTAATCCCATGAATCATTGTTCATCTTATCATTACTTTCTTACCTTCTGCAACAGAAACCATGACCACATGTTGTTTCTTTAGCTGGGGCTTTATCGTGTAGTGAATCATTGTCCTTCCATGTAATTTCTTTCGTTAAAGCAGAAAAAGTAAAGTATGAGTCACAAAACAAAACAATATAGTGGTACTGGTTTCTTACAGGCTTTCTCATCCGAGAATAATTCCATGTTTATCACGATTCTGTTCATTCTCTAGCAACATTGGCAGCACTGATATTTCATACACATATAATTACTTTCAATTGTTTTTATGTTTTAAAATAATAATTAGTGTCTACAATGTTTCATAGCTAGTAAATCGCCAGTTGGGTATATGAAATCGAAGCAACAATGTCTGACAAATTTGCCATCCTAAAACTGATACTTATTAGGAGAGTAAATCACCAATTCTCCTGCATAAACTAGGGGTTGAGCATTTATCCCCTTCGAATTTATGAATTTGCAAATAGAGTCTGTTTTTGAATGAGATCGAGCAACTTGGTTCTTTGTTAATTTAGTTTTAACTGATATACTTCACAGACTAATTTGTTGGTAAGTGATATAATTCACAGATTAGTTCGATAGTAAATTAGATCAAGTTGCTCAAAAACAAACACAATAGTAATAGTGGTAATGGTACTGATTTCTCATAGGTTTTTTCACAGAAAGTAATCTTATATTTATAATGATTACTTTAATAGTATGTGATATAATTCACGGACTAATTTGATAGTAAATTAGATCCATGTAAACAAAAGGATCAAAGTGCTCAACAAAATTCAAAATCAAAGTCTTTTTTATCTATCCGCAAATTAGATCAGTGTAATTTCTTTTTACTTCATTAGAAACTTTTACTCATGTTCGTTCGTATTCGATTGATGTATGAGTGAGAGAGATGTGAAAAATTAAGATTGAGATATGAAAATATATAGTTTATAAAAACTAAAATGGAATTAAGAACTGTTTCAAAATTATGATAAAGTATTATTCATTATACCTTATTAATCTATTGTCATATGTTATTATTCTTGAAAAATACTATTATTGTGAAAATAAAGCACCCAACACTCATTAAAAGCATATAAAATAAAGATTTAAGGATTTCAAACATTTAAAGATACTATATATAATTGTAGTTGGATAATCAAAATAAAGGGGAGCATAATTCTTTTACTATGTACATAGCATGAACTACCAAGGAATTAAGTCCGTAAACAAGCTCCGATATTTACAAAACTATATGAACGACTCAAAGATGAAATTAAACTCATATTTCATTACCTATGAACAATAGTTACAAGAATTAAGTTCCTGATGCAGGGTGAGATTTTAAAACATCATACGTCATTTCCGCTCACAGTTATTAGACCAAAGAGGTACCAGATTGAACAAACGCATGTCCAGATAGCATCATGTTCGTGAACTACGGCGATCATCGTCTTTTCCATCCAATTGTTCTCTCTTTTTACAAGGATCGGTGAATTAAATATCTATACGACCTTATGCACTTCTAACAGACCTTATGTCACTTCTCAACTATAGAAATGTATATAATGAAAACTCAAAGAGGAGCAAGTAATCATGTAACAGAACATAAATTATATGAATAGTAGTGGAAGGGGATAATATCTAACATAATAAATAAGCACACAGAATTAAAATTACATATTTCTATTATCAGTGTTGACAGCGTGGTCATTGAATTCATCATTCACAATATCATCCAATGAAAGCATATAAACATGACTGCTTTTCTACCAATGGGTGGTCTTACGATTGGCTTGAACTATTGTAAATGGTGGTCGTCTTCATCATCAAGAACATCATCACCATCAATAACATCATAAAAGACATCATCATTATCATCATCACGAACATCATCAACGTCATAAAAACCATCATCATCATCATCATTTAATTTTATCTTTTCATAAGGATTGGTGAATTGAATATCATCCGTGTTATTTTTCTGTTTGGAAAAATGGATTCCAATTTCTGTTAGTGGTTCCACATTTGGATGTTCACATGTAACCTCTACATGGTTCCATTCATTTTTTAAAATTATTTTTTTAATTTTGGTGAATGGCAGGAATTCCAGAGGCATATAATACAAATGTGTATGATGAGTCGACATTATCCCAAACGATTTCTGGACGTGTTGAAGATCATATTTATTGCCATTGATGATTAGAGTGGTTATTTCAAAATCAATATTACTGGTTGTAGCAACTGATTTAGTAGAAAAAAAGAGAGCCACGTAAGGGAGCTTGTTACGAAACCAAAAAGAAATTTACTGTCCCGTGCTTTGGTGATCAAACCACTCAGGAATCCTTCCAGATCCTGGAAAACAAATATCTAATCCTCCAGTCCCTTGCCGTTCCTGTTAGCCATATCGAATTCATTGAGTAAACAATTTTATAAAATATTAAGTCAAACACAAGGAATAAAAACACAAAACCTGATTCAATAGCATGTTTTTGCACGAGGAAGTCAATGAATTGCAGCGTATTGCAGACAAGTATTCTAAATTTGGTGGAATCCCTCTAATTTCTCTAAGGAACTTGCAATCATCCAATCTAAGATGAAATAAAAAGCGATAATCTTTGATGCATTCTGGAAGAATTGTGAAATTATGTCCTGATAGGTTTAACATTTTCAAATTAGCAGACCACGTGATAACTATTGGTAGATATTCATCTGACAAGTTGCATTTTGTCAGTGATATATGTGTGCGGCTTTTTGGGCTTGTAGTCACCATGAAACTCAATTTATCTTCCAGTTTGGGAAATATGCAACCGGAAAACCTAACTGAAAGATTTGGCATACTAACAATGCTACTTGGCAACCTAAGCATTCCATTTCCTTTTATATCTAATTGAATAAGCCCCGTGAGATTTTGAAATGAAATTGGCACTTTTTCAATGGAAGTGGCAATCAAATTAATTCTTGTTATATATTTCATCTCTCCTATTATTTCTGGAAAAGTCTTAAGACTCTCACAAGCTGAAAGCTCCAGTTTTTGAAGAGAGGTGCACTTCAAAGTTGGGAAACTCCTAAGCTTGCTGCAACCTTCAACGTTCAAGATTTCGAGTTTTTTCAGGAACCCAACAGATTTGTGAATCTCAAGTATATTCTTGCAGTATTTAAATGACAATATTTCTAAATTTGGGAGACTAGAGACGTCGTGTATCCGTGTTAAAAATTGACATTTGTCAAGATTTAACTCTCATATTCACAAACATCTGCAAAATATAAGGCAAAAGAAAAAAAATTAATGAATGAATGAGTATTCTTATATTTTATATGACGAGGAACAGGGTTGGAAGATTAACCAAAAATATAGAAGGACAAAAGAGATGAATCGGAAGATTATTCCACATTTTTATTTGACATTGTGCAAAAAAACACACATGGATCATAATTTAATGTTTACATTCATAACCCACAATAAAGAGACTTCTTCTTTCTCCTCCTCCTCCAAGAAATCGTTTGAATTTTACTATTATATCTATAAGGAAAAGAATAGTATGACTATTTAATAAATCAATAGATCGTTTGGAACCTACTCTTAGGAGACTATTATATCTATACGACAGTGACACTTATGCTTTTAGAGTTTGCCGAAAGTGACTTGTGTTCTTGTGTTAACAGAGTTGAGATGAAGAGATTAATGATTGACAATTACAGAAAAAGAATATACACATAAACTCGGGTAAAATAGAATGACTTTTGACCGTTAAGATATGAGTTAAAAATACTCTAAAATTATTCATACTCTATGTCATTATTCTAATTTTAGTTCCCCAATTGTGGAAGTAATCAATTGATTTTATTCAATTTTTATTTAATCACATGCATTTATTAATTTTGACTTTATATTGCCCCTATAATTTTGTTAGCAAATATTTTACATATTTTAAATAATAAATTGGTGTCTCTAAAAATATAGCCAGGGCCGGCCCTAGGCATGGGCCGGGAGTGCGACGGCCTAGGGCCCATGCCCGTAGGGGGCCCTAATTTTTTTTTATATGGGGGCTGTATATTGCAAAACTAAGTAAAAAGGTGGGGTGGATATAGTAATTCGTACCAGCAGGCCTAAATCAAAATCCTTTTTCTCAGCCCAGCAGGAATAAAACAGAAAAAAAAACGAATTTCTGCTCTCCCGCCAGCACAAAACACTCGCACCCTACAGCCTTGCCCAAAATACCCCTGCGTTAGTTAACTAACGCTGCGTGACTTAAGTCACGCAAGTGCTAAAATCTGCGCATCTGAACTCACGCAGGTAGAAAACACACACTGAACACCAGCGTGACTTAACTCACGCTGGTTTTGTTTTCACCTTTCTTTGTCATTTATTCTATCCCACTTTTGCTAGAAAACAACAACTTCACCAGGATGACCAAAACCAGCAATGAAATTAGTTTGGTTTCCCATTTATTCCTTCGATTTATTCTATCCCATTTACTCCACTTTTGTCATTTATTCTATCCCATTGATTCCTTCGATTTCCTGCATTGGATATTGACCAAAACCAACAATGAATTTAGTTTGGTTTCCCATGAAACAATGGTCATCTCTACTTTGTATATCATCACCAAATTTCATTGAAATTTTGTTCATTATTTGTTGTTGTATCATTGGATTTCACATGATTTGGTGATTGAAGAATTTCATGATTCCTTGTTCGCTTTGGACTTGCTTGTGTTATTCCCTCAAGTTCTGTGAAAGTTAAATCTTGAATTGTTTTTAACATTCATACCAATAGGTGAAGTTGATGGTGTTGAAACTGAAACCATATAAGAATGTCTTGTTTGGAATTGAAACTTTTGGATTCTATTGTTGAGGTTGGAGCAAGCGTGAAAGTTGCAAAAGTAGCCAAAGTAAATATTGAAAGAAAACCAGCGTGAGTTAACTCACGCAGGGGCATTTTCATCAGTTCAGCTGGGTGTGAGCGAAAAGTGCAGGGCAAAGAGCAGAAATCAAAAAAACGTGGATAGGCCCAATAAAGAGGAAAAAAAATGGAAAGGGCCCAACTAACACAAACAAAAACTTTTTTTGAGCAATTAGAAAGACAGATGAAAAAAAAACCTAAAAAAAAACCAAAAGGTTCCAAAATCAGTCATTTTCTCCAGGTGAATTGTTTTAGGTTTATTTTTTTTTTTTCTTATTCCAATTCTGTTTGATGATGATTGTTTCAATTCTCTAATTGCTTCAGGTGTTGAATTCTAATAATGTTTTTTTTCTTATTCTAATTCTCTTTGATAATGATTGTTTCAATTATCTAATTGCTTCAGGTGTTGAAAATACCGTTCTCGTATAGTACATTAGACAATGGATTTACATTTTTGTTGGCACAGTGTATTGAATTTTACTATTATTTGTGCCACTTCAATAACCGTTTTCGTACATACAATTGAGTATGGTCTTCTGTTAATTCAATTTGATAACAACTATAAACCGTGTGTGCATAGTTTCTAAATTTTTTAACAAAAAGATAAAAATAAAAATAAACAAAAAGAAAAACTTTTTGAAAGCTTGTTACACTTTTTTTTTTAAGATACTTGTTACACTTACACTAATTTGATTGTCAAACCCAAAATATTCACAAATCTCTTCATCCACGATCCCACTAAATTTTAAAGCCTTTTTTTTTCTTCTGAAGTTTGTTGTGTCCAAAATCGCAAGTTCCTAAACTCTAAACTAGCCATCTTCATCCCCAAATTGGTTGCTCATATTTGCAATCGGCGTCCTTCATCGTCTTCAGCAATCGTGAGTCCTTCAACACTCTAAACGCTTTCTACGATTGAGAGGAAAAACCCCTAACTCAATTTTGTCAAACACCGTCTTCTTCAGATTGCTTTGTAGCGATTGAATATATTGTCTTCACTTCAGCAATTTTACTCTGATTCACTTTGCTCTCGATCCCCCTTTGCGGCAGTACACCTCACCGGTTTAACATCTCCGTCAAAGGTAATGTCATTGTTCTATTGCCTTGCTTTGTTTCTTTCTCTTTGGCTTTTCACGAAGTGTGATTTTTTGTCTTCTATTGTGTTGATTTTGGTTTTGATTTTGCTATTGTTATGCCTCATGGTATAATGCTTGTCTTCTGTTTGATAAAATGCTTCAACCAACCTCTATTAACAATGCTTGTTTTCTGTTCGATAAAATGCTTCAACCATATTTTATTTACTTTAATCTTAGTAATGTTATTCTCCTTCACCTATTCTCATTAAAGTTGTTTGGATTCTGCACCTATTCTCAGCAATGTCATTCTTCTGCATGTTACTTTATGATTAAAATGTCTTTGATCATTCTCACTTTTGTCAAATATTCCCCATTTTCTTATCAATTTATGTCATATTTCACAATAACTTATGCTTGTTCAGATCAACATGTTTCATATTACTTGTTCTTTGGGTTCTGAATATGTGAAAAACCATTTTAGGCACCCTATCTAAAAGTGTGTTAGAGAATTTATTTACATTAGGGCTACAAATTGGTAGTTAGGCAAAACAATAATGATTGTTGAGCAACTTCGATTTCAATAGCATACTTCTACATGGTAAGTTTTTATGACAATGCTTATATTGTTATGTTTTTCTTTACCTCTTGTTTATTTTATTTGCTTATTTTGTAATGAACCTAATTCCAATAAAAATGCTATTGTTGAATTGAAGGAACTACATAGGGTTCACCATTTTTCAAGTGAGATATTGCGGGCATATTAGTTAGGTTAAAAGTATAAATACTTTGGTGTTTATTTATTGTTAAAATTCTGATCTATGCTTCATTTTAGATCAAATAATTTCACCATTTCAAATGATTTTACCCACGTTTAATTCTTTGCATTGTTCTGGATACGAATTACTATCTCAAGCTATCAGATATGAATTCTCGCTAAAAAGTCTACAGATAAGTTTATGCTTCTTTGTTATTGATGGATTGATTGTCAAGGGATGGATTCTATCATGTGGTTAAGAAAATAGGAAAGTGTATAGGATTCATAGCCTTTTCTAATGTATATTGTAGTCGGGTAATAGTTACATACTTATATCAATAGTTAAATAAGAGCTTACACCCTGTTTCTATCCTTTTCCTTGTTTTTTTCTTTATTGTTTTGGGAGTTGAGAATACTTTGAAGAATACGAAGCTAATCACTTCAATATCAATATGAAGGCTTGATTTCTAAGATGCCCTGTTTCTATCATCTAAGATACTTTAATACTTAGTGTTCCTCGTCCGTCTTCGAAGATCTTGAACCCACTGTCATCCACATTGTCAACTCTTCCACAATGAGTATCTTATTAGCGGCCAAGAATGCCTCCAATTCTCTCTTTAAACTACGTATTTTCCTCATTCTCTCCACACATTCGTCGTTATGGTTTTTATGAGTTCTGTAATAACTCCTCTTTAATTCACACACTACTAATTTTGAAGCATCTATAGGGAATAGTTACCTAGATGACAAGCCAACAAAGACTTCAGAGCTAGCTTTTCAGAAGTTTGTGTTCGCTAAGACTGTTACGACAAATTCACGGACAAAAGGTAAGCACCAAAGTCTAAGAAGTATTTATCATCATATTTTGTCAATTATTTTTATATTGTGGTCTAATATAGGGCTTAGTGGCGGTGGCTATATCAAACTAACATGATTCTAGATGTAAGATATATGTAACTTTGTTATAGGTTATTCTAGTATGCATTTTGGTCTTTAAAAACATTTTATGTGCCTGTATTCATGCCAAAAATTATATTTACTTTCACTTATGAGCCAATTCTTAACCTCATAATAAGACAACTCAGGGCGTTACCTTGAGCTCAATGATAAAATGAATAATCTATGTGACTATTTTTATCATGGACGAAAGTAGATTTTGGGTCTATCCCTGTCACATCAGTTGGTGTCTTGCACAAGTATGGAAAAGGTTCAGAATCAGTTATCTTTTGAAACATTCTCATGAGATGGTATCCCTATTTACGGTATATTAAGTTAATAAATAGACTCGGCCATTCTTTATTAAACTTGTGCATTTATTTTTTTACGCCACCTTCAATTTTGATGTGCTTAAACAAAAATATAGGTAGATGGACTTGTCTGGTTAGAAGTAGGATTCCTCCTCTTGAACTATTCATCTTGTCTTAGGATTTTTTTTTTTTTGAACAACCAATATTATTATAACAAGCAAATTCCAAGAGAAAAGGAAAAAGTTGTTAAACAGATCAATACAAAATTCCCAGCGCCAAAGCATAGGAACCTACCAAGTAGAAATTAAAAAAACCTCCCTGAGCCAAAACTTTATAAGGCGTGAACTAACAGGAGGAAAAAACTTCTGCTACTAAGACATTAGCCTATAGCTGACCAATTACATGGGCACCTAACAGGACCAAAAACAGTCGAAGCCTCAGCCTGAAAACACACACCAACAGCACAGACCCTCTCCAAGCTATCTAAGAAGACATTCGCGAGGATTCCAACACCACTCATAAAACAATCTCGGACCAACCTTAAGCCTATGCAAGCTCCAAGACCAAGATAGAACTTTAATATTCTCCACCACCTCCTCAACATCAAACGTCCCATTATTGAAAATAATATCATTTCTCGCCTTCCAAATCACTCACAAAGACGCA
>Ga0228711_1008743_pt1 | contig 14059 bp, 8 predicted proteins | sample MedpolnodulmetaG_2_FD_177996 | JGI IMG/M metagenome (GOLD analysis project Ga0228711, IMG submission 177996) | Root nodule microbial communities from Medicago polymorpha collected in Santa Monica, California, United States - brown nodules | ecosystem: Host-associated > Plants > Roots > Nodule...
ATATATATATATATATATATATATATATATATATAAGTTAAATTAAACCAATACCTTTGAACCGTACTGCGGGGCTAGAACATGATAAATGACTATATATGGGCCATACTTGACAGACAAACAAATGAAAAATGACTACAAAAGTCTAAAAATGTAACAAATGTTTAAACTAAACACTCACAAGGCATCTCTCCTTTGGCAAGTGAATTTCTAGAGCCTCTAAGTCAAATGAAATATCACCTGCCAATAGAGACATGCCCTATGATTGATTTGCTTACTAAAATATAGCAATCCATATCCCACTCTTGTTCTCTCTAATGTGTCTAGTTTGCCAAGTATCAAATGACACTCCCAATAAGTTATATAGGCTAATTCTCGAGGGTTTTATGCTTTGGATATACTTCTCTTGAATGCTACTACCTCCCCTTTTTTCAGAACAATGGCATATGCTTGAAGGAGCTACATATCATATATAGTCTTGACATTTTTTCTTACATTAAGATTCTTTTTTTAGAAAGTACAGGAGACACAATGAATCAAAACTTGATACCGATATTGTAATTAAAAAGTTCTAATACTTTAAGCACACTAAGCAATATAGATTCAAATTGGAAGAATCAAATTTCCACTTCACTGTATGCCTCATTTAGTGTGCTATGTTTCAACTGTATTAGAAGAATGAAGTCATTCTTTGAAAGCAATATAGATTCTCTCTTTAGATATTGTAAAAAAATATTATTTTATTCACAGCTTCTGTTTTCCCCTTCTTTCAAAAATGTGCCAAAGAAAACAACTGTTTTCATTGCCTTATTCCATCTTGTTAATTCATACAAGTTTACATATATTTTAGTGACACAATCTATAACAGCCTCAAATTGGACGGATACAAATGCCAAATACAAATGGATTATAGATAGATCATAGGGGATGATAATATTTTTAATTTTTTTTGGTGACGGGGTTCGTACCCCGGACTTTGCATACATTATGCATAGTGCCTATCAACTAAGCTAATCTCACGAGGACATAGGGGATTAATAGGCAAAAGGGTATTAAAATTAAAGTAATAAAAATAATTTCTAAAGGATTTTGATGAAAATGTAATTTTAAAGGGTATTAAATTAAAGACAATACGGGGTGACATCGGTGGTGTCGAAATTTGTTCCTGTTTAATATCTTGTCTTAGTTGTTTTTTTTTATAGGGTTAATAGCGTTTTACCTCTCATTTTCAGTTTATCCCCCATCAGACAATTACACGCGTGGCCAAATAAGAAAACATAAAAAAAAATTAAATATCCACGTCAGCGCCACATCTGCAAATCTGATCAGTCAGATGAGTTAGAGTCTAATTCTGAAGAATCTTTATTTTATAATTAAGGATGAAACCTAAAAAACAAAATTTACAGGGGTAAACTGGAAATTGCCTATATTACAGGGAGTAAAACACTATTAATCATTTTCTATATCATGAGTAGCTAATTTTCTACTAATTAGGTCTCAGATAAATTTATTTCAAACTACTTGAACTATGTAAATTTTCAATGCAATTATAAAACTAGTAATATTCAGTTATAGCTGTGCTTAATGTTTTTATATGTTGAAGAATATATGAATTGATTTCAAGTATATATTTAGTAATTACCAGCCACAACTTTTAAACTCGGTCTAATATAATTGTTCAATCAATAAAACTTTAGACATATTATATTATTCAATTGTGATTTTAGAAATTAACGTTTATAAAATCTTTGATGATTACGAACTTAGATAATACATTAGGGAGTTGTGAGGGTTTTGAGTAAAGACATTGACAGTAATGCTAAGTACTCAATTAGAAATTAGACACAATTACCTAACATAAAGAAATAAAGGATTTGAAAGATATGATCACTCTAATATTTGAAATTACAAAAATAAATCAATGTGGATGGCTCTGCTATTGGCAAACCTCCTTCGGCTGCCATAGCCTTAGTTTGCAGGGATCATCTAGGTGGTTTCCTAGCAGGCTTAGTTCAGTTGATTAAAATTGTTTCTGCTCTCATTGTTGAGCTACATGTTATCATGTTAGCTATTGAGAAAGCTCTGGATAAAAGTTTGGATTGAGAGTGATTCACAAGTGGTGGCTAGAATCTTCAACAGAACTTTGAGGTTCCTTGGAGCCTAACAAATAGATGATAAAATTGTAAATCTTTTGCGAGGACTAGAAGAAATTGTAAATAGACTTGGCATATTAAATATTACAAAGCCACTCAGCTTCGACTATAAGAAATTCAAATTTCTTTTGAAGAGGCAACATCAAAAGGTCAAAGACACGTGGGAAGTTATCAAAGAATCTAAAAACATATCAAGACACATGTCGAAGATCTTTTACCTGTGACTGTTATTTTCAGTTACTTATTACTTAGTATATATAGTAGTTTTGTATAGAAAATAGGGGTCACAAATTAAAATACGGAATCCTTTACGCTAAAAGTATCCAAGTTACAGAGAGAAAAGAGTAACAAGAGAATGTATGTATGATTTGATGTACCAATCTTCATTTATTCAATAAGAATGCTTTTCTTTAAAGTTGTTTGCTTTCATTTCTGAAGTTTTATTTCTTTTAATTATGAAAACCTTTTCAACTTTGTCGAAGGAGACAAGTATATTCATCTTATTAGTATTTAACATGATGAACATTCAAACTTTTCTGAGAAATAGTTGCACAAGTATGTCCTAGGATTTATAGTTTGATCTTGGAAGCAATTAATCTATGACTAATGATTGTTTACCAAAAACACCGGTAAACATATGTTCGAACCGTGAACCCTCCGGCCTCCACTTGTGTGTGTGAAGGTCAGATGGCATATGATCGAGGTTTGAATCCCAAACCCTCCGGCGACCATTTGTGTGTGTGAGTTTTAATGGTTATTTGTCATTTCGTCTATCAACTGAAAAGAAAGAAAATAGGCCATGTCATGATGGAGGAAGAAAACAAAGATTATTCGATTTTATTTCTTGGCGTTTATTTTGTTTTCAATGTTTATTTTTTTCATGAAGGATTACGATTGTATATTATGCTCTTTAAGATCTACTTAAACCATATTGAGTACCTATTTATGCAATTGACATTTAGAATTATCCAGTTATCCTTATGTGCAATGCTTTTCATATTTTGGTCATTTATGAAATGAACTAGGAAACAATTGTTTGTTAATCTTAGTTATTGTAACTGGATCTTGGATAAATGTTCATTACATAATCGCTTTAGACTTATTACATTATCTTAATGTGATAAACAAATTAGCATATTCTTTCAAACTTTCAATAACATTAATTTACCTAAGAAATTCGAAAGTCCTAATCACTTTTTACCATCCTTGTTTAATTCAATTTATTTTAATTCCATAAATCCCAAGTTTATGCAAAAATCCAAAGTCCTAATCACTAACATACATAATTGTTAAGTGTTCTAATTAATCGCATAACTGTGAATACAAACTTTTTTATTGCTTGATGAGTTTTGGTACACTTGCCAGATATCAATCACTTTGCTAGTTAATTATTCCATATGGGAAGATCTTTTTATTGACTTCCCCTGTATTCCTCCATCATGGTAATGTTACCTAGAAGATTAGTCTCAGACATGGATCATGCTTTCATCAATAGTATTTGGCGCAAACTGTTCAAGTTGAGAATGAGTACTTTCTACCATCCTAAAATGGATGGACAAAATGAAGTCTTGAATCTTTCTTTAGAGCAATACCTAGAATTTGTTCACCACCAACCTTCCCTTTGGTTCAACTTCCTTCCTTTAGTTGAATGGAAGAGATCCTCCTTATACAACTGAATTTAGAGTTAGTTATTCACCTACAAGCTTATCTAACTAACAACATAGCTAACTAACAAGTAGTTAACCAGCTGTACTTTTCTAACAATAGCTTGTAGTACAAGAAACTATTCAAAGATCACTTACTCTCACAATTAACACTAGTACTACTTTTTGTTATATAACGCTTACCTATAAGATGATGAGTCATGAGACTACTAAGGTACTGTGTTTGAAGATGGCATGCTGATGAGTTTTAAAAATGATATAGTGTGAGTTTTAAGGTGCATTTACAATGCACAAATTATAAATTTGAAATGTATATCTCTCTAGTATTTGGTAGCTCAACTAGTTTGAGCTAAGGGTTAAAGAGATAGAGGTTCATGGTTCAAGTCCTAGAAAGAAGAAAAAACTAGCATAACAATTAACGTGCAAATATTTTCCATTAAAAAAAACTAAGACTTTATGAATTGCCAAACTACGTATTAAGTGTGTGGCAACCTTGAAGAGGGTTCAGTCACCCTGGGAGACCTCAGTCAAGTTCACACATGCATGCATGATACCCTCATTACCCACCCATACACTAGAACATATGTTGGCTTAAGTGTCGATCTTCCTTCTTGTGAGAAAAAAGACATCCATAACTTCATGGACACCTCCTTCTTCACAGATACAACCGCCCGCATACATATCAAAAAAGCCATCCTAACAAAATCATGCCTTTATTTGAAGTTGAGAAGCTCCTTGCAATGAATGACATGGAAAGATATATATAAGCTATAAGTGTAAAGTACCTCCTTAAACTGTTCCAATACATGACAAGGAAAAATGTAACAAATGTTTAAGCTAAACACTCACAGGGCAGCTCTCCTTTGGCAAGTGGATTTCTAGCCATATCACTTGCCAATAGAGACATGCCCTATGACTGATTTGCTTACTAAAATATAACAATCAATCTCCCACTCATTTTCTCTCTAATGTGTTTAGTTTGCCAAGTATCGAATGACACTCTCAACAAGTTATATAGGCTAATTCTCGAGGGTTTTATGCTTTGGATATACTTTTCTTAAAAGCTACTACTTCCACTTTTTTTCAGAATAATGGCATATGCTTGAAGGAGCTGAATATCATATATAGTCTTGAAATAAGATTTTCCATTAAGATTCTTTCTTTTTTATTTTTCATGTTCAGCTTTTTGAAATAGAATCCCAGTATGCTCTATTTCAAGAAGTTGTTGAGTGACCACATCGAATGTCACAAGGTAAAAGTCAACACCATTTCATGTCATGTACTCTTACTTAAATTACTAGCTATTATTTTGTATAAAGTAATTTACGCTATTATTATTATCAATTTTACTCTATAATACTATGTACACAGCTCCTAAAGCGTTTTATTCCACTTTACATCATGGTGGATAACATACTAATAATTAACAATGTTAGTTAAGTAAAAGCGTTATGTATATTGACAACTGTGTATAATACTTAAACGACACTATATATATGTGTGAAAGAAATTGCACATGATAAGTAATAATGTTATAATTGGTATCATTTAGAAAGTACAAAAGACACAAAGAATCCAAATTAAATTTGATACTATAAGCATACTATAAGCATACTAAACTATGCTTCCTTCTCTTTTGACAAACTTGAGTGGGTTTTTCAATCACAAAAACAAAATGTTTAGGGTAACACTAATCATTAAATAGTTTCAATGAATAAAGTATATTTATATAAATTTTAGATAAATCAAAACAAAATAATTGATGGAAACTCAAGGCAAATAATACTTTATAAAATATGAGTTTATTTTTATTTCCTTTTTTTTGAAGAGGCTAAAATGAATTATATTACCACGACAAAAGGCCCTCCTAGCACAAGATGTGTGAAGGAGGAAACACCATAACCCGAAAACAGGGTATCAAAAATATTTACAAAATTTACAAGGCAACAGCCTGAACCTAACCAATGAAAACAAGAAAGAAAAACATAAATTAGTCTATGCCTAGAATAGTAAACGGACTGAGCCACCAACCATAGTAATTGAAGGGAAGTGATGTGAATTTCACCTTCAACCACCTAAAGGTTACCGACTTAATTTTGTCCACCACCTGCATAATTGAGCTTTCATGAGCATTAAAAATTCTTTCATTTCTTTCCTTCCATATTTCCCACGCTGTTGCAAACCAGATAACCTGTAAAATCGATCGCCTCAATTTAGCAGCACCACCAAAGTAACTAAACTGAACAAAATGATCAACAACAGAAACAAGCATAACCGCATATACACCTATCCACTGCAGAATATGATTCCAAACAGAGTCAAATAAATTACAATGTAAAATTAAGTGAGATGATGTTTCCACCATTCCACAACCTCCAACACAAATTTGAGCTTTATTTCCTTTTAAGAATGTTAACTTCTTTAATTACACTGAATAAATTTCTCTAAAAATAATAAACTTCAAGAATTAATTTAAATTACAATTTAAGAAAAACCCAAATTTATTTCCCCGCACGCGTACAAGCTAAACATCATTCTTGCTTCAAATCTTCAAATTCATCAATACCTAAAATGTTGGTTGTAAGGGTTCAGTATTCCTAAACCACAAAAATACAATCATAAAGGCATAAAGGCACAGAATAAGAAGAATAATAAAACGCTCACCACATAAAAGTCAAAAGCTCAATACAAATAAATAAATAAAAATATAAACTTTATGCAAATGATGCATGAAATGCAACTAGACCATGATCCAGATATCGTCCCAATTGACACAAGAATAAATCGCCCCATTTGACACAAGAGTAAATCGCCCCATTTGTGTGTCTCTGTTTCAAATTAGAAGGATTAAATTTTCTTCTCACGGTTCACCTCATTTAGTGTGCTAAACTTCAACTGTATTATCAATGTTTCTTCTTAAATTAACCCACTTAGGTTAACCTCGTGGTATTGGCTTGGAACATAAGGGTGTGTTTCTCTTCAAGATTTTAAATTCGATTCTCTTTGAAGTTAATTTAGATGGACTAATTAGCTTCTTAAAAAAACATTTTGTAAGAATGAAGTCGTTGTTTCAGAGATATATATATTCTCTTTATATTAGATATGATAAAAAAAATAAAATACTCTGATTTTGTGCACAGCTTCTGTTTTCCACTTCTTTAAAGTACTAAAGAATCTGAAATTGGAGAATGGACCAAAAATGCTTACTGAGTTGTGATCCTTGGCTATTAGGAATAAACCAATTAATGAGCATATTTCAAAAATGTGCCAAAGAAAACAACTGTTTTTGGATATCCATGGCATAACCCTCAAGCATATGCCAATGCTTCACTGGTTTATGATTCCATGTCCTTTGCTATAAAAGTTTCTAAAGTCTCACACAAACTAATGCCAATTCAAAATGAAAAGTCCATCGATAAGCAAATCAACAATAGGGCGTCTCTCTCCTGGCAAGTAAAAGAGTTCAATGCCAATAACTTGCCAAAGGAGAGTTGCCCTGTGGCTGCTTTAGCTTAATCTCATAGATTGGTAGCAAAGAAAAGTCAATTAAAGGATGCAAGTTGCAACTATTTGAGCTTAAGGGAAGTTTTCTTTTTATTTCACTTCTTTTCTATTGTGTTATACAAGTTTAACATTTTACATTTTTTTTTTTAAATTTTTTTAACATTTTACATGTTTCATTAAAGAGAAATCATATTTATACATCTACTTTTTGACAACTATTGAAACAACCATCTCTCTCATACTTACATGTGATTTTATTCTCTTTCTTCTTCTTCTTTCTCTTTTCATTATTTTTGTTCAAAAAGGATGAAAGTAGGCGTCACAAGAGTTATACAAAATTGGTTGTAGAAATATCACTCCCTTTATTAAATTTGTGGCTGATAACATGGTTATAGGTTATAGCTTGTGGCTGCGGTCGTTCGTTTGAGTAAGAGTTTATTTATTTATTTATTTTGGTCAAGTAAGAGTTTATTTTTTTTATTGATATCAAATATTATGATTTTAATTAGGCAAACATAACATAAATATGATATTTGAGATAGATTTATGTAGAAATTTTTTTGATTGAAGGAAGACGATGAAGATTCAAACGAAAAAGGCGAAGATGATGAACATGTTCATCTTATATCTTGATCTTTTTTATTTTTAATAGAAATATATAGGAAAGAGGATTTATATGTGCTTTTATGAGAGATAAATGACCTAAACGTGAAAAATAAAAGATAAAGTACTAAAGTATTACAAATAAATAAAATAAAGGAATACGAATGTAATTTGTCTTTTACTTATTGTTTATTGACATCAATATCATAATTTTTGTTACCAAAAAAAATATATCATAATTTTAGTTATTGTCTCGGAAAGTGTAGTCCAATGCTACCAGTTTCCCTACAATGACAATATACAAACAAGTAACATTTGTCTATAAAAAATAAAATTACTTATTTTCCAACTCATATATCTTATCCTTCAAAAAAAAAACTCATATATCCTATGTTTTTTATTTGAAATCTCATATCGATGTAATTATCAACTCTCAACCACTCTAAAATATCTATCATAATTTAAAATACTCTCTAAATCATCAATGTTATGAAGACAAAACAACGTAGAAATATTATTTGTGTGATCAATAAAAAGCCGGATTTTCATAAACATTATGTTCATGGACCTAAGAGATATAACATGATACCTTTTGAACTCTATATAAAAGGTCAGCAACCTCTAGTTTTAGGAAGCCAAAAGTGTCAAACACAAATGATATAAAAGCATGTCGTTGTCAGAACATGTTTTCTCATATTTAGCCACTTTACTTGACGCAACTTTGAGGGTTGTCTGTCCCATCGTAAAAGCCCTGGTCCCCAATCCCACAACTGGTGAAACTCCAGTTAAGTCCGCACATGCATCTTTCCCTCCTACCATTGCAGACCATAACATACATTGACCTAAATGTCGATCTTCCATCTTGTGGGTTGAACAAGAAATTCACAAGCATCTCCTTCTTTGGAGATATTATCACCTAGAGGCGAAGCTAGGCAAGGACTGTGAAGAGTCATGGCCTCTCCAAAGTCTCAAAAATTTAATTTTTAGTAGGTATATAAACACATTTTAGTTAAATGTTATAGGGTTAATTAAGTTTTTAATCACTATAAATATTCACAGTTTTGTTTTTAGTCCCTACAAAATAAAATCACACTTTTTAGTCTTTGTGACATTTTCCTTAAGCATTTTAGGGACCAAAAATGTTGATGGAAAAAATTTATAGGGACTAAAAATGCTGATGGCACTACAACATTTTGGTCCTATAACTACGCCAAAAAACTGTGCTGAAATGCTAAAAAATCGTTGTGTTTGGGTACAAGAACGGTTTTGTGGGCGTGGCAAACTGAGGCGTTGTGCTTGCTTTTCGGTATGGTTTTCGTCACAAACGGCAACGGCCAAAAGAAAACCGTAGGTTAAAAAGGATTTGCAGAACGGTTTTAAAATTTTTTAATGCAACGTTTTTGGTTGTTGCCCATCAAAACCGTAGCTATATCTCACAATTGAAGAACAGTTATTTTTGGGCTATCAGAATAGCTGCAGACTGTGGAGGTTAAGAAAACTGTTCTTATAGACGTACTTTTATAAGCTACCTTCTTAAGCTACCACAATGCCTTTTCAACGTTCTTATTAATGATTTATCAACCAATTATTTTAGTTAATCTTAAAAATGTGGTGTGAAGCATTTTATTTTTAAACCTTTTAATCATGATAATTTGACTTAATAGAAAAATAATCTTCATACAATATTTTATAAGTAATACCTTAAATTAAAAAATTATATAACAAAATTACATTGTTCAAAATAAAATGTTTGGATCTTTAATGTATAACTTAACATCATTTTTTATCACAATCAAAATAACATCTTCATGAAGACCATCAACATCTTTAAAATAACAAACTTCAAATGTATCTCTCCATATTGTTCTTCCAAATCTTCAAATTCTTCATCGAAATCATTATTATTCATCTACAAAATAAAAGTAAAGTGTTCAATAACTAACATATACAAACATCCCCTTGTAAAAAAAACAACTATCAAAATAGTAAATGCATCAAATAACCCGACCAGACATCGCATTAAGTATTTTCACTACAACATTTTTGATCTACCACAATGCCAAAACACCGTTGAAAAATGCAAAAAAATCGTTGTTGTAAGCTATCAAGACGGTTTTTCGTTCGTGGCAAACCGAGGCGTTGTCTTATCATTACACAACGCTTTTATTCACATGCGGTAACAGCGTATGAAAAAGGTATTAGACACCATAAGAGAACGGCTTTCTACTGCTAAAATAGCAACGCTTTTTTGTCGTTACAAAGATCAAAGCCGTAGCAAATAGTTAATTTTGGAGAACGCTTTTCTAAGAGTAATCTCAACAACCTTTAGCCGTTGTTGTTATGTAAACCATTCTCAAAGACCTATTTCTTATGGCTCTTCATAACTACCTCAATGATTTTTCATTTTTGTGAAAGATAAATTTTTTTAAAATTAATACTAATAAAAGTCATTATAAATCATTGTTATTCGAATTTGAGGAACTGTAACTTTAGTAAAATATTATTCATACAAAAATTATAAAATTGATATATAATCCTAAATTAAAATGTTACATAAAACCAAATTCTTGTCAATCATTTTAATCCTAAGGCCTAAGATATAATGCCAATCATCATTTTTAAAAATTACATCTTTAAAAATGATCATCAACATCTATTAGGAAAAAAACTTAATTGCATCGACATTTGTATCTCTTCATATTCTGCTTCCGAAGCTTGAATTCTTCATCAATATCATCATTATTCATCTACAAAATAAAATTAACATGTTCAATAAGTAATGAGTACAAAAATCCCCTTGCACTATAAAAATTCCAAACATGGTAAATGACATCAAAGCTCAATCAGAAGCAAAGAACCTTACACGTGAAATAACCAATAAGCTAGTAGGAAACAAAATAACTAGTCAACAGAGGTACAATATGCATTACTTGTTATGAGCAAATTTTTTTTGAGAGTCTTTGTAGATTTGGAGCCGTTTGGATTGACTTATTTTTGAGTTTATGCAGAACAACTTATGTAAATAAATAAACTTTTTATTATTATTCATAAGCTTTTCAAGTGAATTTATGAAAAAACAGTTTATGAAGATACAATTTTCGTTAGCGAGAATTTATGAATCAATGTAGAAAGCTTATTTATTTGTATAAGCTATTTTTCATAAGCTTAAAAATTAGCCAATTTAAACGGGCTTTGACCACATACGATTTTTACTTTTCAATATCTTAAGAAACTTTTACCGATAAAAACAAAGAGAAAGAGGAAAACCTGATTTATTTATTTCTCTCTTTCTATATATATATTGTTTTATCAAGTTGTCCAGCTTCATTGAAGGCTACAAAATTGATGATTAACCTGTCAATAATAGAAAATTAGGGGAGATAACATAAAGACAACAATATGGTCAAAGGAGAATAGGAAACAAATCGAGATAAACCAATGAAAATTGATAAGATAAAAATTAATAAAATCACAGTTAAAAAGGTTAAAGTCAACTTGGATGAGCAATTAGGGAGGAAATAATGCGGAACCACAATTCTCAAGTCAAATATAATGTCAAAAGATTTTAAAACAAAGATTTCATTGAAGGCTACAAAATTGATGATTAACCTGCCAATATTATAACATGAAAAGCAACTGAAGAAGTTCATCATCGGTCCATGGAACTGGAATTTCCATGTATTCAACAGATTTCGTGAAATCATCCATGACTAATCAAAAACTTGCAAAAAACAATTACACATGGAATGTACTGAGCGGCCAAAGAAGGCTTCATGAAGCAAGAGTAAGTGGAAAATGTTAGATATGACATAGTTAAGAGAATACACACATCAACAATCCAAAGCAAAAGTATCCCACCAGATGCTCTATCAAAATTCAGCAGGAATTGAGGGAGAGTCATACCCATTTGAAATCCCTACAATAAAATATTTTACATACATGTAAACTACCAGAAATTGAGATGCATAAAATCTAAGGGAAAGTGAAGGAGAAATAGGGAAATCTAGAGAATCAGAGTTGAGATAGACTCTATGAAGCATGGACACTTCTTGGATTAGACATGTCGCGGTGTCGGACACGTGTCACGACACTGACACTTGCAATTACACTAAATTATGTGATTTTTTTAAATTATTAGTTGTGTCGGCGTGTCAGTGTCTGTGTCGTGTCCAGTGTCCGTGCTTTATAGGATAGACTTGTATATTTTATTCAGATTGGTACAAGAGTACAATGGTGTATTTATAGTACAACTAGCTAATACAATTTATATTTTACGGATAGATCTCAAGTTGTAAAATAAGCTTTGTAAACACAGTTTTGATCTAAAACAAAATGAATGCAATACAACACTAATGAGTTCCACCAAACTAATGAACAAACATGAAGAACAATCAATATTATAAAGAAAACAATAATTCCCAAGATGAGCTATCAAAGTCTATCCCAAAGTAAATGCAAAGTAAAACAAAGTCATCAGTCTCAATCCCAAAGTTTAATGCAATGGCATTTTTATTCTCCTATTTCATTTCCAAGATAACAAACAAGAGTATATTAATACTACTTGTAGAGTTGTAGTAGACTATACTCATTAATTCATTAATTCGTAGCAGCAACCAATTAGGCCTTATATAAGACAAATAATATAAAAGTCAACCAGTCATAAACTTATATATATGAGACCGGAGGGAGTAGAACCCATGTATTCATATCATAACATGATTCACACTACAGTTAAAAAGCCATGTTCTTTCATCCCAAATAACAAGGCACAAAGAATTGGATTCCATATTGTATTTATAGAACTACGTTTTATTATATAGAACTATTATATATCACTCCGGAATCATGAAAAAGTATAAATGAATAAAACTATATTTTAAATTCATAATTAACCATTTAGAAAACATGTTAATTAATAAATTAATACATATGTAAGAAAGCAATAAATGTATATAAAAAGTTCAGAGAGATACCCATCCCATCTGCAACTTGTGTTTGTTTTGTCTCATATATCCATTTAGTACAACATGCTCAACCTACAAAGAAAAAAAAAATCAGAGAATGGAGAGTAGAAGAACCAACTAATAGAATAACAAGTTATGAAACACGTACACTTATCGGATAAGGCGTGTCCCGATGTCGGATATGCATCTTGTCCAATACCAACACAACACTAACACATAGGATTACATTGAATTATGTTAATTTTTCAAATTATTATAGGTGCCGACGTGTCCATGTAAGTATGTGTTTCATAGATTAAAAGCATCCGTATAAAATCACTAGAAATATACATAAACATCTTCCAAGAGTAAATATTAAGCTCAAATGCCTATCAAATATTGGTTTAGTGACATAAAATATTCATACCTTTTGATGCCTCCTTTCCAACACTACAATCAGGAGTGGACTCGTTGCCCCTCTCTCCTTCTCCACGTTCTAAATCATCCTCAATCCTCAATCTCAATCACATTAGATTTTTTCATTCTCTATTGCTGAAATTTCAAGTTTAACATATAACATTGACCAAAGTTTAGCACTTGTAACAATAATTCCATAGATAATAAATAATTCACTGTGATATATAAATAAATTATTGAAATCATTTACAGAATGAAACCATATTCAACATGTAAATTGAAATAAAAGAAGTTGAAATAGGCAAGCAGGGGGCGTGAAGGACACTATAACATAACAAAAGAAATTAGTTGTGAAATAAACCCTTTTCTGGAAAAATTGAATTGAAAATTGGAGACAAATTAAGATTTGGGACATTCAACAAAAGAAATACAGTACAGGGAATTGAAAAAGGAGGAGGAATACACACCAATTACACAAACAGGTGGGGATTAGAAGACAAAGATTGATGTGATTGTGATTTGTGAACCATGGGTAGTTTTTATTTTTTAGGCATCGCGTATCAGAAGAGATAAACAAGGTGGATTTGACTATGGTGGCGGTGAACCTGTATCAAAGTGGATCTGGCGACGATGGAATTGAATGGTTTGGGGTTCTCATCTGATTTGTGGCGATTAAGTGAAAGTCTGAGGCAGGGTATGGCAAAGAATGGAACTGGGAAGAGAGAGAGAGAGAGAGAGAGAGAGAGAGAGAGAGAGAGAGAGAGAGATGTCGGGG
>Ga0228711_1008744_pt1 | contig 14059 bp, 4 predicted proteins | sample MedpolnodulmetaG_2_FD_177996 | JGI IMG/M metagenome (GOLD analysis project Ga0228711, IMG submission 177996) | Root nodule microbial communities from Medicago polymorpha collected in Santa Monica, California, United States - brown nodules | ecosystem: Host-associated > Plants > Roots > Nodule...
GTTGAAAAAAATAGGAGATTAGGTGTGATCTTCAAAAAAATAGGAGATTAGGTGTGATTTTGTTGAGAAGGAAAAAATAGGGTTAATAATTAATTAGGGGTGTTGGAGTAAAATTGACCATTAGGGTTAGGTTAAAATTATGGCAAACATTTGCTTCCGGGTTAACTTTAATAAATAAGAGATTAGGTGTGATCTTCAAAAAAATAGGAGATTAGGTGTGATTTTGTTGAGAAGGAAAAAATAGGGTTAATAATTAATCAGGGGTATTAGAGTAAAATTGATCATTAGGGTTAGGTTAAAATTAGGGCAAACATTTGCTTCCGGGTTAACTTTAATAAATAAGAGATGGGTGTGATCTTCAAAAAAATAGGAGATTAGGTGTGATTTTGTGGAGAATGAAAAAATAAGGTTAATAATTAATCAGGGGTATTAGAGTAAAATTGGACATTCTGGTTAGGCTAAAATTAGGGCAAAACCCGACCACCACAAATAAAAAATTAGTTAATTTATATATTTATAATATACCCATGTGCCACTAACATATTACAAAAACTAGTTAAAAACTATTTATGTTTATGTATCTTGAATATCTCAAAAAACCACTCATAATGAGCGAAGCTCTTGGGTGATGAATATCTACCTTAAAGTTCTTTAAGATGATGAGATCTCCCTTGAGGGGTTGGAGGACTTCTTGGTTTTATTACCGGATGAAGAAGCATTTCAGATAATTAAAGAAATAGCAAATCTCCATGCCACACTTCTATTACTGAATTTGGCGTAATTTCTAGAGAGCCTCATAGAGTTGAAGATGTTGATTAGCAGCTGTAATGACCATCTTGAATTGAGCATTAGGGCAAACATCCTCCTATACCTATCACAAATCTCCCAAATATCCTTCAAACATGAGAAATTTAGAGTTGTATTGATTGCATATGCAAACCAATACCAAATTTTGATAGCTTAAGGGTAAATAAAGAAAATGTGGAAAGTAATTTTAACTTTCTTAGAGCACAAGTCACACATGAACGGTAAGTTACGCATGCATAACCCAAGATATGAGGGACTTATTTTTTGGGCGAGGTGGGCGGGGGGTGGGTATCTGAATTCCAAACTATTTTTGCCAAAGCAAATTTTCGGCGGTGGTGAGATTTGAAGAGATATGAAGGACATGTCACCACAACTAGATTTACGAACATCATTTTATATGGTACACCCTCCATCCCACATTATAAGTCGTTTTGAAGAAAAAAATTGTCCTAAATTATATGTCGCTTTACAATACCAATGAAACATTAATGTTACTTTTCCTATTATATCCTTAACTATTTGTTACTTTATCTTCTTTCAATTCTTTAATTTATCTTTCTCACACCATTTAATAAGGACAATTTTGTAAAACAATTCATAATATATTTTTCCTACACACAATTAATTACATTTTTTAATACGTGTGAAATGCACAAAACATCATATAATTTGGAACGGAGAGAGTATATGCTAAAAAATTACAACGAGATGCAATAACATAGATATACAATTAGGTTCAATAGAAAATCGGACATACGCACACGGGGATATGAATATGTGTGTGTGTATTGTTGGTGTCATTAAACAAAATTTCATAAAAACCATCGTTCATACTTTACAATTAGAATAAGAAGACAAGAAAATAAATAAAATTTATATAAGATCTCCACATAAGGATGGCGTTGCTATATTATCAAATATAGTAATTATATGTCCTTGTGAGCTTAGCTCAGTTGGTATGGACAATGCATAATAAATGTAAGGTTTGGGGTTCGAACCCCGGCCACCACAAAAAAAAAATATAGTCATTATATGTCACTATACATCACTCCAAGAACTAGCAAATATATATAGGGTTTTGCTATAAGACACTTTTTATGAAGGTGTTTTTTAGCAAAATTGTAACTAAAAAGTGGAAATCACACTTTGAAGTGGGTTGCTAAAACACACACACATATAAGGGAATGCTAGAATACATCCACTTCAATTTATGATGGTGTATTTTAGCGGGATGCACCTTTTGAATTTGGACTAAAATACCCCAATTATTTATTTTAAAAAAATTCAAAACATAAGGATAAAGTTATAATTTTCTTTGTCACTAATTATTGCTGGTCTTCCTTTCTCTCTCTTTCATCGTGATGCTTAATTTTAGTGTGAAGAAGGTATAAACAAGAAACCTCCATTATCATCAAACCCAGATAAGAAAAGCTCCATTAAAATGACCCATATGCCAAGCACAGTTGTATGTACAGTAAAAGGATACAAAATTTAAAGGTAAAATTCTGTAAAAGAAAAATTAGAGAAGGGGGATAGAAATAAGCTTTTCTTCCTGGACAAATTGGGATCACCGAACAAAATAGAATGAAAAAATGGAAATAGATGATAACTATTTTTTCTGCTGCATCCATCATCGACTTTCCTGTGCTTTTCTCTCCATAGAGACATTATAGCTTCAAAGGTGCAAATGAAATTGGTATAATTTTTTTCGGTGTCTTTGTGTTCTACTTCTTTTCACTCTTTTTTCAAGCAACAAATGTGACTATTACCTTCTATAAATAAAATAATATCACATAACTAGTTTAGTCAATAATTCTCTCTGTATAATTAATGGAGATAAAGAGAGGGTAAAGAAGATAGACGAAAGAGGAACTAATGCGAAAGTCCACAGCTAAGAGAGAGAGAAAAAATTCTGATTACAAAAAATGAAATTTGAAATTACTAATATACCTATTACTTTAATTGCTTTTAGAAAGAAAATGTTGGTTTTGTTGTCCAAGTCAAAAAGTGCACCATGTTAAAATACACCTTCATAAATTGAAGTGGGTGTATTCCAGCATTCCCCTATATATACTAGCGAAAATATGAACGCTGGTGTTTTTCTTTATAAAATTTTGATTTTGATTAAAACTAAAAATATAAATATTTGTTGTTTCAAACTATAACAAACAAAACTAATCATCATTATCTATTTCAATGACACTAACAATATAACAAAAAATATAATCTAAATTTTTTTTAATGACACCAAAAAACATTTATATTATAGAAAAAGTTATTTAAAGGTATAATTGTGATAATGAAAAAGTAAATATAAATATACTCATCTAATTTGTTACACTTTTTAAATGATAAAAAAAAAACCAGACATACATATTGTGTTTGTTACATTTATTTTAATATTTAAATTTATTCTTATCTATTTGTTACATGTGTGGTCTGCATTGAAAATTGAGGGTATTTTTGAAGAAGAAAAAAAAACAAAAGTGTCGAAGGGGTAGTTTTCTTTATATATAGTATATAGATAAAATATTAGTTTTAGAAAATAAATATACTAAGAATAAGCAAACTTACGAGCGACATGTTGCATAAAAAACTGTAGTTTTGTTGAGATATTTAGGCTACATAAATATTAAAAATTAATTTTTTTGAATAAAAATATTAAAAATTAATTAATTAAATAATATTAATTGATAAGACTTGAGTAGTTTTTTCTCGTGAGCATAACTCAGTCGCTAAGGATAATGCATAATATATGCAAGGTCTGGGGTTCGATTCCCGAACACCACATAAAAAAAAAGATATTAATGTTACATAAATGTTAAGAATTAATTAAAAACTTAAATAAATAAAAAATATTGGTTGATAAGATTAAAATAAAATTTGTTGAGATATTTATGCCTGGGTTTAGAAAATAAATGTGTGTTTTTTGTCCCTCAAACTAAATAGTCTCTTTAAAAGTAAAAAGACACTAAAATTGAATAAAAATATTCATAAAGAGAAAAAAAAAGAACTATTTTTATTGATTTTTTGAACATATTTTATCCATTCTTTTTAATAATATATCTTATAAAAAAAGTAATTGATCATATCAAACTTTGAACTCATTTGTTGATGTTATTTAGTTTCAAATAAAATAATTTTTTGATTTGAAATTAATTGTTCATAACTCAATTATTTTAAAATAAAATACAGAATAACAATTCCCACTTCAACAAAAAGTATACAAATCTTATAAAACTGAAAATATTCTAAGGTCCATCTATAGAGTATACTCTAAGTTAATTGTTAATTGTTTATCTTTAATATCTTTTGAGTTAAGTTTAAGAATATAATAACAAGAAATAAACATAGTGCCCTCATTCCTACTTGGCTTTAATATATGTTTAGTCCTTGCAATTAGGCGCCATTTAAAAATTTGTCCCTGTAATTGCTAATCCTGGCGATTTACCCTTGCATTATTTAATCAGTTAAAAATTCGTCCCTTGACCAACTTAATCACTGCCAGGTCATTTGTTTAACAAAATGGCATGGGAATTTTTAAATGGCACCTTAAAGCCTTCTTACTTTTGTTCATTATCAAGGTTTTCTTTCTCTCTCCCTCTCTGACGATGCCTTTTGGATTCAACTTCAACAACAACAACAACAATGTGAGAAACAACGAAGAAGAAGCTAACACGAGGACGCCAACGACGAGGAACAAGTATGTGAAAAGTGCAATCCCCTTAGAAGAAGGATTAAGGACTTTGCAGGAGGGGATCGCGAAGCTCTTCAAAATTCTAGAAGGATCGGAGCCTGGCTTTACTCCTGAGGAACACATCATGCTATATACGTACGTACGTATCATCAATTTCGATTGAAACTTTGTATTATATATGTTCAATTTCAATTTCAATTTCGATTTTATCTTAACGCAGGACCGCTTACAATTTGTGCTCTCCAAAATCTCTTCCTGGTTACGAGCGAAAACTATATAATTTGTATAAGGAAACTTGTCAAGACTATATCACATCAAAAGTCAGTAACACTTTCATCATTTATTTTGCTTATCATATCATATTCATCAATCATACTTTAATTTATAAATGTTAAGTAGAGAAGAAAACAGATTTAGAGAGAGGTTCTCTGCCTTCTCTCTAGATTTTCACCACAGCCTCGTTTCACAAACCCTTCCCTAGTTTTCTTCCTCTTCTCCCACAAATCCAAATTTTCAGGCTCGATGTAGCTTCAACTGCAGTGGTTTTGGTGTCTGCTCTGGTGGTTCATGAGTTGAGGGGCGCCTTTTTGATTGGTGTTGGGAGTCTGGTGGGCCGATCACTTTTGATTCGAGATCGGGAGCTAGTTTTTTTACTCTGGTTCTTTTAGGCTTTGTTGGTGGCTCCTCCGTCTTACCGGAAGCTGAGTGGTGGTCGCCTCTGATCGTTTGAAGCAACAAATCATTGTCGGCTACCTTATTGATCTTTGTTGGTGGTGTCGGGAAATTGTTGTATTTTTGATTTTTCGCTGGGTGTTTTGGGGGCTTTTATTTTTCTTATCGGTATAATACTTGGGATTTAATCCCCTATAAATAATTTGCCATTCAAAAAAAAGAAATTATAAATGTTAGTGATTGATTAATTTGTTAGGATAACAGACGGTTTTAGATATAATGTCTTAAAGCGAGTATCTAGATCTGTTTATGAATGAATTGTGTACAAGTACAGAAAATTCAAAGCTACTGCGTGTCCATGTAGCATTCATACTTTTGATCCAAGGCGTTTCTAGTGTCTGACACAGATACATGTGATTACATTCAGTTAATTCATTTTCTTAATTTAATGTTCTGTGTTTGTGTCCACTGGCTTAACATTACATGAAGAAACAACTCAATAAATTTAATAAAATTACCATATGAGCAGGCTCCACAATCTTTGTATCCAGATTTGTGTCTAAACATTTTAAAAAAATTATCTGAAAAGACAGCCTAAACATCAAATTTAAAACATTCTCATCAAATTATTCTTACTAAGCAGGAGACCGGCTTCTTTGCGATTTGAGCCATAATCCACAACTAAGTGCTTAATTTATAAACTTGATTTTTAAATTGGTAAATGTTAGTGGTTAATTTGTTAGGAGAGCCAGCAGTTTTATACGGTTTAGTAGGTATCTATATCTGTTTATGAATTGTGTACAAGTAAAGAAAATTCCAAGCCACTATTATATTAAACCGTAGTTATTCTGTCTCACATGTATCAATAGTATATGTATTATACATTGACATGATTTATTATATGATTTTCTTATTATTAGGTTCTACCATCTCTGCAAGAAAAGCAAGATGAACCTTTGTTGAGAGTACTGCTCGAAAGATGGTCAAGTTACAAGATTATGACCAAGCGCCTCACTAGTTTTTTTAGTTATTTCGACGGATCCCTTCACCGAAGATTTGGACTTCCTAATCTTGAAGAAACCAGCTTCTTATCCTTTTACCACCTGGTTAGTGATGACATTACCTTAGAAAAGTTGCAGCAATGTTTTTCTAGTATTATTTGTTTTGATTTTCCCTCTTTTCTAACTCTGGCTTTTCTTCATTTTAACTATCGCAGGTATATGAAGAGATGAATCAAGAAATAACGGATGCTATATTTGCTATGGTATTCTCTAATTCCCATTTCTATATGTTTTATACTTCTAAATTTATAAACATGTACTATATATATATATTTTGACTCAATATGATCATATGAGAAACAAAGTACAAAGGATACTCCAACCTAAATTTAGTTTTGAATGATGGCAATTTAATTGCTTTCGTAATGGTCTTGTATTCAATACAAATTAGTCATTTGTTTTAATCTGTTATTTCATCTGATTTTTGCCTGTAATAGCTCTTTTGACTTAAATTTTTGGTATCCAGATTGATCGGAAACTTGCAGGAGAGAAGGTTGAACATACATTTGTTATCAACACCTTGGATTTCTCCATAAAGTTTGATGAGTGCACAAAAAACAGGATAAAGGTGATTTCAGTAAAATTTAGTTCTTATTGGATATAATCATAAAATTGGATTATGTAGCATCAGTTCCTTTTGAAACATGTTTTGGTAAACCTTGTGTGTCTTTAGGAAAATAACATTTAGGTCAAATTCTGAAATTTTTGCGCTCTTTCTTAACCATAACCATTATAGTAAAACTAATATCATGTTGTTTCACATGCACCTCATTTTTTTGAAATTAAAATTTAAAATTGTAAATAAGATTGAAAAACAAAAAATATTTCCTAAAACCCAATGAGATTCTTATATAGAAACACCTCATTTTTTTGTAATTAAAGTTTAAAATTATAAATAAGTTTGATAAACAGAAAATATTTCCTAAAACCAAATGAGATTCATATATAGAAATAATCAAATAGTTACCTTCTGGTTTTGAATTTTTAAATTCTCAAGAAGGAAAGAAGCAACTATTATATAGTTCAATTCTTCAACTTTTTTTATTTGTATGCAAAGAATCATCAACTTTCAGATCCTCCATATAGATCATCAGTATGAGAAAAATTGAGAGAAGTTTTATACTTTTATTCTAAAATTATCTTTTTACGCCTTAATTTCACCTTTATTATTTTTTTACACTGTAATTTCACCTTTATTAACTCGCTTGAGAATAATGGTCTCCAAAATTAATAGTGATATTGGTACTTTCACCGATTGACATACCTAAATGTTTTTGTTAGTCGTATTATAATCATATGATTATTGAAACATCTGTATTCTGTACTAATCTTGTACCATTCACATCAGAAAAATGGAATCAGCGCTGTGTCATATTTTCAAAAGGAGTTTTTATAGCCTCTTGTACTGATCTTGTTATACATGAAAATATTGATATTATATATTTTTCAAAAAGGAAATGTCATTTTTCTTCACTGCTTCAACCCACAAGAAATATCAGGAACATTTGGATCAAAATTTGTTTGGAACAATGTATGCGTAGAAGATTTTTATCTGACTATTTTTGGAATTATGTTGTTTTGTGTATACCAATTATTAAGCAATGGATATATAATTTTTAAAAAAACCATACTGAGATCTTAGTAATTGCAGGAAGAGAAAATGGATTGCAGTCCAGATGTTTTGTCAAAGAAAATCAACTTGATAAGCTCTGATGGGGCTGTGTTTGAAGTTGACTATGGTATGGCACTTATGGCAAAAAGATTTGAGGGCATTATGGAGACCATTCCTGTTGTTGATGTTGGTAACATTTTTGTTCCTGAAGTGAGTAGCAAAATGTTGACCATGGTCATTGAATACTGCAAGAAGCACAAGCACAACAATGGACTAAAGGATTTTGAGCTCAAGGACTTGGATGCTCAATTTGTCAATGTTGACCCTAAAACTCTGCTTGATCTTACCATATCTGCATGCTTCTTGAAAGTTGATAGCCTGGTGAAGCTGACTTGGAGTAAAGTAGATAACTTGATAAAAGGCAAGACACCAGAGGAAATTTCCCAGATCTTTGGAGCTGCAGATGACTTAAACTCCAAGCTATTGGAAGGGAACAACGAGTAGAGTCTTTAGATTTTGCAACATATTGTAAATATTCTAGGTGAATGCAAACTTCCTTTTACTTTTCCTTCTAGGCAAATGCAAACTTCTTTTTACTTTTCCTATATGATCTTATTTCGGATGAACTTGGTTATTGTAATGAAGTTTAACTGATGCTCATAATTGATTTCATAAGGCATAATAGTTAACATTTTGCAATGTGTTAAGTTTTGTCAAATTCTAACTCTGGACTTTTTGAAAGTAATACTTAAGTTTGGAAAAATGCATGGACAACCTTGATCTTCAACTTCTTTAGATGGATGCAAAGATAGAACAATCAACTTTCAAATTCTCCATTAGATCATTAGAGAAAAGTCTAGAGAAGCTTTATTCTCATGTTATCTTTTTACACGTTTTATCCTTGTGTTATCTTTCTGCAACTTCATTTCACCTGTGTCACCTTAAGTGAGAATAAACGCTCTTCAAAAAAAGTGAAATTGGTGCTTTCACCCAGTCAAGCACCAAAAGTTTTTGTTAGTCCTCTTACAACTTATTGAATCATCTGTGATATTAGTCTCTTTAGTCCGATAATTCTCATAAGAAAAAGAAAGGGAGCTGTCTTGTTTTCAAAAGGTTGTAGCATCTTGTACTAAACTTGTTATACCTCAATATTTATGGCACGTACATTTTAAAAAGAAAATGTGTATTTTCTTCCCTGCATCAAATTTGTAATCCAGCAAAATAATAGGGTAATGCTAACCGAATTATTAAATAGACGTAGGTGAAAAATAAAGAGTGGTATTATTTTTTGCATACGAATTATTAAATAATGCATCCGATTTAAAAAAGATTTGAGGACATTAATGAGACCATTTACGATTGTTATGTTGATACTATTTATGTTCATAAAGTGAGTAGCAAAATGTTGACCTTACAACATCTGCATGCTACATGGAGTAAAGTTGATGACTAGATAAAAGGAAAGACGCCGGAGGAAATTGCCCAGATCTTTGGCACTTTAGATGGCTCAAACTCCAAGTTATTGTTGGAAGAAAATAAATAGTAGTGTTTAGATTTTTAGATAAAATTAGACCTTAATTTATTCAAGTTTAGTTTACCTATTCAACATAACATCTTTGTTTGTTGGAGACATTAGCAAATATCACCTACATACAGCTCTACGATGTTGGAATAATGACAATCAAGTAACCCTTTACTCCTATAATTATTTTCTGCCAGTAACCGATTGGATTGATTGCTATGATTATTCGGTTAATAACCAAACACATCAATTCATTTTATTGGCATTAGGATCAATATTTATGATAATAAACAATTGCCAACAGTTACAAATGATGTGCCAACGGGTAGAATCCAAAGCAAGAAATTTATATAGCTAAGGACATCTTGTAGCTCGGGGCTGTTTTATATATAAGAGATAAACTCTGAAACTTGGGAGAAGGAGAGCAAGTAGTTAAAACAAAAAACCATCGTCAATCATTCCATTCTCAATTATTCTGGGCATTATTTGTGAAGCTCCATCGTGTTTGACCTCTAGTACACGAGTTCAGACACGCAGTTGTGTAAACTTTGGGAAGCAAAACCGGATTTGGGTTGCACCGGAGGTCCACCGAAAATTTGCTTTCAAGGCAGTGGTCTAGACCAGGCACAACAAAACTCTCTTCTATCTTTTCCAACTATCCATATTCTAATTTACTCTTAATATTTCCAACATACTATTCTATAGATTTCAAGAAAAAATAACTAACTTGTGATTGAATCAATTAATTAGGATATTGGTTCTAATCGAACAATATCGGATGATTTTTTTTTTTTTAGAAATAATTACTTAAGTTTATAAGAGGAGAGAAAATCTTGCTTAGAAACAAACACAAATGCAAAAAGTTTAGGCACACTCACACAAAAGCTTATTTTTTAAAAGATAAATTAGTTTAATGATGTTGACTGATGTGACTAATTTATTTAGCATTTAATTTTCTTCATTGTTGTGTGTGTACCCAAATAGTTTTATTTGTGTTTGTATACATATAAGACTTTCTCTAAAAGAGGAATATATTTATTTATAATAATGTAATCAAAACAGGTGAAAAGTGGGTGCAGTAGATTTTAAAAAACTTTTTTTTATCCTTATAATATTATCACAACATGTTTATAATGTTTATGGTACATGATTCGAATATAGAATTATTAACAAGACTCGAGTCATCAGTCAAATGGGTATACTTCAATAATATGATGAAACCGTAAATAATCAAATACATCAGTTGAGCTACAATCCGTGTCAATCAGACGGGTTATTGTCTCGGGTTAACTTAGAATAATATAATTTTTTTATAGACCAAAGTACATATCATGTGTAATGGCAAAAACAAATCGTTTAAGTTAATTTAGTTTCCTTTTTCTTCTAATTTATTTTCGTTTAAAAGGCTAATCTCTTCCAACGTATATTTTTTTAGGGAAATGTTTAACATTACGAATAATGAAGGCAAGAATGAATAGTGGCAAGCTTTTTTTAAATTGATTATCACATGGGTAGGATTTTTGAAAACCAAGTAGGACAATTACTTGGGTGAGTGTCACATGTCATATATTGTACAACGATTGTTGAAAATCATTCAAAACTTCGACAATAAGTGATGTCATCGTCTTTATTAAAGACTATTTAAGTAACATATGTTACAAGTTATAATTGAGAGAGAAACTTTATTGGTGTTGATTCAATAAAAAAAGAGAAAATAAATATAAATTGAGTTTTGAAACACTAATATTCATTTTCCTTTTCTTTTCTCCCGAATTGTCATTGATGGGTAGTCATCCTAGTCGTAAAGAATAGTAATACCATGGATTTCTACTTGAGAGGAGCGCATCGATCATTATTAGAATTTCGAACGATTTTCAAATATTGATACATTCTTAAATATTGACATTTTTTTAGTAGGAATGAACTTGATACTCCGGACTTTACAAGTCACACACTACACTTCAACTAACAGTTGAACAAATGAATTATTGGTGCAATTTCTCTCTCTGCAAAAGTATTCAATTACCACTTCTTGCTTGCCTATTTAGCAATCAGTGTAATGTTATGAAAAATAAGCAGTTGTTTTATGCTAATTAGAAACAAAACTATGCAATGCAGACTTCAAAATATTGCAGCAATTCAATACTAGAGATACAAGTTAAACTTGTTCATTCATGTTTTAATAATCACGAGGAATAAATATTTGCTACACCTCAGCAGCAGTTGCAAACTGAATTGATGAAAGCCTATACAGAAAACCCAATTTTGAAATAAAGTGCAGATAAAAAAGACTTGTCACCTATGATTTACTTCTACATTGGTTCAAATGTTGATGTCTGAAAACATCTCCAAGCTTTGAAAATTCTGATTTTGTACCAACATAAACTGTACCTTGTATGGCAATATTAGACAAGTAACCATCTTTCTTTTTATTATTGAAAAGAAGATAAAGAATATCCAACACCTAAAATCTTTACATTTTTTTTATACCACTTACATCACAGTTCACACTGCTCATTGATAAACCAACGCTTTCATCAAGTTTTAAAATTTGAACTACTAAAAATGTGAAAAGCATAAAGGAAGGAGCAAGAATGTTGAATACCATAGCTTTATATATATGATATGATTAAATTAAAGCTATGATAATTTTCAAACACAAATCATTAGAGGAACCTTCACCCTCAAGATACATTACAAAGAGGTTTTCTAGTGACCAAACCAGATCTACAATGCAAATGATCCTCTCTTAAATATCACTCATAGACAAAAACACAACAGTCACCTGTACAATATAGATGGGCAGGAGTAACATTCAACAGGAAAACCACATAGAATCTAATTTTATATTGATTACAATAATGTCATCATCAAAAGTATAGTCATCAAGGTCATCATCAAAATAAACTAAAATCCAAAACAAAATACAATCCATAGTAATCCCTAAAACATTATTCAACCCCATGTCAAGAGGATAGTCATCAAGGTCACATCAGATTCCTTCCTTTGCTTTTTCTTTTTCTTATCCTCTAGCTCTCCAGCAGACCCTGATTCCACTTCATCCTCGTAATCTGTATCTTCAAGCATTCTATTAAATCTAGATATTTTCTTGCCATCTTTGCCTGACCTTAACGAGGCAGCATTGTCCACACTTGCTCTACTCTAAATTCTGAAATAAAGTGAACAAAAAGGAATAAGTTCTGAAATAAAGTGAACACATCATAAGAAAAGACTCATACAGCATAAATATGTTATTCGAGACATTTTGATACACAAAATCTATTTTTGATGATCGAAAAACCTTAAGCAATAAGCATCATAAACTATCTACTGAAATAAGTTTTGATAGTTTGGGATAACTTATGAAAACAGCTTATCACATTGTTCATAAGTTGTTTTCAACGTATTTTCATTAGTTATCCAAGATAGCTTATGAAAACAACTTATAGCTTATACCAAAACAATTTAACTCTATTTTATCTTTTATTAACGACATAGCTTATACATAAACACTCATCATTATAAATGATTGTGCTATAAGCTGCAAATAAGTTGTTTATCCAAACAATTCATATATCTTTAACTCTTCCTGCTTATGACATATCACACCCTCAAAACAGGGAAAAATATATAACTACCATGATCTCACCATATCAGATGTAATATCATCTTCTGTAGTTCCAAAGGGGACAACGGTGCTTATAATAAGAAACTTGTCTTTGCAATGCATATCAGATGTAATATTCCTTATAAGATGATGTATTTATAATGAAAAACTATCAATCAAATGGACTTTCTATTTTAAATTGCATTTGCGGTTATGTTGTTGCCCTTAATTTTGTGAAAAAATGCAGACAAATCATATGGCCGCATTGCAATTGCGGAAGCCACAAAAAGCAATTGCAGCTGAGAACCTCAATTTAAAAACAACAGAGCTTTCTAGTATTCTCAACTGTATTGCCTCAGCTAAACCGCTTCCATTCAGCCTTGGAAACGGACTGTTGGATATGGGAGGCAAAATTCATGCAGGATAGCATCGACATAAAATAAAAAATAACAAAACCTAAACCTACCAATTCTTGCTTCAGCAAATCTTTTTCTTTAATGTTCGCGCGTCTCTCCTCATTTAACTTCATCACAGCAGCCTCAGTCTGCAAAGATCAAAACTAAAGATGTGAATTGCTTTCATCTTTGCACTTTACAAAAAATGTCAAAAAACACAACTTAAAGAACTGACACCAAGTCTTCGATAAGCTGAGTTAATATCTTAATAAACCACACCGGCATAGGATAAGCATATTAAACCTTTTAAGACAATTTATGGCCCTAGGCAATAATCATTACACAATCAAAAACATGTTAACTTCAAATGAATATGCCATTATGATATGATCCTAGCCTTATGTATCCGTATATTAGTATAATGTGGGGTTAACAAATATTAGATAGCTTTAAATTACACTCACTTCCTCCATCAATTCCCATTTAAGGTTAGTAGTCTAATAAAGTTTAGATATCTATCAGCCAACATTTTGAGAGAATTATGTTAAAGTATGACGGGCACATGGACTAGAAAACTTACTGTGATAATGATTGATCTAAATTCAGGATCTCTAACCTCTCTTAGCTTGGAATCCATCATACAAAGCCTTGACTTCAATTCCTCACAACTCTTGGCTAAATTCAAC
>Ga0228711_1008745_pt1 | contig 14057 bp, 19 predicted proteins | sample MedpolnodulmetaG_2_FD_177996 | JGI IMG/M metagenome (GOLD analysis project Ga0228711, IMG submission 177996) | Root nodule microbial communities from Medicago polymorpha collected in Santa Monica, California, United States - brown nodules | ecosystem: Host-associated > Plants > Roots > Nodule...
TTTTATAACAAGTAGGTATCTAGAGTTTATTCTAATTCAACTTCATATTCTACCTAATCATAAATCAGCAATTCTTAAATATCTATATTCTATACATTATTCAAAAGCTAATTTAAAAGTTTAATTACTCATATCAAAGGGTTTGAATAGTCATAAGGGTGATGATGTATTAAGAATGGAGAGTAGTAAAGTTACAAGTTATACAACACATCATCATAATAAGATGATATAAATTTCACTTATTAAAATTGTTACCTAGGTTTATATCTGATCATAAATATCCAAGAGAAACAAACTTTCATTTATTAAAAATGAGTATTGTATTCTCCACCATGAGTAAAGTATCTTAAGACATACAACTGTGATTAAATTGACATTCATACATGAAATGAATATTTGATTTATTATTATAAATCTCATAAAACTGTCAATCTTTCTAGTTTTGATCATCATCAATAATAAAGGTGACATTGCATAAATTAAAAGATAAATTTCTAAATCTAAATAAATACAACCACTTGGTAGCTCACTCATTGACAAGAGACTATTAGTCAAGCTTATTTTCAAACATATCTAGTTTTGTTCTCAAAGATACCATTCTTAAAACTGCTTCACAAGTGCACAATAGAATGACCATTACCAAGGAAAACATATAAAGTAAAAAAAATAAAAAATAAATTCATGGATGAACTAAAACGTGTAACCGCCGAATTAAGACTAAACTAAATCGTGGAAAACAATAGATATAACACAAGCACATTCATGGATAACAAGAAGATTGAATACAACCACATTAAAAACGGAAAAATATTGAATGACTTGAATACCTTAACTTTGATTGAATGATGAGCTAAATATCGTAGAGACCAGAGAGCGGGAGAGTTTGATTGAGGAGAAGTAGAATTCGATTGAAGGGTTTGATGAGGAAATTGAGATTCGATTTAAGGGTTTGATTGAGGAAGGGGAGAATTTGACTGAAGGGTATGACGACAAGGGAGAGAAGAACTGGAGAGGCAAAACTAGAAATTGATTGAAAGGGTTGTACGTTGGATTTGAGAATGAGTTTTAAGTTAGATTGGAGATCCATTGAAGGTACTGGAGATCGATTGAATCTTGGTGAGATTTGGGAATTGGGTTTTCCTTTTTTATTTTTTTAAGAGACGTGAAGTGAAAGAGTTTGTTATTATTATTTTTTTTTTTATAACAAAGAGTTTGATTTTTGTTATTTGTTACAAGGGAAAAAAATATGCTACACTTTAATTCACTTGTTTGTTTTTATGGTGTTGACTTGAGACATTAGAGTGTATTTATTTAAAGGTCTCAGGTTCGATTCACTCTAGTACCAATTTTAATCCATTAATTAGATTTTTTCAATGAAAAAAGCCGATATCAAACCCTTTTTTTAAAATCAGGTTTGGAATGATATTTACAAGTTTGCCACCTTTTATTATTTCACACCTTTTTTCTTAAAATAAGGTATAAAATAAATTTAACAAGTTTGCCACCTCATTTTTTTTATATTTAACATCTGTTTTTCTTAAAATCAGGTTTGGAAGGTTACCACTAAAACTAAAATTTTCAATATATTTACAAAATTGCCACCTTAATTCTATTTCACACCTCTTTTTAATAAAATAGGTATAATATTAATAATCCTTTGGTCAAATTTGCACTAGTGAAAGTCCCGTCAATGAGAGTTCTGATGAAAGCCAAGCTTGATTGAACATTAAACGCATGACTACTTTGTGTCATGGACAGTTATACCAAAAGAGGATGAAACAAGCTTTTAGCAAGAAAGGTCGCCCCGTGAAGAGGATGTACGCTTCACCTACTCATGAACTCGCACGTCCTGTAAACGCTGATGCAGTCAAGAAATACTCTATAAAAAATAAAAGCTCAATAAGTCGCAAACCTGAAAAGGCGGCTTAGGCAAAAATGAGCGTCTTGGTGGACTGAAAACCCGAAAGGGCGGTCCAGGCAAAAATTAGAGACATGAACAAAAATGATTATCCTGATAGGTTGAAAACCCTAAAGGACGATCTATGCAAAAGTTAAGGATCATGACAAAGTAACTGCATCAGTTAGGCACAATCCACTTAGGGCATCCAGCTATCAAAAGACCTCTGATTCAAAACATCTACAAATCAAAGACTCAGAACAGTGGAATTCAAAGTTGTTAGGGAGAATAACAGTTATTGTGTTCAATGTACCTTTCCCATATATTTACCATTTTCTAAATTTTTCAAAGATATGTGGAACCATGCCATTGGTAGGTCACCACTCCATTAACAAAATTTGAGTTTGTGCCCATTTACTTAGAATTCTCATTTATTCTATTTGAAAAATTTCTTCTATTTTTTATGACAATACTTGAAGCAAAAAATTTTCTAAAAAATATAAAACTTTTTCACATCTTTTGAAAAGTACAAACAACAAGCACACTCTCTTTGAAGTCATGAGTAGGTGAAGCGTACATCAACATCTCCCTCGAGAACAATAACACTCTGAAAGAGAAACATGGCTAAGCACTGTGGAGATGACCTCTGCTTTGAACAAGATGTTGTCACAATCCAAAAATACAAAAAAAGAAATACATTAAAAATAAAAGCTCGCTAAGCTGAAAACCTGAAAGGGCGGCTTAGGCAATAGAGAGCGTCCTGGTGGACTGAAAACCCAAAAGGGAGGTCTAGGCAAAAATAAGGGGCACAAAAAAGGAATATACTCTTGGTGAACTGAAAACCCGAAATGGCGGTCCAGGCAAAAGTTAGGGATTTTCAAAAAAGAATACAAAAAATGACTGTTGAGGCGTACCAGTGGAAGAACACTCTTCGACGGCTTACAAATGGTGACTTCTTCCAAAATTTTGGTTAACAATAGGCTTTCCGCCCAAGAGGCATCAGTTGCTACCTTATGTCAGGCTTCACCCCATCAACAACTCAATTTGTTCACAATAATATCATCTCCAATAAGGTTTGCCGAGTGTTTGTACTGCGATGTCAGTCCACTTCCCATCTTACTTGTCTTGTCTCATTTCATCGAGTTCACCTATGATATACAATTATACAGTCGTACAGTCATCTACAGTTATGCATTCATACATTCATACATTCATACGTTCACACATTAATACATTCATGGATACACAACATATATACAACATCATTCATACATGATTGCATTTCTCAATGTCTAAATGTCACCCAGAGTCTTTGTTTGGTTGTATCTCTTCAGTCATGACCCAAACAGCAAGTGGCAGTTTCTTTATAGAAACAGCTTGCAAATACATTTTGTCCAAAGTGCCATCCCCGTCAGGTCGAATAACGAGATGTCACTCATCATGTGCCAAGCGAATAGCTTCCAAATACAATTTTTCATCATGTGCCAAGCGAATAGCTTGCCAATACAGTCTTTTATCATGTGCTAAGTGAATATCTTGCAAACACAGTCTTTCATCATGTGCCAATCGAATAGCTTGCAATTACCATGTGCCAAGCAAATAGCTTGCAATTACCCTGTGCCAAGAAAATATCTTGCAAATACCCTCACATGCCAAGCGAATAGCTTGCAAATATCCTGTGCAAAGCAAATAACTTGCAAATACCATGTGCCAAGCGAATAGCTTGCAATTATCGTGTGCCAAGAGAATAGCTTGCAATTACCCTGTGCCACGCGAATAGCTTACAATTACCCTGAGCCAAGCGAATAGCTTGCAAATTTCATGGCTCAGCGACAAAAGGAAAGGTAGAGAAAATAGAGAAACTCTCTAATATTCTCAAAGAAAAGTTTATATTATTTGAATTCTTCAATGCTTGACTATCTTCAATATGCCAAAACATTTGGTGGTGAGCCTTATTTATACTACTCTAGGAAGGCTCTACATTACAAACTAGAAATATCTAGAAACATTGATTACAAAGAAAGGCCTAAAGACATGGATACTCTAGTTGAGATACTCTTTCCTCATTATCCTTCTTGAGCCATTGTAGATTGTACGAATATTGGTGCTCCTTTGTTGACAACTTTAATTTTTCTACCATATTGTTCAATACAACACTTTTGCAGCTTCCATTATTGATGATAACATCACAAAGCTTACCTTGCAATGTGTTGGAAGTGTGGAAGATATTGTGTTTTTGACATGATTCTTCTTTATCTATTGTTGCTTGAAAGCTTATTTTAGCCTCCAAAGATTCACCATATTCAGTAGGAACATATTCTTCATCATATATTGGTTCATCCTTCCCCTCCTTTTCAAAAACTTCATGAATGTCATCGGGAATATATTCTTTGTGATGTATTGGATCTCCTTTTCTCTCTTCTTCAAACACTTCACAAATGTCAGAACCAACATATTCTTCGTCGTATATTGGTTCTCCCATTGTCTCTTCTTCAAACGATTCATGGATGTCTTCTTTTTCTTCTTCAAAAATATTGTTTATTTCTCTATTAATGTTGGTGATTACTTTATGATTGACACAGTCTAAGGCTATGTGTCCATACCCTTGACACATGAAACATTTAGGTATCTTGGTATTTCTCTTTATGAATATATTATGTTGGCGTTTGAATGAAAAAATAGGTTGGTGGGTTGGTGGGTTAGTGGTTTTTGAGAATCGATATGAATTTTGGTGGGGGAAAGAGGTCGGTAGGAAGATTTTTTAGGCAATTTTTTTTGATTAAAATTGGCTTGATAATAATGAGGAGGCAAATACTTACGGGTTAGTTTCCGACGCATTTTGTCCCACGTCTTGATCTTGCTTTTCCCTTCACACTTACGTCTCCTTTTACGATTTTGCTACCAAATTAAAGCTTGTTTCTTTAGCTTTACTGCAACAATCTTTACCTTGTACTCCTCTGGTATCTCCTTGTACTCAAATACACGTTCAATAGCCTAGAGCCAATAAACAAACTCATCTGGTTGTAGTTCTCCTTCGAAATCTGGAATGTCAACCTTGATATCATTCATCCGAGGTTGAAATCGGTATGAGTGACTGCTTCTAGATGATGAAGAGTCACTACCGCAGCTATCATCATAAACTCTTCTTCGTTGTGCTTCCAATATTGCTTGTTGGGCATTGACGGTCTCTTGTAGTTCCTGAATTTATCGCCTCATTTCTTCCATCTCAATTTCATGCATAGCTCTTTGGTTCTATTTTTTAGGTGGCATTTTAACGATGGTGGTTTAACAAACTATTTGGTAAAGATTTGTGGTGGTGAGTGGTGGTTTTTTTGGTGGTGAAGACTTGTTAACCATGGGTTTTCTTCACTTCCCAAACAAAATGACGGTGTTAGTTTCGCGAACAAAATGCCACAAAGTGAAGTTTTACAAAGGCAACTCCTTGCTCACTTGAAAACTCAATTTCCGTTGATTTTTTTGCTCAAACTCAACGATGAGGTATCGTAACCAGGTCAGATGCCAAATCTGGCTCAGGGACAAAAAGAAAGGTAGAGAAAATAGAGAAACTCTCTAATATTCTCAAAGAAAAGTTTATATTATTTGAATTCTTCAATGCTTGACTATCTTCAATATGCCAAAACATTTGGAGGTGAGCCTTATTTATACTACTCTAGGAAGGCTCTACATTACAAACTAGAAATATCGAGAAACATTGATTACAAAGAAAGGCCTAAAGACATGGATACTCTAGTTCATATGACTAGAAAGTTCTAGAAACATTAAGGTTTCCCTAGTGCTTTATTTTATATAGTATAGTGCCTAGTAGCTTCCACATTATTCTTTAGTCTTCTAGAGATTTCCATATTATTCTTTAATGTTATAAAGACTTCCACATTATTCTTTAATATTCTAGAGACTTCCATATTATTCTTCATCATTTCTTCTCGTATCAAAAAGTGTCACCCCAGTGCGTCTGGTCACAGTTTCAATTTCTTACTTTTTTGTCTCTCGATTAAGCTATCTTCAATGATAGTAGACAATTTGAATTTCTTACTGTTTTGTCTCTCGATTAAGCTATCTTCACCAATAGTAGACAATTTTAAATCCTGTTTTGTCTCTCGATTAAGTTATCTTCACCGATAGTAGACATTTTCAAATCCTGTTTTGTCTCTCGATTAAGCTATCTTCACCAATAGTAGACTATTTTAAATAATGTTTTGTCTCTCGATTAAGCTATCTTCACATCGATAGTAGACATTTTCAAAACCTTTTGCTCTCGATTAAGCTATCTTCACACCGATAGTAGACAATATCATCATTTTTTTACATTTTACCTCGATTAAGCTATCTTATACCGAAAGTAGGTAAACCCTATCAAACTTTTGTCTTCATTAAGCTATCTCTTTGAACCGATATGATAGTAGACAACCATTTTCCCAAGTGAAACTAGATTATCCCCTATCGGAGTCGGATCCCTTTCTTCAACGAATTTGGGTATCCCGTTGTTGTTTCTCGTCCTAGTCAAATCATTTTTGACGTTCTGCATTCATGCCTGCATCATGAGCATTTCATAGCATCTTAGGTCAAAAATTGCGTACTCTGTATTTAAGTCTCTTCGGCCCGTCAAATCGAAGATTTCATCTTCAAGTCTCCAGACGAAGAAACTTAAATAGGGGCATCTGTCATACCCCAATTTTTTACCTAAGATCTAACATTCATACACTCTCTGATCCGGAATATTCTCTGACTTTTCAGAGAAAAATTCGACATAAAGATATTTTAAAATACCTCATTTTTATTCTGATTCGAGCCCTCTTCTCACTCTTTTTTTATTTTATTATTATCAGTCTTTTAGTTTTATTTTACTTTTTTTATTTTCCATCTTTTACTTTTATTTATTTTATTTTACATTATTTTTTATTTTATTATTAGGTTTATTTTATTTTTATTTCTTTTTAATTAATGTCCAAGACAGTCCAATAAGTCCAAAAAATATTGTCCAAGGGGTCCAAGAATTCTTTTCTCTTCTACGCCACTTTTTGTGGCAGATTCACAGGAACAACACGTTTTCCCCTACAGTAAGTCATTTCCTTTTTTAAAAAAACCTTAACCCTATAAAAGCACACAACAACCTGCATCAAAGAACACGCACAATTTTACTCCAATTGCCAAACCTGCAAACAACACGATACAGAGAACCTGCAAACCACACCGAATTGTCTTTACCAACACACAGGGCCGAACACACAACACGAATTCTCAACAAAAATAAAATTTCATCAAAAACCACACAACATAACCTACAAATCAGAAACATCACACAACAAGGAAATCAAACTCTTCACAACCGATCCAACCCCAATATTCAAAACTGAATTATCCCCACAACCTACAACTCAACCAACATCAAAATCATCAATCATATCCAAACAACAAACCGTCCTAATAGTCAAATCCAGCAATTTGTACACAATCACCACAAGATTCTTAACCGAACAAGCTTCAAACCTAAATTCACACAATAAAAAACGAATCAAAACGAGACCAACTGAAGGTATAACCTTTACTGGTTTCTCTCAGATCTAAGGGTCTTTTACTTCTTTTTTTAGGAATTTTTTGGAGGGGAGAGTTTTATAATCGAAAAAATAAATAAAACAAGAAAGTAGGAGAAGAGATAAAAAAAACAGAAGAAAAATATAAGAGAGAGGTGGCTCCGGTGGTGACGCCGCCATCTAGGGTGGCCGGCCACTACGCTGGAACTAGAGGACTATCGTGTATCCTCGCCGGATTCTGGGTTGCGTTGGTGTTCTTGAGGGTGAAGAAGAAAGAGTTAGGAAAGAGAATAGAGAGAGAAAAGAAAAAGTAAAATGAGGGGAAGTTGGTCTGATGGGGTTGTTTATCTGAATGTGTGTTCGGAGTTGTGTTTCAAACGTATAACGAAGGATGAACAAAATAATAATTTTAAGTTCAAACTCCTGAGGCGTGAATCACGCATCGCAAGTTGGGGTCCTTCCTAACAATGTCAAGTAGTGATGCCACAATTGTGAGCGAGCATACTGAGGAGTTAATGAATATGTTCGTTTAGACTTCATCAATCCTTTACATTAGTTTTGGAATTAGAGTGGCATGAATTTGTAAGTGCTCGTTTGTGAGAGCGTTTAGTTCTAACGTTTGAACCAGATGCGTGCGAGATGTCCGCTGAGTTAACCTTTAGGTGTAGTACCTCTTAAGTTTTTCGGCGTTCCAAGTTCTAGGAATGGGCCCTTTAGTGAGGTCTTCGAGACCTTAGGCTCATGTCCCCGTTTTCATCATGATTCTATAGGGTCCTTCCCAGTTGGCAGCGAGTTCTCGTTCTTCAGGATCTTTTTGATTTCTTCGTAGGACAAGGTCACCCACCTCGAATTCTCGTTTGATGAATTTTTTGTTATGTCGGGCTGCTATTTTTTGTTTTAGAGTGACTTCCCTTAGTGACGTTTCACTCCTTATCTCGCCAATGAACTCGAGTTCCTCACGTAGGATTGCCGCGTTGGTATCGAAGTCTGTGTCGGCGCTTGTCCACCAACTGAGTTTATTTGCCTCAATGAGGATCACCGCTTCCGTGCCATAATTAAGCTGGAAAGGTGACTCACCAGTCATGGATTGAAGGGTTGTTCGATAAGCCCAAAGGACCTTATGAAGTTCCTCAACCCAACTAGTTTTAAATTCGTCAAGTCTTCTTTGTATTTTGCGCAAGATTAATCAGTTCGCTGCTTCGGTGGCACCATTAGCTTGTGGATGTTCGACCGAGGTGAAGCTTTGCTTTATGTTTAAGTTTCTTAGGTAGTCTTGAAACTTGCGATCGGTGAATTGAGTTCTGTTGTCAGAGACCACGAGCGTTGGTATTCTGAATCTTACTAAGATGTTTCTTTTGAAGAAACAGAGCACGTTTTTTGCTGCGATTTTCGCTAGTTGCTCGACTTCGATCCATTTTGTAGAGTAATCTACTACCACCACTAAGTATTTTAGTTGTCCGATGGCTTTAGGAAATGGTCCCAGTAGATCAATTCCCCACCGATGTCTTTGGAACTTATCACATATAGTAATGTAATCCTTTGCGTCTTTAAGAATGGTGGGACTGAAGTATCATGCTCGTATGACCTTTTTGGCGAGGGCTTTTGCACTAAGGTGTTGCCCGCATATGCCATCGTGAGTTTCGGCCAGGGCTTCTTGGGCCTCGTTTAGTCCAAGACATTTAATTAGCGGAATGTGGAAACCTCTTTTGTACAAGGTTCCTTCCACTAAAGTGAACGAGCAGGATCTTCGTTTTAACTTCGTCTTTTCGTTAGGGTCCGAAGGGAGTTCTCCGTTAGAGATGTAGCGGATTAACGGTCTTCGTCAATCTTGGATCTCAGAGATCGCGTTGATTTTGTGGAGGCGAGCTTTTTCCCTTTGAACACTTGGTTCTGTAAGGACTTCGTGAATTACGATTTTGTTCCCGTTTTCTACTCGAGGGCTAGCTAATTTGGAGAGGATATCCAGTCTGGCGTTTTGTTCGTGGGGAACATGTACTACTTCAACGTAGTCGAATTCCTTCATCTTAGCTTGCACCAGCAGGACGTATTCTTGCAGATGTTCCTCTCGGACTTGGAATTCACTGGTGATCTGGGAGGCTACGAGTTGTGAATCTATATAGATTTTGATTCTTTTAGCTCCCATGTCTTTGGCGACCCGCAATCCAACCAGGAAAGCTTCATATTCTGCAGTGTTGTTAGTCATTGTGAAGGATGTTCCTAGGGGCAGTTCATTACGATTTCGTCTTCGTTTTCAATGATTATGCCTACGCCGCTTCCTTTGGAATTGGATGACCCATCGACGAAGATGGTCCATATTCCCTCCTCTTTTTCCTCGACCGGGAAAGTCATCTCAGCTACAAAGTCAGTGAAGGTCTGTGCCTTTAGTGCCTTCCGTGATTCATAATGTATGTCGAGTTTCGATAATTCGAATGATCATTTCATCATCCTTTCGGCAACGTCGGAACGACCCAGAATTTGTCTTATGGAACGATCGGTTCTGACGACGATGGTATGTGCCAAGAAGTATTGCCTCAACCTTCGAGCAGAAGTTACTAGAGTGAGAGCTACTTTTTCAATTTTTTCGTACCTCGTTTCGGGTCCTAGTAAGCCTTTGCTAGTGAAATATGTAGGTTTCTGCCCCTCCTGCATCTCTCTGATAAGGACAATGTTGATCGCTTCAGAAGAGATAGAGAGGAAGAGGTACAATGTTTCACCCTCCTCTGGTCTAGACAAAACCGGCGGTTGAGAAAGTGAGTTTTTGAGATGCTTGAGTGCTTTTTCGCATTCGTCCGTCCATTCAAACGTTGTTTCCTTTCTCAAGAGTTTGAAAAAAGGTAACGCGTGTTGAGCGGACTTGGCGATGAAACGAGAAAGTGAGGTTAACATCCCATTGAGTGTTTGGATGCACTTTTTCGTTTTGGGCGTGGGGAGTTCCGTAAATGCTCGGCATTTGTCAGGATTAGCCTCGATTCCTCGTTATGTTGAATAGAAACCGAGGAATTTGCCCGCCCGTACTCCAAATATGCATTTTTCAGGATTTAATCTCATGTTGTACTTTCTAGTTTGTTCGAATACCCTTTTGAGATGGGCGGCGTGATCGATCTCCTCTTTGGATTTTGCAATCATGTCATCCATGTATATCTCCAGGATATCGCCCAGAAGTTCTTTGTTGTATACCTTGTTCATCATGCGTTGATAAGTGGCACTTGCGTTTCTTAGTCTGAAGGGCATTACGCAATAGTGATAGTTCCCTAATTTGGTCATGAAAGCATTTTTTTTCTTTGTCATCTTTAGCCTTGGTTATCTGATTATACCCAGAATAGGGATCCATGAATGAAAAGAGTTTATATCCAGATGAATTATCAACTAGTTTATCTATGATAGGAAGAGGATATGCATATTTAGGGCAAGCCCTATTGAGATCGGTATAATCAACACACATACGCCATTTTCCATTAATTTTTTTGACAAGTACAACGTTTGAGAGCCAAGTTGTATACTTGTCCTCATAAATGAAATTTGCCTATGGGAGGTCTTTTACAACTTTTTCTACAGCCTCCGCTTTTTCTAGAGACTGCTTCCTGCGTCATTGAGCTACAGCGCTAGCGCTAGGACTAACAGTAAGTTGATGACAGGCGACGCTGGGGTCGATGCCAGGCATGTCGGCTGCGCTCCATGCGAAGAGATCATCATTCTCTCTCAAACAGACTATGAGCTGAGTACAAGCGAGCTCTGGGATCACTATGCCAAGCTTGAAGCACTTCGTCAGGTCGTCCCTAAAAAGGATCAACTCTAAGTCTCCGTCAGGAATTGGCGGAAGGATTTTCACGTTGAGTGGGTCCTTTTTTTCCTTCTTCAACTCTTTCCGCTCAGATTGGGTGAAGCGCGGGTCGAGCTCAATCAAATTTGAGTCCAGAGTGCTTGCAGTAGTTTTCCCCTCGTCCTTGGAGGACTGTTCAGAAAGGGAAACTGAGTTCTGGAGTTTATTGGCCTGCAGAAAGCATCTTCAGGCAACCTCGATGTTGCCGTGTAGGCTAGTTATTGTGTTGTTCTCTGCATGGTACTTTAGCTTTAAGTTGGTAGTTGAGCATGAGGCCCCAAGTTGCGCCAGTCCGGTCCTCCCAATGATGCAGTTGTAAAGGGAGGTGCAGTCGATCACCAGGAATGGGAACTTTATTATCTTCATCCTGTCATCTTCCCCGAAGGTTACGAGAAGTTCCACGTAACCCAACAGTTTGGTGGAAGAGCCGTTGAACCCGTAGAGTTCGGTTCCAACGTAAGGGGTGAGGTTGCTCTCCGTCAGCCGGAGAGTCTTGAACAGCCCGGTGTACATTATGTCACAAGAGGCCCCCGTGTTTATCAGGAATCTTTAATAAGCAACGAGATGGCTGGTTTTAGAGATCCTCTAGGTAGTTTGTGATCATAAAAGGCCAACGGTGGTCGCCCCCAGATTTTTGTCGACGGTGGATCAGATGGTTGACGCTCAGAAGCTGCTCAAACTTCCTCTTCACGCTTCCCACGGAGAGAGTAGAAGCGCCACCGATGATGACATTAGCGGTGGGGAAGCGTTCCCACGAGCACGCATACGAAGTTACATCCATGTGCTCTTGGAACTCGTCGAGCTGTTCGACCGACATGGCGATGACTGGATTCTTTTCTTTCCCGTCGTTTATGAGTTTGACGACTTGTCTTTCCGGCTCGAAGTTCTTAGGGAACTGCTTGAGTCGTCCTCGTTTTATGAGCATTTCAATTGCATCCTTCAGGTGGATGCAGTCGTCGGTCATGTTGTCGTGACATTTGTGGAATCAACAATATTTTGTCTTGTCGACTCCCTTTTTCTCCTATGAGGGAGCTTTTCGCGCTTTGACCCATGTGTCCTTCAACTCGGCTACAGAGATCTCGGCCAAAATTTTCTCCCCGGACATTGCCAAAGGAGTGTACTGATTGAAGCGACCGCCGTGTCCTTTACCTGCACGGGGGGCTTTACCTTCCTTGTTTTTCATGTTGAAGGGCTTTCTGGAGGATTCAGCAGCAGGCTCCTCCTTCCTGGCCTTGTTGAGGCTGTCGGCGTAGACTTCTTCCTCGTATCGAATGTAAGTCATTACGATCGCGAGAAGCTGATTATAAGTCTCTGGGCGATCGAGGCGGACAACCTTCTTCATGTATGTGCCTTCGCACAGACCTCTGGTGATGAGGTACTGGTTCATGTTTTCATCAGCACCTCGCACCTAGACAACTTCTTTGTTGAACCTCTCAATGTAATCTTTGAGAGGTTCGCTTCTTCCTTGGACAATCAATGGCTTCGAGGGACACCACTGTCTTGGGATGGGTCCTTGAAGCCGTGAAGTGAGTGGTAAACTCGTGGCAGAGGTCACCCCATGTGTCTATGGATTTTCTCCTTAAGTTTTGAAACCACATCATAGCTCCCTATCTCAGTGTTGTGACGAAGAGCTTGCATTTGACTACTCCTCGCACTGCTCGGTACGTGAGGACAACCTCTATGTTCTCAATGTGCTCATCTGGGTCTGGAGTCCCTTCATATGAGTCCATTTGGGGTGGTTTTTCCAATCCGCAATGGATTGGAGTTTCTCAAATGCGGCGAGTCAAGGGGCCGTAAGTGTAATGACCGCCTAGGGCATCTCGTTCATCATCAGGGCTTGATGAAAGAGGAGGAGGACCAAGAGCATCTACTTCGCCTTGGTGGAGATCTCCGTGGAGGAGACCGCCTTGGTGACCTCGTTCTGGGTGATTGCCGTCCGCGGCTAGGAGATCTCACGCTGATGGAGCGTCTGGGAGACCTTGATCTGGAACGGCGGGGGCTCCTTCCCCTTCTGTTACGGGGTGGAGAAGGAAAGTCACGAATATGGATCGGCTTCTTCTTTGCTTGCTCCAGTTCTGCAATACATCAGTTTTGCTCCTCGGCCAACAATATTTGTCGTTTAACCGTGCAGAGCAGGAGGCTGATCTGTGACTCCGTGGAATTGTCATCCATCTCCTCAGGTCATTGAGGACCAAAGAGTGGCTGCTCCTGTGCTGGAACCGCTGGATGAACACTCGTTGGAGTGGTTCCTCTCTGTGGCCTAGGTTTAGGAAAGGGAAAGGTTGTTTGTCCGTCGTGTTTAGGGCATTGGATTTGGCTCTGTAAAGGTGGTGTAGCACCGTTGATAGCCATGATTTTATAAGTGAAAGCTTTGTTTTTTTGTATGTAAAAAATGGGGAGAGCTTGTATTTTCCCACAGACGGCATCACTGATCGTACCTGATCAGAAGGTGACTGCCGATGCTTTGCTTAGTGCGGTGGTTCACGGTGGTGAAAGAGTTCCGGTGAGCAGTGGAACGAATGGTGGTTGTGTACCTGCAGACACTCTGACGCTCAAGTAAGTTGAGGTTCAAAATGAGGGGGTTTTAGAGTGAAAAGAGATTCTACCTTGGAGGCTGTGAGAAGCCTCCTATTTATAGAGGTGGGTGAATGCAGAGCCGTTGTAAGACACACGTGTGTTCGGTGGTTACGAAATCAGCAGATGTGTAACCGCCGGTGAGATATTCGCGGGAACGTGGGAAAAGAGACGTTACTGTTCGTTTGAGCAGGTCTCGGTTGCTCCGAGCAAC
>Ga0228711_1008750_pt1 | contig 14052 bp, 6 predicted proteins | sample MedpolnodulmetaG_2_FD_177996 | JGI IMG/M metagenome (GOLD analysis project Ga0228711, IMG submission 177996) | Root nodule microbial communities from Medicago polymorpha collected in Santa Monica, California, United States - brown nodules | ecosystem: Host-associated > Plants > Roots > Nodule...
ATATATATATATATATATATATATATATATATATATATATATATATATATATACTTAATTTAATTATTTTGAAGGTTGGTCCATTCACCTCGGTCTAGACCTCTACTTAAGAGGATGTTATAATCCACTTGTGTTGTTTTTAATTTTCATATTACCTGTTTGGGTAGACCTCCATTTTATGGATAAACTGGTTAGGTTTATGTCCCCGAGTTTTTTTTTTAATGTATTTTTACCCTTTTTTTGTTTATGTTTTATTGCATCTATATTATTTGAAATTTAAAATTGTAACAATTTTGTTTTTTGAAATTTTTTAAATGTATATTTTATTTATATGAAGTTCATTTTTGTGTCGAAGTAAAGGTACTTTTTGAGGAAAACTAGAAACTTTGATGGTTATTATTTGAATATTTGCGATAATATTCAATCTCATTTGTTCTTTTGTTATTGGGGTGAATAAAGGATAAAATGGTACATACACTTTGGTTCTTAACCATAAATGTGTGTGTGTGTTATGGTCTATGATAATGTGCTTGTTGATGATTTTATTGTGAATATTTGATTAGAAACCAATGAAATGAATGTTGCTCTCTAGGTATGGAATGATTTTACTTACCCTTCATTCTTGTTAAACATACTCTTTTTTAGATTAAAAAAAATGGATGTTGGTTAATAATATTTTTAGATAAACAATCTAATATACTGATATTCAATTTTGTTTTGTTTTGTTTTGACTATTTGTGTGCTAATTTTAATTATGATAAATGTTTAAGTTGTGTTACCAATAGTTTTCACTATTAGTTTGGTTAGGGGCTGCTTGGTACACGTTCAAGGATTTTGTTCACGGAAACAGTAAAATGTTATTTTTATTATTATCACTAAATTGTCATTCTCTTTCAAAAAATCTCTTAGTTTGGTTAGGGGCCACTTCGTGTCATAGAAATTGAAAGAGATAGGTAGATATGTTTCACTTTCATATATCTATACCTATAGTTTTAATCGAGGTTCAAATCTTGAAATTGGCTTTCTCTCTCTAAATTTTTCCTCTGACCTCTCTCTAACAAGTCTACCCAAATGGATCTCCCTCTATTTCAAATTCATGTGTTCCAAGATGTAGAAGATGGTGATGGTGATGCGACGGTGGGTCTTGCATCCGCATCACCTCTCGTCCATGTTTTTTCGGCTGTGGTTCTTTGGAAGAACGTGTTCTCGGGGTTTTTTGTTTGTATCTTGGATCTTGGAGCTCTGTCCCTGTTTCACTCGCTCCGGTGATTTGTGGGCTGTCTTTGATCCATTGTTGTTGTTGTTGTTGCCGAGTTTGGTTTGTGTTCGTGGCTCTTTTGTGTTTTGTTTTGTGTTCATGTGCTCTACTGGTTGGTGCCAGTGGTGGTGGTGGCCTTGGGTTCGCTGGTTTTTGGGTTGGTGTTAGGGCTGTGTTGTGTTTGCTTAGTCGTTGCTGATTTGGTTTGCCGGTGGTTTTGCTTCATCTGCGTGGCGGGCTTGCCATTTTTGTGTTCCTGTTTCTATATTTTTGTTTTTCTTGATCAGAGATTGGGTGCTCTAGATTTGACCTTTGTGGTTAGGTCTCAACAGCTTGAAAGGGTTGGGTGCTCGGTTTCAAAAATCCGAAAGGGTATGGTTCGTTTAACTCGAAAGGGTCTGTGGTTACTAACGTATTGGACTCATACCACAATTTGAGTTCTTACGCGTATGATTGAAACCGACTGTGTTTGGTTGGCTGACCTCTTCGATTCTTTGATGTTTTCAGATCTGTTGAGATCAGCAGGTTTCAGGTCGTTAAGTTTGCATCCACGCTGGTACTGGTATTGCTCGAAAGAGCTTCTACACTTGCTGCTGTGTTCAGGGAGCTGACACTTGGATTTTGATACCGTGTTGGCGGTCAATCCATTCACCGATTTTAACACCCTAATGTTCCTTCAAATGTTCACTTATTATATTTTCTTTGTAGTTTGGATTTGCACATGTACACGGGTTCACTGAGTTGTGCTCATAATGAGTGAATATTGGTTAGGATAGTTTAGGCTGGTCCGTTTGGTATGTTTTTTCACGATGTACTCTCGCATGGGTTTTACCTGGGGGGTCAGGTCTTATGTCCCCCCAATCTCTGTATCTCTTTTTCTATATTTATTATTTTTGTTTGTTTTGCCTAAAAAAAACCTATAGTTTTAATCTAAATCAACTCAAAATTTCATAAAATCTATTATTTATAATTTATACACATTAACGTAATAAAAGATCGAATAGACGGCAAGGAGAACGTGTCTGAACGCTAATAAATAACAATAATAAGATTCCTTCCAATTACACAATAATTAATTAAATCATAATTATGAAAGTGGAATAATATAGAATGTTGCTTAAGAAATATGAAAGAGTGCCAAGTTTCCTGTGAAGCCAAATGGTTGTAAGGTCATACTTCACCTTTGAGGCACACAGTTCGAAACCGGCACCAAGAGAAATATGAAAGAGTATTAACGAATCAAAATAGTGTCTTATCAATAAATGTTTTTTTTTTTGACGTTTATCAATAAATGTTGAGTTTAGCGTAAATGACTAGGTTTTAACAGTATGGTGGTGAACCAACTTTTAAATCATAGTTAAAAGAAATTGATGGTAACAAAAAATTAATAAGACAAATAATCATTTTTCTACAAAAGTGTGACAAATAATTGAGGCATTCATTATTGTCCTTTAACCTATCTGGGATGGGTCAGTCACCTTCATTACGTCTGTTCAAAGTCGGTTGCTGCCTTAAGAAGGGAAGGGTCACATGGCACCACCAATGCATTAGTTGTACAACCCCTCCTAAAATGACATAAAAAAAGACGTAGGAAATTCTAAATTTAGAATTTTAGTTAATTTTAATGCTTTAATAGAACTTGTCTTCTGTTACATTTAACAAATAATTTAGGTCGTTTGCATCAAGCATTAGGCAAAGACAATTTGATGGTTTGCTTGTGTTCCATGTTTATAACGTTATTAATCTGAACAACTATGTTTGGATATTAACAAAAATGTCGTGAAACTAGAAAGAAATAGGCCAAACATGGAGAGCTCCTCTCACCCAACAACATGAATAAATTATGAACTACACCCGAAAATTGTCGAACGAGGTTGATTCTCACATTTATAGAATAGTGAAGAAATTTCAAATTTTTACTGTTTATTGGATATTTGAAATTCCTTAAATTTATTTTTAAAAGATTATCTCATACAATTATTTATTTTAAAAATTCTTCAAATCGATCATGTTTTATAGTTATCATTGAGAAAACACTTGAAAGTCATCGATAAATAAAAATTGTAGAAGATGAAAGATCAAACTTAAAATTATATTAAAATAAGAAATAATAAAAATGAAGCAAATTAAATCTATCATAACTGCAGAACAAAACACTATTCACATGTCTTATATCTATAACCATTTAACCAAGTTTTTTCCTACATATCAAAATCCATGAAATTGGCACATGGAGTGGGTGAGAACCAGCCTACTTTACAATAAGAATTTCATGACTCTAAGTCTCCCCATGCAAGCAAGAATTGCATGTCATCGTTTAACCAAACGTCTCTCTCATTTTGCATCAATAGAGATTCATTAACTCTTGGAATATTTAATAGGAAAATTCTTGAGTGACTTTGCATTGTGGTAATTTTGGTGACTTTAATGTATTTTAGATGAGAGAATGATAAATAAGTGATTAAAATAAATTATTTTGATGAGAAAGAATTATTGATTAGGAGAGAGATAAAGACAAAATCACCAGAGTCGAGTCAACGAAGCGTTACCCATCCCATGTAAAATACCTTGTTAGATTCTACTTTGCTACTAAATATTCATCAATTTTTAGTCCATAGCAATTGATCGTGTAAATTGATTATGTGGCACGTTGTTGACTTAATTCTTTCCCACTTAATTTTTTCCTCCTAGATTTTTCGATTAGACACTAATTTTAATTAACTAACAACATTTAAAAAACCAAAATATAAAGGATTAAAACATCTCTTGCATTTCTTGAACTTTCTAAACTCTTCTTTGATTCATTAGATATGGGATTAAAACTTGAAGAATCTTATAGGACAAGAGTGAAATCTAAAAAAGAAATTACATAAGCTACAACCAAAACTGATTCAAATGGTGGGAACCAACATTATCATAGTTTGTCTACAATTATTCAATTGTCTAAGCTAGGACTTTAGGTCCTAATACCCTAATTCTTCCACTGTAAAGATTAACTCATAACTTTGTTCATGTATACTACCCTTTCTAACTCTAAAAGTTCACATTCAAAAGGCTTCCATACTTAATTGTCGAAGTAGTTACAAGTCCATTCAATTTCTAAATAGTAAATTAAAGGGTTAAAAATGAGTTTGTGCATATGTACACAAATTTTACCATTTGTACTGTTTTAACAACTAGGTTCACTCAATTGTTTTTAGGCTAAATACCATGTTTGGTTCTTTTAGTTTGACAGAATTTTTAAGTTAATCCTTTAAGTTTCAAAAGTTTTAAATAGATTCTTTTAATTTGACAGAATTTCCAAGTTAGTCCTTTAAGTTTCAAAATTTTCAAATAGGTTATTTTAGTTGATAAACTATTTCACCGTTACCCCAGTTGTCAGTTAATAATTAAGTGATGCTGATGTAGCCGTTAGTTGTTGACTTGGATCAAAACGCTGCCTTTTTAAAGCTCCAGGGTGTCAAAACGTTACGTTTAATGGTCACACATATCATTTTAGCACTAAAAAAGTCGTTTAATAGTGCTAGAAAGGCATTTGTTGTTGTAAATAGTTGTCTTTCTAGCACTATAAATGATCATTTGTGACCATTAAACATAGCGTTTTGACACCCTGAAGTTTTTAAAAGACATCGTTTTGATCCAAGTCAACAACTTAATGGTTACATGAGCATCAATTAAACGGGTACTGACAGCAGGGGTAACAGTGAACTAGTTTATCAACTAAAATGATCTAATTAAAACTTTTGAAACTTAAAAGACTAACTTGAGAATTCAGTCAAACTAAAAGGACTTAATTGAAACTTTCGAAACTTGACTAACAAAATTATGTCAAATTAAAAAGATCAAAATGATATTTGACCTTGTTTTTACTTTTTAGTTTGGTGCTGTGGGTCTCCCCCTAATGTTCACCTAAAGAAAACTATAAATGAAAGGCTTTGATGAACTTTCTAGTTTGAAGGACACACTCAATTATTTTATTGTCAAACAAAGCCTAACTCTGTCGTTTCCAGGCTCTCTTTTTGAGGTACACAATCTCTTCTACATGCTCTTGTTTGTTATATTGCTGAGAATTTCTCCAGTTTTACAATTCATTCTTGCATAGTACTCAACCCTTTTTGTCTCACTTATCCATAAATATAATCAATCATTTAATTTGGATCCTTGCATTAGCGTGTGTGAATTTTAAATGGTATTTTAAAATCTTCATATTGTATTTAAAATCTTGATCATGATTGTGTTCACTTCAAACTATGCATTTTTAATATTGGTGTGCAATTTGTTTATTTTGTAGCTTAACTCAATTCTTTAAACACTTCCTAAGAGAGTTATTTGGCAAGATTTACCTTTTGATCATTATACTCATTTAACTGCATAATTCTCAATGGATTTTATGAACACAACATATTTTTCACAATCTGTTGTTTATTATATTCATAATCATTAATTAGTTCGTTACTAATAAAGATTTTGCTGACAGATCAGCATGTTGTTTGCACCTAAAGATTTTGTATTTTCACTGGCAATACTTGTGCTATTATTGAGCACCCCATTCTCAAGTTCTTTGGTGAAGACTGAAGAAAAAATAAAATCAGCTGTGTTTTTGTCCCCAAAATTTGAGCTAGGACCTGGATCAGTTATAAATAAATTTTATTATGATATTGATTTTCCAAAAGGTCATGTAGCAATCAAGAGTTTCGATGCTGAAGTTGTTGATGAAGCTGGGAATTCGATACCATTGCACGAAACATATCTCCATCATTGGGTTGTTGCAAGATATCATCTAAGAAAACATGTCACACACACAGAAAATGATAGCCACAAGATGCTTCAAAACTCTAATTATGTTCTTGTAAGGAACAATGGCGTATGCCAGGCAGATATTCTTCCACAGTATTTCGGCCTAGGATCCGAAACACGAGGAACACCGACCGATATTCCGGATCCTTTTGGTATAGAGATGGGTAATCCTGCAGAAATTCCAGAAGGGTTTGAGGAGAAATGGTTGGTTAATGTCCATGCCATCGATACGCGCGGTGTAGAGGATAAGTTAGGGTGCACTGAGTGCAAGTGTGAGCTTTATAATGTAACAGTGGATGAATATGGAAGGCCTTTAAGGTCAGATTATAAAGGGGGTATGTCATGTTGTCATGATGATACACAATGCAAGTTGAAGGAAGGTTTTGAGGGACCAAAGAGAAGTCTCTATCTGAAATACAAAATCAAATGGATTGATTGGGATGATTTTATAGTGCCTGTTAAGACATACATACTTGATGTCACTGATAGTTTAAAACTATCAAATGATCCCAAAGGAATGAACTCAGATCATGATTGTAAGGTAAATGATTTCATCAAGAATCTGTTGTTTGTGGAAATGGATTCCATGTAGTTGGGATACCCTGCATTCATGCAGTGAATCAATCATTGATTGTTGGATCAAAATCGAAGAGTTCGCAAAATATACATATTTTGATTGTTTTTAAATCCAAAATACCGATTTTAAAATCTAGGATCGTCGGAACTTGATCTAACGGTCATTGATATGTTGATTGGGTGAACGTAAAGTCTCTAAACTACGATGAATCAATATTTATAATTTGTTTCAATCTCACTTTCATATGTTATAGTGAGCAACATGAATTTCTTTATTTCAGATTGAGTATCAAGTTGAATCTTGCAGCAGAGACCATGAGGAGGAAAATGGTTGTGTTCATGTGAAGAGGACAAGTCTCCCACTACAAACTGGTGGCTATCTGATCTATGCTGTTGCTCATCAACATTCAGGTGGAATTGGATCAACTCTATATGGACAGGTAATCTGAAACACTTGCATATAGTATAGATTACAATCATTCTTAAATACTTGGATTAGATATCATTTTTTAGTCGCACAACTTTATTAAAAAATAATTATGGAAGTGTCTAATCAATCATGATTTTGCGCTCTCTTGAGTGAAAGTTTAACCAATCATTGAGCTTCTACCCGACTCAACATATTAGTTTCCACAGTTGCACGCAGAGGTTGCACGCAGAGGATACATAGTTCCCACCAAAATCATGATTTTGGGCTAGGGTTCAAACCTAGAAACTAAAAGGATCTCTAGATTTATACATTTTGTTTTTGTCTTAGTCTTTGCTTGTGATGGTTTGGTTGTCAACCGAGGGTAATAAATGTTTTAATTAACAAGAAAATGGTATGATTTATTTTCAACTGAGTACTATCAATGTTTCTTATAATTACAATACTTTTGATTAAGAAGTTAAACATTGTATTGTACATAAGCTTGTTTTGTGAAATTTGTGGATTATGTTTTCAGGATGGGAGAGTTATATGTTCTTCTGTACCAAGTTATGGAAATGGAAATGAAGCGGGAAATGAAGCGGGGTACATTGTAGGAATGTCCACTTGTTATCCTAAACTAGGTTCTGTCAAGATAATTGATGGTGAAACTTTAACTCTTGAATCGAACTACAACAACACCAAAGAGCATACTGGAGTAATGGGACTTTTCTACCTATTGGTGGCAGAACAACTCCCATACCAACGCTTCAGACATTCTACTCGTTCTTCATTTTTTATGGATATAAACAATATGCTTTTAGATGATTAGTAACATATATGGTAATATCTTGTAAAAAAAAAAAACATATATGGTAATGTAAGTGAAGTTTCATCGATGGTATATGAAGCCCGGATAATTCAAAATGGAGACGTACCCGTATCGGATACCGATACTCTGCAAATACTCTCGAATACGTCCCACGGAGTATTGGAATTAATTATTTTAATTTAAAATATATATTTTATCGGATATTTATAAGATATTCGACAGATACACAGAGATACTTATAAGATACTTCACAGAGACATACTCTGAAAAAAAATGAAGTGTAAAAAAAATGAGACTGTTATAAAAATTCAATGGAGATGTATATGACTATATGATTCAATTTAAGATATGAATCCCTATAATTGTTTTTCGATAACCAATTAACACATTACGTAACACACTACTACTATAGTAAAATCTACGGTAGTCTGTTACGTAAAATAACATGCAAAGTTTTTTTTTTAGTAGGAATCAAATTAGTTCCTCAGTATTTACAACACTCATCAATAAAAAGTTAACACGGCAATCATGAGTGAACTATGTTCAACAGAATAAGAGAATAGAGAGATAAGGCTAAAGAATCACACCATACAGATTGCTCTTTCATCTCAAACAAGCATTTGCAACTGAAATTGTTCTACAACTAATAAGCAACCACCGAGTCTAGCACAAGTGTTTAGTGCGTCATGTGTGTGTGAATGTTGTAAACCACGGGTGCCGAGTTTGATTCCTTGTGAACAAAAAATACAATAATATGCAAATTTCTCCTCCCATATGGAAGCTCATCATTCAATGGACAAAGATAAGAACAGCAGACAAAGATTATACCACGCATAAAAAATACCAACACGGCTTGCATTTGAACAACCTTAAACACCACAAAACTGTTACAAACTAGCAGAAAACCGACTAAGTATTTTCTCATTGTACCAGAGCATCGAAATGCCAGCACTTCTCCAAAAACAAGGCAGGGATGACAAATTAGGCAAAAGCAAAACTTTATCACTGACACGACTATGGTTTTAATTTTAAATTATGATTATGAACTGCATCTAACAGCTACAACACAATTGCAGCCAAAATTTAAAATCCTAGGTTGAACCATCTACAACACAATATTACTATGGCAACAGATATTATTCATAAAGTCAGCACGATTGACAAAGTTTTAGTACTGAACATACTCAAATGCACATCAACCCTACAGCTCAAATATGTAATTTCTTGTTGAAAGTGCATTTGAGAACCTGTTACTGCACTCTAAAACTTGATCATTGATTTAACTAGGGTTTTAAATTGCATAATGCATGATGTTTATCAAATCGAAATTCAAATCATGAACCAAAACACCTATTTTATGAATCATGAATCAAATTTTATGAAGAATGTAAGGTACATAATCAACTAAAAATATGACATTTCATTAGTAGGCTACTAGTCTATTTTCACTCCTACATCTATATCTATTCACACCTTATGAAATATGTTCACAATCATAATTCAAAACTTCAGTTAAATCAGTACGCTACTAGTCTTATATGCTCCATCTGAAATAATCACTTCTACAACCTTAGACACTGATATGCAACTAATGAGCTCTAGCACGGGTGGTTGATGTCCAGGGTGTATGAGTGTTGTAAACCCCGGATAGGCAAATGCCAAGTTTGATTCCTAATGATAAAAAAAGACAATCATATGAAAATTTATCCTCCCATTTATAATTATCTTGTTACCCACCTACCCATATGCTCATCATCCATTGGACAAATACATGAACAGCAGAGATGAAGATCACGGCAACAAATATTAATCTTAAGTGTTACACACTCATCCTAATACCAACACAATAAATGTCTCGATCAATTAAGAAAAGAAATCTTGAATATGGACAATATGAAGAACCAAGTCTTGCTAACCCAAATTGTACACAGCTTATATCCAGACAATGATTAAAAAACCACACCTCAAAAAACACTTGCAGATGTGCATTTGAACACCCTTAAACATCACAAAACGTTACAAACTACCAGAAAACCGAGTATTTTATCACTGTACCAAACCATTGACATCCAGCACTTGAAGCAAAACTTCACTGATTTAACTGTGGTTTTATGTTATAATTGTGGACTGCATCTAACAGCTACTAGTCTACAACACAATTGCATCCCAAATTTAAAATCCTAGGTTTTTTTTTTAAACTGATGTACCTATTATAGGTTACATCCAAAATATATTAAAAGAAAAGTGATGTGCAAAAAAAAAGATTGGGGGGACCAAACCAAACCCTCAGCAAAAGCTTAGCAGAACCTATAATTAGGAAGCCCTAGCCTAATTTTGACTAGTTCTTCTCTAATTACAACTGGGGTGGAGAACCGAGAACAACCAAGTATATTCAGTTAAAGTTAAACCTACGCTAGCAAGCTTATCTGCACAGTGGTTCCCTTCTCTGTATATGTGTGTGATCATGAAATTCATAGATGACAATTTGAGAATACAATTCTTCCATCTGTTCTAGGTTGAACCATCTACAACATAATATTACAATGGCAACAGATATTATTCATAAACCCAGCACGATTGACAAAGTTTTAGCAGTAAACATACTCAAATGCACATCAACCCTACAGCTCAAATATGTAAATTCTTGATGAACATGCATTTGAGCACCCATTACCACACAACAAAACCTAATCATTGATTTAATAAGGGTTTTAAATTGCAAAATGCATCATGGTTATCGAATCGACATTCAAATCATGAACGGTAACACTTAATCTCATAACACTTAATCTCTAAATCATGAATCAAATCTTATGAAGATATAAGGTACATAATTAAATAATTCAAAAGAAATCAATATTCATGCTGCAACTCGTTACACAAATCAATTAGTACCTTACTTGTTTTAAGTTTTGCTTCGAATCATGATAGGACTCAGCATGTATCATCAGACAGTAATAACCACGGACTGCATCTCTTTATGCAACCAAGGACCACGCTTTGACATCAAGCCATTACTGCATACTACAACAAAATTGCAACCACAATATAAACTACCAGGATAAACCATCTACAACATTGTATTACCAATGGCAACAAATCAGCACCTGAGGTGTTTATAGATACAACTAATCCTTACATTACCAAAGTAAACAATACTAGTGAATATAAATTATGAATGAACATATTAAAGAAGGAAATCAAGCTTTACTAATTCCAACTATACACAAATCAAAACAAACTTCACTTCAAAATATATTCCTCAGACACTAGAAAATCATTCATTACAAACTTGCTTGCACCTAATGAAAAAACAAAACCGACCCAATTGAAAATTAACCACCAAAAAACGAGAAAAACCCTCTTTTAGGCTCTTCTTCAACCATAACAGCCTGCATACTATCCTGCTCCACAAGTCTCCAAGCAGCTTGTTCAAAAGCCAAACCAGCCAAAGTAGGAGGCTTATTCAAAACAAGCGGATACCCTCTATTCGTACTCCTTATAACCTCACTATCCTCCGGTATAACACCAAGCAACGGCAAACCCAACATCTCTTGCACATCCAAAACCGACATCATATCTTCACCTTTAATCATATCCGTCCTAACCCTATTCACTATCATCTTAATATCCCTAATCCCATCACACTCCAACAATCCCGTCACTCTATCCGCATCTCTTAAAGCAGTTATATCCGGCGTTGTTATCAAAACCGCTTCATTAGCAGGCGTAATCGCTGTTATAAACCCTGCATCGATCCCCGCTGGGCAATCAATCAGGATAAAGTCCGGGCAACCAGAACCAGTGGAACTGGAACCGGAACCATTGGAACCAGAACCATTGGTTCCAGTTCCATTTCCACCAGTTTTATCTCCCCGGGCTTTTAAAGCTTCAACCAACCAAGTCAAAGCTTTACCACCAAATCCAATAGGCAATTTAGATCTAGGTTTAGAAATACAAAGCAATTCAAAATTAGACCAACGTTTATCTCTAACCAAAGCTTGATCGAGTCGACATTCCCCGTTGAGAATCTCAACGACGGTGTAGTTGACTCGATTCTCAAGACCTAATAAAAGGTCTAGGTTACGTAATCCGACGTCGGCGTCAATGGCGACGACGGAGAAGCCTAAACGGGCTAAAGAAAGGCCGATGTTAGCGGTTGTAGTGGTTTTACCAACTCCGCCTTTTCCGGATGTGACAACTACAACGCGGGGGGTTTCGCCGGAGAGTTGGGGTTTGCGGTTCCATTGAAGAAGGGATTTTGTTAGGGTTTTGGGTTTGGGTTTGGGTTTGGGGAATGTGGGTGAGTGACGGAGATGGGTTGTTGAGGGGAAGTGGGATTTGAGATTGGTGGTGCCGGGGTGGTTGTAGAGGGATAGCATTTGGTGGTTTTTGGAAATGAGGGTGAGTGAGCAGTGACAACGTGAGTGAAGTGAAGAGAAGACAAACTCGGTGTTGATTGATTAGGATTTGGGAATTAGGATATCGACTTTACTTTTTCGTTTTTATTTTTAATAATAATATATTGTACTAATTTTTGTTTTTTAACAATATAATATACTTTTATTTCGTAGGTTTTTTATGAGAAATACTCGCTTAGCCAACGAAGATTAATTCGGTTGATAAGGAGTTGACTCGTTTATAAAGTTGTGGGTTCAACTCTCGTTGCTGAAGTAAAAACATATTTGGTGTATATGTTATACAAATATCTCTGTAAGCGTTCTTTAAGCTTTGAGATATATCTTGACTCTAATGAGTTTTGAAGTACAATTCACCTAAATTTTGTATTAGGAGAGAGATATTTAGTTCGGTGCAACCCTAAATCAATTTGGAGATAAATAAAAAAATTGAAGAGGTTAAAATGAATTTGTATTAACACCAAAAAGGCTTTCCCAGCACAAGGTGTGCTAAGGAAAAAACACCAAATCCAAACAGTAACACAAATATATTTACAAGGCAAAGTCAAACCGCTTCAGCGGAAGAAAACAAAAAAGAACTCAACAATTAACCAATGCCTAGATTGGTGAGCGGACAAAGCCACCAAGCCACCAACCATGGTAATTGAGGGGAAGATTCATGAATTTTCCCTTCAACCACATGAAAGTTGTCGACTTAATCTTGTCAACCACCTGATGAGTTGAGCATTTTTTTCTCATTGAAGACCCTGTTGTTTCTTTCTTTCCATATTTTCCATACAGTAGCAAACCAAATAGCTTGCAAAATATGTTGCTTTGACTTGGCAACACCACCAAGAAAGCCGAACTGATTAAAATGGCTCGGAGCATCGCAATGCATAACTGAAATAATACCTACCCACCTGATAATAAAAATCCAAACAGAACCAAAAAAGTCACAATGTAAAAACAAGTGGGAGGATGTTTCCATTTCCCCACAATCTCCAGCGCAAGACTGGGCATCAATTGCAATAACCTGTCGACAGAAAAGGTTGTGTTTGGTATAAAGCCTATCACGAAACAGACGCCAGGCAAAAATCACCACCTTCAAAGGAACGTTCTTGTGCCACAAAGAAGACACAGGCACCACATGATCAACGTGAGTAGTAGCAGACAAAAAATTATAAGCACTTCGAACCGTATAAACAGAAGGTGTTTCCAATCGCCACACCCTTCTATCAACCCTATGAACCTGCAAGGAAACATTATGAAGTAAAAGTCTAAGCTCCCCCACTAACTCATCTTCCCACGCAAACAACATCCGCCTCCATCTCCAAGCATCACCCTCAATCCCCCACCCTAACGAAAACATACCAAAAGTAGTCTCCTCCTTTAATAATGACAACTCAAATAATCGATTATATCTATCTCTAAAAACCATTCCTCCTACCCACACATCCGTCCAAAAGAGAGTGTTTTTTCCATCTCCCACAAACTGATTGACATTACCTTGAAACCAATCCTCCTCCCGCAAAGTGGAGATATCCCTCCACCAGCTAGATGCCTCACGACCACCTTCAGACAAATGACCCCCCTGCACACTGTATCTACCCGACAACACTCTAAACCATAAACTATCTCTCTCCACTAACAACCTCCAGCACCACTTCCCTAATAAAGCTCTATTAAAATCCCTAATTCTCCTTACCCCCAAACCGCCAACCTCTTGACTACGACAAATAGATTGTCAATCGATCCAAGATATTTTCCTGTCGTCTACACTCCCCCC
>Ga0228711_1008752_pt1 | contig 14048 bp, 6 predicted proteins | sample MedpolnodulmetaG_2_FD_177996 | JGI IMG/M metagenome (GOLD analysis project Ga0228711, IMG submission 177996) | Root nodule microbial communities from Medicago polymorpha collected in Santa Monica, California, United States - brown nodules | ecosystem: Host-associated > Plants > Roots > Nodule...
TATCTTTTATTGAATCAAAACAAAATTTAACATAAAGATGAAATTTAAATATTTTGTCTCCAAACATTTTTAACTTCAAATTCATCGTACAACTCACAATTGTATAAAAAATTGATCAACTCAAATTTTACATAAATTTATCAAAAATATATATATCTTACATGCCTAATAAAAAGTTAGTTCATCGCTTGTAGATTGACTTATCTTTTTGCCAAAATCAATTCACTATTGGTGACAAAAATACCTATATACTCATTTTAAATTTTCAGCTATTACCCTTTCATTTTTCTTCTTCTTCTTCATCTTCTTTTGCCTCTTCCATCCTGTTATTATTTTCTTCCTATGTCCTCTCTTCCTCTTAATTATTTTTAAATACTCAACTCTCATCTTATCATCTTATATAGATGGATTCCTTTTTTTTTTGCTTTGGTGATGCCCTGCGTTAATTGGTCTTGAATTCAATTGGCAATGTAAATGGCGATTGAAATGCCGAGAACAAAAATTGAAAGAGAAATATTTTTTTGAGGAAAAAAATTGAAAGAGATATTTGAATGCTCATAAAAAAAAACATAGGTGAATTGAGAGCAGACCTCATTTGATTCGAAAAATTCACATACGTGAATTCATTTCAGTAACGGGCGAGAATTGAGTCTAAACACAAATTAAGTTCAGGCATACTTTACGGACTATGAAGGAAATTGAAAATGCACACTGAAAAAATTACTTACATTTTTTTATCACTTCTTCAATTGAATACTAATGGAATTTTTTTTACATTTTTTATCACTTCTTCAATTGAATACTAATGGAATTTTTTTACTTCATATGTAATCTTCAATCATGTTCGTTTATACTTCAGCGCTAAGTCAATGTAGGAAATGAGGTTGAATGTGTAAAAGTGGAAAATGAATCGTACATTGAGGGTGATGCGGAATAACCCTTATATAGGAGAAGGAGGCGCTAACGGATTCTGTGAAACGTGGAGCCTCATCATGGAGCTGTTGGGGGCCACGTGTACGGTGCAGGAAGCGTGGGGGCATGCTTTAGTGCGGTTGCGTGCATGGGAATTAGCGTGTTTACCCAAGTCACAATGCCTTGCTCCGAGGGTTTCGTGTCCACATGCAGCGGTGTAACAGTTTGGTCTGGACCGGTTTTCAGTCAAAAAAATGTCTGAACCGATGAATACTTCGTTGGTTCAGTTTGGTTTGGATTTCACTCTTTTTTCATAAAAGGAACTGAACCAAACAAATCGGCTTGGTTCGATTTGGATTGGTTTGGTTGCTTGGTTTATTTGAAAATAGAATTAAAAAAATTCATATTTTCACAAATTTGTATTTCATGTATACAACATACATCATACTAAAATATTTCATATTTTGTTTTTTCATGTTTTCTATTTCTCAAACAACTTTTTATTACCAATAGATGGACAATTTGAGCGGTGGTGAGGAAGATAGGTTAGGTGTCGTTGACGGCTAAGATTTCTTTTTCAGAAGAAATGAAAAAGAGTTAGAGTGATGAGATGCGATGCGATGATGATGGAAGAAAGTGTTTGAATTTAACTTTGGGCTAATCATAAGTGTGTGAGGAGGGATAATTTTAGTAAAATGGGGACTGGGTTACCATTGGTTCGGTTCATCGGTTTTTTGGATCTTAAAATAAAAAACCAATAACCTAACCAAACAAGGCCGGTTTAGATTGGTTTGGTTCGGTTTTGATCTGAACCAGACAAGGTCGGATACCTTTTCGGTTTGATTCGGTTTAGACTTTCGGTTTCGTCGATTTTGTCTGAACAACTTACACCCCTACCCACATGTCTTTGTGGGATTGGCTTTCGAGCCGGTCCAAAATAGTTTAAAAGGTAAAGAGTTAAACCCTTGATACTTACTATGATCTGACAAGCCTCAAGACACTCGTAAAACTACATACGTATCAATGAATAATTGACATGAATAGGAGGATTTTAACCCCCACCCCCTACAAATCTATATAAATTTATGAGATATAGTTTGAATTCTTATCAACTTGACAAATATTTTGTATGCGTAATGTTAAAACTTTTGAAAGTATTGTAAAAATTAATAATAATGTTTTCAACCAAAAATGAAAAAAGAAAACACATTCAATGACCTAAAATATTGTAAAATATTATTATTCATTGTATTATTGAAATGATGTAATACATATATTTATTTAATTGGTGCACATGACAACTCATATTTTCTAGTGTTGTTTATCTTCTTCTTTCACCTCTTTAGGTAGCAGACCACGGCAAGGTGTTTTTGGATTGCAGCCTATTCCCCATGGGTTAGCATGAGAGTGAGGAGGATGTCTCGGTTCGTCAGGTGGATATACCGCCCTGTCAATAGTTGAGGCCTTGACATCTTGAGTTAAAAGAGATAAAATCAAGACAGCACTAAGGAACACACTCAATATTAACTTTGTCATTGTCATAATAATTATGGTAGTGACAACTTAGACAATGAGGTTTTTGTATGAAATTGAGGGTCTTAGGATTACAATATATATAGATATAGACTTTAGATCCATTTGATCCAAAGTACCTTTTTCTAAATCTAATATAGAATATACTTTATCATAGTCAAAAGAAAAATAGAAAGCAAATTGCAATAAAAATTAAAGGCAACATCTTACAAAGTTCTAATTAAAAAGTTCTCTGGAATAAGATCCTGGTCAATTCAATTTCTAAGTCGAAAATCCCAATTTAATTTAGGAAACCCTAATTTAATTTTTATTTTTTTTTTGCATTTGTGGAAGACTTTTGTCATACACGTTTTTCCTAAAACAATTCGTATGACATTTTGTACCAAACAACTCCAAAACACTTGCAAGAAATGGAGTACTACACTTGTTAGACACATTCAAACTCTCATAGACTCACTCAACTCCATATGAGGTCCCTTTTGTAAGAACCACCTAAGTTTAAAGAACAATATCTATGTATTATGTTTTGATGATAACAAGACTATTAAAAAAGGAATAATTTATCTACCAACTTTGTCTATAAGCATGCACGATAATACAAGACAAATGAAAAAATAAAGTCATCTTTTGGTCTTAATGCAACAATAGAACATGTAAATAATAGACGTAGAACTATCTTCGAGGGGACCACAACTGGTCATCAAGCACAAGACTTGTTAATCAAGTTCTTAGCAACCAATAATCTTCTGGACATGATGATTATATGTGTGTGTTCAGCTTCCTTCCTGCCTATCTCATTAGATTTCATTTGTTTTTTTTGTTTGTTTGCTTGTGTGTTTATTTCTTCGCTTGAAGTGTGTTTTGATTTTTTATCTACCTTTGTGCAATTTTTTTAGTATGTACCTTGTACATATTTATTTTTGGGTACCTGTTCAATTGTTATATGTTAGTGTTATGTCTATTGGTATCTTTCGAGTCTCAATTAGTTTAGCCTTAGGCAGTGTTTGGTTCAATGGAAAGATTGAAAGAGGGAAAGAAAGTGAGTGGATGGATCCACTTTCCACAGTTTGGAACCACCAACAAGAGGAGAGGAAAAAATGTTTTGGACTGGGGCCCACAGCTAAAACCTTTCCTCGCTGGATTGGATGGAAAGGTGGAGAAGGGACCAATTTTGTTTGAAATGACACAAGTAACCCTTTGAATCAACATGAATAATATTATATATGTTTTTCTTTTACGATAATATTATATATGTTAAATAGTAGGCTGCCTAAACAGTATACCTATTAAACTTTATATGACATATCTACCATTAAATATTCATTTTCATATATTAACATATCAATTTTTATTTTCTAATATGTAAATATGAATATATTATATTAAATAAATAATAAATTCATAACTCATTTTATCATAAGGATATTTATGTCATTTATTAAATATACATCTTTCTTTCCTTTCACTTTTTCACTTATTCCAAACAACCTAAAAATCATCTTACTTTCCCTTTACTTTCTATTCATTTTCATTCCTTAATCAATCTTTCCTTTTACTTTCTTTCCTCTCACTATCCAAACATAGCCTTAGTGTGCCTCAATTGGTACCAGCTAGTGTTACATCAACCGGTGGCTTTTCAATCCCAGTCTAGATAGCTTTAGTGTGTCTACATATTTGTTTTTTGATTTATGTGTGCCCAAATTTTGTCTCAACTCCCAAGGCGAATTTGGAGGAAGGACATACTCAAAGAGATGAAGAACATATAAGAAACGCAATAGAAATAGGTGCCATGTGTCCCTGGTTTGTACAAAATAGTGTTGAAAAGCACTGTTTTTGCACAATTGCACGACATGCCAATGTCTAAGCATGACACATGTGCTCTTCTTTGAAAGAAAAAAAAAACATTTTGCGAATTTTAGCAGATGGTTTAGGGAAAAGCCCAATTTTTCAGCCTAAACTCATTGTGAAATCAGCTTATAAATCCAATTCCTCTCATTCATAATTTCGCATTTAAAATGAAGCAATTCAAGAGGAAGATAATCGCTAGGAGCATCAAGGGAGGAGTTTCTACTCAACCTTTTTTTCTAGAGTATGTTTTATTTCTTTTATAATTTATTTTTAGTTACCATGAGTAACTAAATCCTAATTGGATAGGATTTTAAGATGCACCTCTTTTTGTTTGTTGGATCAATTTAATCCAAGTCTTTTCTTCATTTATTTTATGAGACCTATTTAATTTTTATATGAAGAAGTCTTAATGCATGATTGAAGCTCTAAGGAGTGTGACATAACTAGGGAATCTAATTGAACTTGGAAACATACAATACTTCATGAGTCGCTATCCTTGGTCATCTTTTTTGAATGTTGCATTATAAAGTTTTTTTCCCTTGGTAAGGTATACGAGATAGGACTATCCATTTATGAAACTACTAAGATAAGAAAGGATATATGATGTACTTCTAAGATTCATAGATGGAGTTGGATTCTTTAGATGACAATTTAGGAATAAAAGACCCCACTTTAAATGAGCAAGGCCCCACTTTAACAACCTAACGTAGGGATACAAGACCTTGTAAGACTGACGACCCTACACCCTTGTAACGCACAAAAAGTTATTGTGATCAGCAGTTGCAACATGACATCTAAAAGGACGTAACAATTTCCCAAACTCATCACTTAAATAAAAACTTTATCTCGTAACTAACAGTTTTTTTATCTTTAATCCAACAAGGAAATAAACGGGATTCGAAAAATCCTAACCGCCACTAAAATTATGCACTCAAAACCAGTAACTAAATCCCATTAGAGTCACTTATTCGGAGGCTCTGACTAGAATAGCTTCTAAATGTCATCAGAATTTGAGCTTCATGGGATCTTGAAACTGTTAGATAGGATAAGATGCTTAACATACATTTGCATAACTTCTGATCCTTTTTCTTTTTAGGCTAGCTTCCGAGCACTTATTTTGTTTTAATAATGTTCTTCTGAGGTGACTTGTCAACAAGATCTCAGACATTATTTCTTTTATATTGGATCAACTTCTCTCTCAGCTTCTCTCTCACAGCTAAACTACATTCATCATCTGGATGTGCTTCAGAGGGTACATCAAAGTTTAGTACTACGGGTGCATTATCAAATTTTGAGACTTCAGAAGTTGGTTCAGATGCTTGTAGGAGTTCTGAGACATCTTCAGAAACTTGTAAACCTGCAAGACTTTCAATTAGCTTTGACATTTCATTTTCAGGCTCTTTGTCATCAAAATATCATGTGTATTTATTCCTCAACTGTATAAGCTTCAGAATTATACACTATTTATGCCTTTGATCTTTTAGTGTATCCATAAGAAGAGTACACTCATGAATTTCGGCATTAATTTTCTTTAGATAGACTTACTGTTCAAGGTATAAATAGTACATCCAAAATGGTGAAAGTAAGAATTACTTGTTCTTTTTCCTTTAGAGTTCAGATGATGTTTTGTTTGGAATAGGTCTGATGTAGATTTTATTTTATACATAACATGTTATATTCACAGCCTCACCTTTAGTTATAAGGAATTTTTTAACAAAGTTAACTTGCTAAAGTCATCAACTATGACAAATCCATACTCCTTCTCATTTATTGATTCAGTACCAAATGATTCAAACAAATAAATGTGAGGCTGTTTTAAAGGTCTGGAGAAGTAAGACAATGTTCTTTGTTTTGAAAGATGTTTTAGCAGTTTTCTATTTTTGGTATGCTCCTCATAGAGGATACGAGTGATGATGTAACTCTTATAGTTCATTGATGTTGGGTATTTGGTGTATTGGCTTCATTATTGCTAAAACACATATTCTTGTTTGATGTTGGAAATGTTGTTCCAACATCCTGTCATCTTGTACGATGTTGGATATAATGTTCCAACATCATGACACAGTTCAGTGTGCCCTGGTTTTGTGGCTTGGTTTTCACGCGCTTTATCTTTTTAAGGAAACCACGCCTTATCTCTTGTTCACCAAGTAACGTATTTTTGTCCAGAATATTCTGGGTGATTTGTTTCTAAAATATAGATTATATTTAGGATTCCTTGGTGTTGTTTGTGGCGATTCCTAAAGATGTTCCTACTTCTTAGGATTTGCTATATTTGTTGTGTGGATCAGTTGAAGGATCTAAAATTGTTCTGAAGCCCAACAAGCTTATCAACCCCGTGCTGCTTCAGTATAAATACAAGACTAGAAGACCTAATTATTCATTCAAGCCGTCGTTCTAAAGAATATGGTTTTTAGGGTTTTGAGTCATTGTTAATTGTGAGTCTTTCTTGTATCACCTTGATGCAAATATAGGACCGTTTTATTGAGTTGTAACTTGTGAAAATCTCTAAAGCTTTGAAGCAAAGAGAAGGTTCTGTTTATTGGAGTGAGTCTCCATTCTTGTGTTTGAAGGTAACTTCACCATATTGAGTTGTAATCGTATAATCACAGGGGTTGTGGTTAATTGGTAGGAAGTGAGATGGGATCTCAGATCTAGGAGTTCCTAGGTTGAAGTCAAGACGGGTAAGTCCTAGGTCTAGAGTTGTAAACGAGGAGTTTGGTGAGAACTTAGAATAAGGACTACACTAGTGAATTTCCTTCCTGACTTGGTAGCTCCCAGAGTAGGTATGTTTGTCACCGAACTACGTTAACAATTCTCTTGTGCCTTTTATTTTCTTGTCTTTTACTTTTACGTACTTTATGTTTGTTGGTATGATGTTGAAACATTAAGTTCAACATTCGTATTTGTGCGTCTGGTGTTGGAACATAGCATAGAACATCTTAAAACTTACGTGCTAGAATTTCACTTGACAAGTGTTGACTTTCTAAGCTTAGAGGTTAATCTCTAGTTAGCATGTCCTAACTTTTTGTGCCTGAGTTTCCTTTTATCACTCATTGATAAAGGTTAAACTGCCTTCTTCTGATCAGCCAATTTAGAAAAATTGATTTTAAACACGTTGTCTTTCTCCTGACTTTATGAACATTATGGATTTGTCAAATTCTTTGATAACTTGAGCAAGTCTTCTTATCAAACACCACTTCATAACTTTTATCACACAATTGACTTGTGCTAAGTAAGTTATGTTTCAATCTATCATAAATCTGGCAGTATTTAAAAGAGATAGAAGAGTTACCAGTAGTCGCCAAACCAGTAGTCTTTCCTTTATGGTTTCTTCCAGATTCCACAATATCTTCCTTTTTCAGAGTCAAGACCTGGAACAAATGAATTTCTCCCATTATGTGATATGAGCATCCATTGTCCAGGTACCATGATTAAATTTAGTATCTTGCTGTGAGTTTTACCTGAAACATAGACAATTTAACTTCTAGGAAACCATAGCTCTATGGGTTCTTTCTGGTTAGTCCTGAAAGGTTTTCCTTTCATTTGTGCTTTAGGCTTGAAGCTATGTTGTTGAGAACTATTCAAGACTTTGGATTTATAAGTTTTTTGTCTTGATTTGTTCTTAACTCTAGGTCTTGAGTTTTTCAGAACCTAAGACTTATGAGTCTTTTACTTTGACTTCATCAGAACCTTTAGCTTTTTAGTCTTAGACTCAAAATTAATCAGAACTTGGGACTCAAGAGACTTTGGACTTGGTCCTGAAATATATTTTGTAACGATTTTTTATCCCTACTTTTAAGTAAATATATGTTCACCATTAGAAATTTAAATTATTTTTTACAGTAATGATTATTACATTATATAAATTAGAAATATCTTTTCCAAAAGTTTTAATTTTGACAAGGGATGAATTAAATAAGAAATTTTAAGTTTTTGGCAATTTAATCCATGTTTTGTTGAAAATTTTGATATTGTAACAATTAAATATATGTTCACAATTAAATATAAAATTAAAAAAAAGATATTGTAACACCCATACTAAATTTATCTAGAATATTTAGCATGTGCGTTAACTTAGTACTTGATACATTAAAATTACAATATAATTTGTTTCGAATGAATATACATACATCAATATGTTCGTACATCTGATAAAATACCAACTGTCAAATACATATATCTAATACATATTTGATTACATGAATAGGTAATCTGAAACTGGTACGAACGAGCATTTTGACGATGATCCATTCAGCTACATATCTGCTACCTCTTGCTATGAGCAACCTGCTGGTCTGTAAAATAAATACCTCTTGCTATGGTCATCGATTCTCGGTAAAGGATACTTGTTCTTGATAGTCGCCTTATTCAGCTGGCGGTAATCAATGCACAACCTCGTGCTGCCATCCTTCTTCTTAACCAACAACACCGGTGCGCCCCAAGGAGACACACTGGGCCTGATAAAGTGTTTCTGAATGATTTCTTCCAATTGAGACTTCAATTCCTTGAGTTCCAAGGGCGACATTCTGTAGGGTGCTATAGACACCGGTTCCGCTCCTAGAATCAGATCAATTGAAAACTCAATTTCTCTTTCTGGGGGTAAACTCGTGATATCTGACGGAAAGACATCCAAATATTCATTAACAATTGGAATATCACTGGGATTTATATCTGATTCTGAAGCCACAGTGAGCATGACATAGAAACTCTTATCTTGAGCACAAATAAACTGAACCATCTGATAGGTGTGCTTAAGCAGTTCTGACAAAGCCACTCCTTCAACCGTGTTACTGGCAGACATGTAAATACTCTTCTCTGAACACCCAATATATACATGATTTGCTGAAAGCCAATCCATGTCTAATATCACGTCTAGTTGTTTCATTGGAAGACATACTAAATCTATATAATACGTCCTACTAGATACGGTGATAGGACAATTCTCACAAACATAGTTTGCTACAATCCCTCCATCTGTGGTCGTAGTCACCATCATGGGGGGATTTAGTGGTGAGATAGATAATTGAAGAGTTTCAACACATTGGAAGGAAATGAAAGAACATGTTTCACCACAATCAAATAAAACTCTAATAGGATTCTGACCAAGAAAACACATACCGCCGATCAAATCCTCATTAGCTTGAGCTCTCTTTCCATCAAGTGAATACACCCTACCCTTGCTCATAGTGGCATCCGCATCCTTGCCTTTGTTCCTCCTATTTGGACAATTTGCTACATAGTGCCCCGCCTGACCGCATTCAAAGCAAGAGTCGGTACCCCTCCTGCATTCCCCCGAATGAGCTCTTCCACATTTCTTGCAAGTTGAAGTAGTTCTGGGTGAACCTGTCTGATTCCCTTTATGAGGAGAACCCTTTGGCTTCAGCTTTTCATGATGCTTATCAACAAAGTTGCCTCTCTTCCTATCAAAACCCGTGGAACCTTCTCTAGCTGCCTTATCGAAACCTCTTTCAGCTTCCAAACTATTGTGCACAATATCATCAAAGCTTGCCAACCTCTACTGACTAACCACCGCATAGATTTCGCCCCTTAGAGCATGCCTGTACTGATTAATCTTCCACATTTCATTACCCGCATACTCATTGTGAGTAGAGTAATGAGATAACTCTTCGAACTTCTTGGTGAACTCCATCACTGACAAATTGCCCTGCTTAAACTGGAGGAATTCTTGCTCCTTCCTAACCTTGTAAGACACAGAGAGATATTTTTCTAACATCACTTGCTTGAAATTTGATGAGTAAAACCGCATGTGTACGGTTCTACCGAAGTAGTAAAAAAGAGAGTATCGTTCCAACAGGAAGTTGTTCAATTTAATTAACTTTTAGAAGATGATTAGAAGAAAGTTTAGTTGTAAAGATTGGGTTTTTAAAGGTAGAAAAGAATAATAATAAAAAGCGCCTTGGGATTATTGGTTCATCATAATAACAAATCCTTCACAAACAAACCCTAAACCTAAACTTTATATTCAACCTACTTTCTAAAGACAAGTTTCTCTTTAGTGTATCAAAGCTTCTTTCGAAGTGCAGTGAGTGTGTTCCTCTAGCAACCACGCCTATTCTCATGGTTGATTGCTATTGGAATCCTTGAAGAACGAAACTTTATATGTCTCAAGGTTTGCTAGACTATTCACATGTTTCGCAACCCTTGTCTAAATTCACTTGTTCCAATATCAAAGCTCGGCTGTCGCTTTATGAATTGATATTTGAGATGATGAATTAACAAATACTAACCCTCCGCTATCGCTTTATGAGTTTGATATTTGTTAATTCATTAGAAAAACGATGAATTATATTAGAAAGTAGATTTATATAAAATTAGGGTTTATGGCTTGGTTTGATTAGGATTATGTCATTAGACTTATCCAGCAATCCCAAGACAAGAAGAATCTACTCACTCATGATCATCGTAGACATAGAAGAGAAGAAGAAGAACATAAAGTAAATAACAAGAGAAGAAGAAGAAGAACATAAAGTAAATAACAAGAAAGTAAAATAAGAATTTTTATTAAGAAAGACAATTGTCACTTATTGAATTCCAAGAACAAAAGATGAATTGTTGTGATAGCTAGCTACTCTATTTATAGTTTACAATGACTTAAGCCCTAAGAAATATAACACTGGAATGTTCCAAAAGAAACCACGGGCTTTTAGGTCAGAAGTAAGCTAATAGGTAGCTTGTCCATGAAGCAGAAGCAGCAAATTAAAAGAGTGTCCTGAAGGCAGGCACAGCGGTGCTGCTGGTGGCACGGGACGTGCCAAGTTCCTGACTTGGGGGTGACATATTTTTGTCCCATATTTTCGTATTTTCATCCCGAATCAGCTCCTAATCCTCTTTCTTTTGCTCCAAGACTAAATCTATCAAATATTTATTCCTGAAATATAATAACTTGCAATTGAAGTAAAATAGTTCTAAAAAGGAAATAATATTAAATAAAATGAAATCAAATCTAAATAAAACGGACTCAAATAATATATTAAAAACACTAATTTATTGACTCATCACTCCCAATTCATCTCCACGCCGCTCGTTATCATTCGGCGTTGAGCGGTTTCCCACCAATATTTCCTTTCGTATGTTGGTCTTTATCCCAGTAAAGGTAATTGACGGTATTTTCTTTCGTATGTTGGTCATTATCCCAGTAAAGATAATTGACAGTATTTCCTTTCGTATGTTGGTCTTTATCCCAGTAAAGGTAAATGATGGTATTTTCTTTCGTATGTCGACAGTATTCATTTTCGTATGTTGGTCATTATCCCAGTAAAGATAATTGACGGTATTTTCTTTCGTATATTGACAGTATTCTCTTTCGTATGATTGGTCATTATCCCAGTAAAGATAATTGACGGTATTTTCTTTCGTATGTCGACGGTATTTCCTTTCGTATGTTGGTCTTTATCCCAGTAAAGGTAAATGACGATATTTTCTTTCGTATGTCGACAGTATTCATTTTCGTATGTTGGTCATTATCCCAGTAAAGATAATTGACAGTATTTCCTTTCGTATGTTGGTCTTTGTCCCAGTAAAGGTAAATGACGGTATTTTCTTTCGTATGTCGACAGTATTCATTTTCGTATGTCGGTCATTATCCCAGTAAAGATAATTGACGGTATTTTCTTTCGTATATTGACAGTATTCCCTTTCGTATGATTGGTCATTATCCCAGTAAAGATAATTGACGGTATTTTCTTTCGTATGTCGACGGTATTTCCTTTCGTATGTTGGTCTTTATCCCAATAAAGGTAAATGACGGTATTTTCTTTCGTATGTCGACAGTATTCATTTTCGTATGTTGGTCATTATCCCAGTAAAGATAATTGACAGTATTTCCTTTCGTATGTTGGTCTTTATCCCAGTAAAGGTAAATGACGGTATTTTCTTTTGTATGTCGACAGTATTCATTTTCGTATGTCGGTCATTATCCCAGTAAAGATAATTGACGGTATTTTCTTTCGTATATTGACAGTATTCCCTTTCGTATGATTGGTCATTATCCCAGTAAAGATAATTGACGGTATTTTCTTTCGTATGTCGACGGTATTTCCTTTCGTATGTTGGTCTTTATCCCAGTAAAGGTAAATGACGGTATTTTCTTTCGTATGTCGACAGTATTCATTTTCGTATGTTGGTCATTATCCCAGTAAAGATAATTGACGGTATTTTCTTTCGTATGTTGACAGTATTCCCTTTCGTATGATTGGTCATTATCCCAGTAAAGATAATTGATGGTATTCCCGTTTTCGTATGTAAGTCATTACTCCAGTCAAGGTAATAGACAGTTTTTCCTCCCCAGTAATACTTGTCAGTTTTGTTCCCCGGTCAGTATATGTTCACCGTTTTTGCATATGTAATTGCATAGCAGACATTCATATTGGCTATATTCATAAGCATGGCATTCTCAGTATTTCAGTTAGTCAAAATTGGTGTACTTATTATTTAAGTCTCTTCGACCCGTTGATTTACAGTTTTCTTTCAAATCCCCGTGACGGAGAAACTTAAATAGGGGCATCTGTCATACCCCAATTTTTGACCCGAGATGTCACTGACACGTGTCGTTGGACCCTACATACGTACGCAGTTTAACCTGCTCGATCTCTAACGTTTTCGAAGAAATTCCGGCGGAGAGGTATTTTAAAATACCTCATTTTTGATTCCGAGTCGGGCCCTCTTCACTCTTATTTTTTAAATTTCCATCTTTTATTTAATCTTTTTAATCAACTCTAATTTCGTTTTTTTATCTTTATTTTACTATTGTTATCCTTTGTTATTTTGAGTCCTTATTTTTTATATATATATTATTATTCATTTATTGTCCACAAGTCCAAAAATTGTCCGATAATATCCAAAACGCAATATGTCAAATCCCAATCCAAAACAGCCTGTCGTAGAGCTAATTCCTCCCCAAGCCAAGAACTGACGCGCGTTTTCACTCCAATCCAATCCAAAGTGCAGATTTCTCTGCACCTTTCAACAAACCCTAAATAAGAATCTGTTCACTATAAATAGTACCTGCACACACAAAAAAGAGGAGGAGAATTTTCGCAGCCAAATACACAGAATGACAGCCAACAGTTCATCGGAAACATGCAAAACCATTTCATAACATAGTACCAGAATCAATTTTTAATCACAGCACAAACGTATCACAACACCAGGAACCAAACTCGCGGAAGCTACACGAGGCCGGCGGTCACGACAATCACACAGATGGACTACAACGACGGCATCAACGTCGTCACGCTTGAGCGCAAACGGAGGGACAAACAGATCAGAGACATTCAAACAACCCAAAGGTAGTAATTTTCGTTTTTTGTAGATCTAGGATACATAATCTCTGTTTTTGTGGGTTTTAATTTCGGGAATAGGACCGGAAGAGGTTTAGAGAAGAAAAGAACAAAAAAATAAAAAAAAGAAGTTGTTTTTACAACTCCCGCGGCGGCGCCGCCGCCTACGACGGTCGGCCGCTGCGCCGCCGCCCCATCTCCCATCGGAGAAGAAGAGAGAAGACAGAGAGAGAAGAGAGAATTTTGTGAGAAGAGAGAGAAAGATGTTGGGGAAATGAAAGAAAAATGGGTCACACACCCTATTTATACCCCCTACCGAACCGACCCATATCTAACTGGGTCGACCCAGCCTTCACCCAAACCCAGGCCTTGCAAACCGATCCAGCAAGGCCCGTTTTGCTTTTCCCCCCTTTATCTTTTCTGCTTGCTATTCAACACCCCCTGATTACTGACTGC
>Ga0228711_1008753_pt1 | contig 14048 bp, 7 predicted proteins | sample MedpolnodulmetaG_2_FD_177996 | JGI IMG/M metagenome (GOLD analysis project Ga0228711, IMG submission 177996) | Root nodule microbial communities from Medicago polymorpha collected in Santa Monica, California, United States - brown nodules | ecosystem: Host-associated > Plants > Roots > Nodule...
AAGAAGAGAAAAGAGAGAGAGAGAGAGAGAGAGAGAGAGAGAGAGAGAGAGAGTCTAGTATTTTTAGATGCTAATTTCCCCAAGTTTTAAGGAAATTGGTTTCTAAACACATATTAATACATATGAATAAACAAACATAAGCAAAGAATCACCAAGGGATGATTCTTCCGCTTTAGGACAATTGTTAGCACGACCATGGTTTTAAATGGAATCATTAATATCATCAATGCAGCGGTGGCCCTAAGTATGGACAAAAGAGGCGGCAGCCCAGGGCACCATATTTCTAGGGGCACCAATTATTTTTTTTGGCTATATCTTAAACGTTATAGGGTATTACAAAATCAAAATTAATATATCCATGTGATTAAATAAATATTGAATATAATCAATTAATTACATCCGTAATTAAGGCACCAAAATTAGGATAATGATATAGAGTATGAATAACTTAAGAGACAAATTTTTATCTCTTATATATTAACATTATTGTAATATTATTTTATCCGAGTTTATGTGTATTCTTTCTAATTCTTAATCTTTAATCTCTTCATCTCAATTTTGTTAACACAACAACACAAGTCATTGACTTTCGATAACATGCAAAAGCATAAGCGTTAGTATCATATAGATATAATAGCCTCTTAAGAGTAGGTTGCAAACGATCTTTTTATTTATTAAATAGTCATACAATTCCTTTTTTATAGATATAATAGTAAAAAATCAAATGATTGCTTGGAGAAGGAGGAGGAGGAAGCAGAAGTCTTTTATAGTGGTTTATGAATATAAACATTGAATTGTGATCCATGTGTGTTATTATTGTGTAAAACTTACCTCTTCGGTTACTAAAAGTGTTAAGTGTAGACTTTGGAGCATGAATTTTAGTTTAAAGTCACGTGATTCAAATTTCAAAGATTTATACTTGTGTTCTTTTTTCACAATGTCAAATAAAAGTGTGCATAATCTTCTGGTTCATTTCTTTTATCTTTATATATTTTTTTGTTATTTTTTTTTTTATAGAAACACTATCTCATGATTTGCTCAAGGCATTCAAATTCAAAAATACCGACCTTACATCAAATGATTCAATCATCAATATTTATGCTTGATTATTTTCCAAACTCTATATATTGAGTAACAATCGTTCAAAGTCTTTTATTTCGGTTGGACTAGACACTCCACCTTCCCTTTTCGGTTGGACAATACATTTCACCGGACATTCTTGTCACTAAACATTCTTTCTTTCATGCTTCCATTCCTTAATTATATATATATATATATATATATATTTCCATTTGGTTATAGCAGATCAGATTCGGACCAACGAATCACAACTATTATCATTTTCAAGGGGTTAATCTACTACTCTCTCTATCCCATGTTAGATGATCTAGTTGACTCCGACACACATAGCAATGCATATGTTTTATCTTTAATATCTTTAATTCTCTACTAAAAAAATTATGAAAATTTAATAAGTGTGCTTAAGACACTTATTAACAAGTGTGTTTAAGACACTTATTAACATTGAATGCATTATTTTCAAAACAATTTTTTTTAGACTTTTTAACAAGTGTGTTTAAGACACTTATTAACATTTTCCTTTGTTAGCATTTTCCTTTATTGGTTTTGGTGGTGTCTGGGGTTTGAACCCCGGACCTTGCATATATTAATGCATTATCTATACCAACTGAGCTAAATTCACGTGGACAACATTTTCCTTTATTTAATTTAACACTATTTGACCTAAAATGTTTGAACATCGGGGTAAAAATGGACCAATAGATTTGCTTGTTCTTATATAAATTAAACTATTCTCTCTGACATATTACACATGACAACAATATTTAATCTCTTTGTAAACTACTTCACTGTGAAGTCTTCACCCTTGAACTTTTACCCTATAGATAAATTTTATCACCTTTACTGTGCCATATTTATCTTTCATAAGCATATAGAACAAAAGTGACCACAAAAATAGTATGGAACCGCAGAGGAATTGCTTACACACCTTCAGTCTTGATGAAATAGTTTACTGCACTGTTTTCAGTAAAAACTTTGACCATTTTTGCCCCCTAATATGGTTAAACTATAATTAAATGCTCAAGGTTTTCATATTTTTAGAATTGTTCAATAATTTCTACTCCCTTATTTACCATGCCATTAATTTTCTATCAGTGTGACAGAAAAAAAGGTAGATAGTATTCCACTATTTTCTGTGTCCCAAATTGATTATTCCACTATTTTCATAAGTTTGATTAGTTTGTGTGTGGTGTAGAGATATTTAGGTTTAGGGTCTCGCTAACTAGTGTCATGAGAATTTTCAATCAAGAAACTATTCATTGAGAGAGTCTAATGCTATAATTTTCGATATATTAAATAATTACATTTCGTAAATATTTACTATTTAAAATCGGTAAAAAGTATCCTTATGACACTCATTAACATTTTCCTTAATTTTAAACATGGAAATTGAGCCGAGTGTGCTATTTGACCATTTGGTGTTATGTGAAACAGTTAAATATTGGTATTTGTGATTTAGGGTGTACCATATTTAATACTATACACCACATAATTTTTGTGTACTACCTTAGAAGTCATCATAATGTTTGTGACGGTGAAATTGTTTCTATCCCATGAATTTTTTGTTCTTTTGATTTTTAGATCAAAATTCCTCACAGCAAATAAGTAAGTGCGATTCTTTTTATGGTGTTCGGGATTTGAACCCTAAACCTTGCATATATTATGTATTGTCTTTATTAATTGAGTTAAGTTTAGAAGAACAATAAATACGATTAATCTTCTTGAAAACGGTTTAGTTCGTCCGCACTACTTATTAGGATAGCTTTTAGACAATATAAATGTTGAAAAATGGATTCTAAGAAGTTGCTTATTGTTTTTCGGACACTGTCCCAAGCCAGATAGGGCAATCATTTTATAAATTTTTCGTTGGATAGTTTTTAGCCCTACATTTGCTTACTACTTTTTTTTTTGACAAATTTACTTATTACTTTTGAATACCATTACAACATTTATAAATTTTTCCGATAATATTCTAATAATCCACCTAAGTACTTTAATTAATGTGGATATTTTAATCTTAGCACATTATTTTACTATCAAAATCATTAGAATTAAATTTTTTCCTTAATAAAGTGCTACACATTAATCTTAAACAGCACTTATAATAAAAGGAGAGAATATCTCTTCTGTCTAAAATCACTTTAAGAGCCCACTAATTTTACACTCCTATTATGTGAGTTAGAGTAAAATAATCTAACAAATCCCCAGGTCAGGGATAGTCAATGCTTAATTAAAGTAAACCTTTGTCAAAGGGACAAACTGAAATTCAAACCTCTAATATTGCAGGTGAAGATCCCTATAAAGTAAATGGTCAGTTCTTTGCCTATGTTAAATGTGATGTTGTAATTGATTGATTGATAGGAGAGGAGAAATGAAGAGGTATGAGTGATGCTCACAATTGTTAAGCAAAAATTATTCTTTTTAGCTTAATTGACATTTTAACTTCTATTCATTAATTAAAAAAAATTGATAGTCAAACAAAATTTATTTTTTTAACCTCATTGACTTTTAACTCTTGGATATTCATGCAACAAAAATCATTTTTTAGCCTAATTAACATCTTAGCTTTTAACCATAGAGAAAATGGATAGTTAAACATTCAAAATTCATTCTTTTTAGTATATGTTTGCTTTTGCGTTTTGCCACCTTACAACACGTTTGAAGCTCTTTTTACCGCGGTTTTGAGAAGCGTAGCTTTTGTCCAATCTTGAAAACTGTACCGCCTCACTAAACATAGGCTTAGCTTACTTGACAATTTTGTTTATCTCCATAAAAAAAAATTGATTAACCATTTTTCAGTCGATAGATTTAGGTATTTCATTTTTTTTATCGATGTTTTTATGACATTTCTTTTTTGTATTTCCCAAGCTGGGCCTTGTGGGTTAGATTAGTTAAAAGTTAGTTGGTCGAATTGGTTATATAAGCCTTAATGCATTATTATATAAGCCTTAATGTACTATTTTTCAGTCGATAGACGTTATTTTCAATTCACTTTTCTATATCTTTCTCTCGCTTATGAGTTCTATCAAAAATCGTAATAATTGTTAAATAAGAAAATGTATTATTTCCAACTAAATGACTCATATTGTTGATATTTTCGTAGCTAGAAAATTAGCAGGAGGAAAAGAGTAATGATGATAGAATTTAGTTGTTACTCTGGTGCATGTTAGATTGACAATAAGATTAATTGAATTAAGGACAGTCGTCATTCGTGATTTTGACAAAAGTTACACTCTAAAATTGTGGTTGCGGTGGTAATCAGTCTTTTCATAGTAATTAAAGTGTGGTATTACATATTTCATATTTATTTCAATTTCAATCCAGCAGCATTGGTTTAAATTGTTTTAATTACTAGGAGGCTACTTTTACAATTGAAGCTGCTATCATATTTAAATTTCTGGCAGCTTAGTTACAATTTTCCTTCCTTGCATTTATATCTTGTTATATTATTCTGCTTGAAATTGTTTTCCAAACATTTAACACTTTAATTGTATTTTAAAAGATGCACAAGTAGAATTTTGATTCTTAATTGAACTTTATCTTATCTATCTTTGTCACATTTGAGGCTCAAAAGCCTTTCTTGTAGCTCCAACCAACCATTGCTTTTATTTCTGGAAAAGGTACAACCAAACACAGTCTAATCAGTCCTACTACAACAAACACAATCAATTGCATTTGCATCATCTCAAAAGAAAATTAAAAATAAAATAAAGCCCTACCCAGATCCCAATTTCATGCAGGAAACAGATTTATATAGAGACAGACAAGAGAAGTGAAAGTTAGATTTTATCAGCCTTTTCTTGGCTGTAACACTGGCAAGTTATAATTACGGTGAAAGGGATAGGAGAGGTTAAAACAACAGAGAGATGATCCCTAAGTTAATTTACCTTACTTTATTTGTCTCATGTGAAGACATCAGTAGTAGCAGGTTTTGTGTACTGCTCTAGTTACACACTCTCTTTTCAACCCAAATAACTTTTACTATGTTGGTTGGTTTTCAATTCACGTTTGGAAATCATTTTAATTAATTTTACGAGTAAATGGTCGTTTTGGTCTTGAATATGTCATTTTTTATATTGAATTTGGTCTTTAAATGCATTTTTCATCGGTTAGTTTGGTCTTCAAATACATTTTATGTTAGTTATGTTAATTAATTCATAAAATTACAACAAAAGGCACACGGATATACATTTTTTAATACTTTCAATACATATTTTTTAGTTTCTATATGAAATAACAAACATAACCGAAACTCACACACACCAATGCGAGGTTCCAGATTTGAACTCGGATAAAGATGTTTAACCTAACAATATCGATATTGTGAGTATGGTTAAATCCTGCTGACATTTCAATACAAGAGATTACAGTGACACAAACATTTAAGGACCATAATGAAAATTTATTCTTAATTTTACCCATTTTGCAAATGGGCTCACATATTAACATAGTATTGCTACTGTTTTTGTCCAAGGGAAATAAGGTAAAACATGGATTGTAGGTTCCATAAAAAAGGAAAACAAAAGGAGTGGAATTCATAGGAGTGTGATCAAATATGGTCCCCTTTGAAGGTTGTTTGGGGGGCCAAACTGACATAAGCCTTCCCCTTTTTCACGCCTTGTCCTTACTGTCTTCCCTAGCTAGTATACGGTCTCAGCATTAAACACAAAAACTTTGTTGCTTCCCAAAAGTGAAGTATATGGAGGAACCATTGCTCACCAATTCACTCTCACTCTTACTCTTCACTCCCCTTTCAGAACTCTACTGCCACGCCACACTAAATACACTATCACTCAAAACAATAACTAGGAAGTAAATAAATTTTTTAAGAGATACATGACATATTATGGTTCACAGTCACACACTATTCACAAAACATAAAATGGGATGTTATAGCACATGTTTGGTATCACGATCGATGTCTTTGTCATGATCACGGTGAATCATTCTGATTTTATAAAAACTACACTTTGTAACGTTGAATTGTCTTGAGACGCAACAAAACACAATTACGCGGCACAACCAAACATTCTATAAATCACGGTGGCTCATCGTGCTTCTGTCAAACTCACCAAAAATCCAAACACGCACTTATAACATATCTCACGATTCATCATAATTTCTGAGAACCTAATCGCCAACATATATAATTGAGTTTCAAATGAAGGTCATAACTCAACAATATATTCAATCATTCACAAATCAAGAAGTAAATATATATTTACAATTTCAATTATTCATTATATATATTAATAATTTTTTGTCCTTTTTCTCTTTAGAGTACAGAGTACCCTACTTTGTAATCAAATTCCCTTAAACCTAGCTACTTAAACATGCTACAGGAAGCTCTGACCTCTCACTATCTTCTTAGTGGTCCTTCCCATGACCAAAAACACAGATAAGTTATACTTATAGGCCAGACTAGTTCCAGTTGAAGGGGAGTGAAACAGTTAGATAATTATGGAATGGAATGGAAACACAAGAAGCTTTGTTCCTCAACCAGAGTCTTCCTTAAGCTTTCTCTACAACTACAACCAATGCTCATATCAAGGTAAAAATTATCATCACAAGTCACAACACTAGCTACTCTAATGCATTCATCTTTTTATCATCATAACATTGCACCTGATAGTAATAACTTCTAGAGTGTAATTTAGTAACCCTATATTTAAACTTATGGACTAAATTTATATATATTTTCTGTCCAACCATGTATATATAGTTGTTTTTCTATATATGGCATATATATAGCTTGGTCAACATTCATTCAAAATTTACTTATGTTTGGCGCGTGCTGATGTCCAACGTGATATCGACACATGTAATTACATACAATGGCGGTGTCTATGTACCAGTGTTCTAAACTTTAAAACAATATTTTGTGTGTTTGTTAAGGAATGATGGAAGTGAAACAACAAGACTGGACAGAGACAATGTTCCCAGAAATGGAAAAAATGATGAAGTATGGGAACTTGCAAGAAAAGAAAAAGCGATTAACGAGTGAACAGATGGAATCACTGGAGAGTAGTTTTCAAGAGGAGATCAAACTAGACCCTCAAAGGAAGATGAAGCTTTCCAAGGAGTTAGGGTTACAGCCTCGTCAAATTGCTATTTGGTTCCAAAATAGGCGTGCTAGGTGGAAGACCAAGCAACTTGAACACTTATATGATTCACTTAGACACCAATTTGAGGTTGTGTCTAAGGAAAAACAGCAGCTTCAGGATGAGGTACGTTAACATATGTAAATATGTATACTATATACTATGCATGTATAGTGAATACTTTATCTATTGAAAACATGATAAATAAGTTAATGAACAATACCTAAATGGTCATGGCTGTGAACACTTACTTGGTCACAAGTAAAAATAATTTTATTTGGATGCATACACACAAATGGGAAAAAGGTAAAAGAAAAAACACTTAAATAATATATTATTTTAAATAATTAAATGATAAGTATTTCTACGTGTGTGCACCTAAATGCATTTTATTTGTGGTTGTGTCCATATAAGTATTTATCTATTTAAACACATAATAATTGATACAGTATACAAAGTGAGAGAGAAAAATAATTAAAAAAAAACCGAAAAACGCATAAATATATGACGTTGATGTCGGGTTTTTATGTAAAAAAAAATTCTCAAATGATCAAGTTTATTTTTTTTTTTTTTTCATAATCCTCTCAAAAGGAAGAGGTTATGGCAATCCAAATTTCAATGAGAAGGGAAGTAAAGTTTGACTAATATTTCAACAATTAATTATATGTTTTTATTTACTGTGAACTTAATGAAATCACGGTGACACTGTAATTTTGTTAAAACTCGAAAGTGTAACTAAAATCCTGGTTGCACACTATGCACTGTAATTTTGTTAAAACTCGAAAGTGTAACTAAAATCATGGTTGCACACTATGATATGTGATTCTGCAAACTCACCGTGAATCCAAATACTCATAAAATTGATTAGGTTTCTCTTATTTATACTATCGGTGTTAAGTAAACTTTCAAAGTGATTGTATGCCTCTCTCCCCTGTCTCTTTTGTAGACACAGTTTACCAATATGTGTATGTCTATTTAAAAAATTCATGTATATTATATATAAAAATTTGTTGTGGCCAGGTTATGAAGTTGAAGGCTATGTTGAAAGAACAAGGTAACTCTTGTGGTAGAATGCAAGGTTACTATACAGAAATGTCAGTGGAAGAAGCAGAAACAGTAGAAAGCACATCAGAGGCAGCTCTACGTTGCTCCAACAGAGAGGTGAAGGGAAAGATTCATCAACAGTTGAACATTGATGAAGGAAACTGTTGTTTCAATTTAGAGGACTATAATATTAATAACAATGTTCCACTATTGCCCTACTGGCCTGCTGCTGTACCTTATAACTATCACCCTTAGTTATATTATTAAGTAATCTTTGTTTGAAGTTTGAACAACGGCTTTATGTGGGTCTGAGATTATTTAATTTTACTGGTTGTGTAGTAGTAGATGGAAAAGCATTTAGGAACTGACATTAGGAGTAGGATAAATTATTGCTGGTAAATAAAATGGCTGCCAGGGCAGACATCAATCACTATATTAGTCACTTCCATATTGCATGAAATCTTTAATTCTTGCGTACTATTATAACTATATATATCATTGTTTGGTGCTACTATTTCTAATGACCCTTGCATCATATACAGTTATACACAATTTCACGTTTTTCTGGGTGAACTCTATCAATAGTCACTGATTAATGGAAATTTAAGAGATTGCTTCATTTTGCACCAATTTTCTCAAGCTACACGAAAAATTTGAATTATCAATGCAAGCAGAAGAGTGACAACTTCACTATTTCTTACGTTTAACCCCTAAGTATAAGCCATAACAAAATGATCCCCATAATCTCTTAAGCAAAGTAATCCAAAATGGTTATCCTAGAACCTTTGGGAAATGTAGCATCTACATATTGAACTTGAGAGTTCCACTTCGAGACTTCCCTCGCCCCCAAACTCCCCCACTCTATTGGAATTCCTGTGCAAACTGTGATTTTGGGTGTTGTGATTATGGATGTGTTTGTTTCGGTTAAAAATAAGAGAGACTTGTGTTAAAAAAACTAGAGATTTTTTAAAAAAATCTGATTATTTTTGTTTGTTAAACTATTCGAAAATATCACTTAAAAAAAAACGATTTTTAACTACTCCGTATTACCTCCTTGTTAATGTAAAAAAATGTTTTGGATAAAACTAATCCTACCAGCTTTTCATTTAGAGTAAAAAATGATTTTTTTAAGATCCAAAACAAACACTTCAAAATGATAAAATTTTCTGAAAAAAATCCTAAGCAAACACAACTTATATTTGACAATAGCACATTCCTATCACAAATAGCATGGACTCTCCCTAAAATACTTTGCACTGGTTCATCCTTCTACTTTCAAATAAGGGTTGTTACGCAAATCAACACGTATCATACAGTGATGATAAGAATAACTAAGGTTGGAGAACCCTTTTCGAGTTCCTTAGTTCCAGTCCAGGTCATAACAAAAATCACATCCAGTGGGGGTATCCTATCATCGTAAAAAGAACCAATCATTACTTCAAAAAAAGAATGAGCTATCACATCAGTTTTTACATCCAAATTTCACACATCAGAGTGAATAATTATTTCTTACCAGAAATATATAGGTTAGTTTTCAAACTAGTAATTTCACGACAGTTTTGGAACACTTTTACGATATTCAGAATGATTTGAAACTAATATTTCATAATGAGTAGTTATATGATATTAAAACATTAGGTAAAGCAAAAAACCCATGATCAATTTTCGCCAATATTCAGGGGCTTTAGTCATAAAAAAATCCCCAATGTGTGGCACAACCAAAGACAAATGATTGTCAAGCATGCACTGTTAAAAAGAAACTGCAAGTATTGAAGAGGATTGACATGAACTCAAATTTGCTCAACGGAAAAATCTAAACAGTAACTAGAAAATCTTCCAACAAAAGTTTGACAAGATAGTAAAATACAAAATTGATCCAACAAAAAAATATAGATTCAAAAGTCTCAAAACTCTATTCAAGTGCTAACCAAAATTGGAAACAACACTAAGGGTTCAGCGCTTCCCTCCTCCACCACCAAGCTTAGGACCTTTTGATGCACCCTTGGAAACATTGCCTTTTCCAACAGATTTTTGTGCCTTGGCTTGACTTTCTGCCTTCTTCGCCTTCTTCTCATCCTTTGTTTTCTTCACCCTCTCCTTAATTTCACTGCAAAAAAAACATAATGACTTCAGATGGTGAGAAATGATAGCAATAGCAATTATTCATATGTAAAAACCAATAGTACATATAGACTAAGAACAGAGATGATGTAGTTAATAACAATTGTATCTACTCCATGTAAGAAATAAGAGAGAAAACACACCGTAGGGCAGCTTCTCTGGCAGCATCCCGAACCTCTGGCTTTTCTGATCTTTTCTTCTGAATAACTTCCAAAGTAGCACCAACAATAGACCTTGAGTAAGGCTTTTTGGTAGCTCTACGCCTCTTTTTCACAGCTTCTTGGGCAATATCCTGTCAATCACAGGTACACAAAAATAAGCATGCAGCAATCAAAACAGAGGCTTAATCACATACTGTTTAATCACAGACACTATAACTTTCATCATAATCCTGAGGTAAATATCAGAAGTATAAATTTACAGCTTAAAGATGAACTAACAAGTACAAAAAAAGTTTGTCGCACAATAAAAGATCATTTGATGATATTTCTGGTTACACAAGCTACAAGTACAAATGATTTGCAATTGATGATGGTTTGTCACATACAATTGTGAAAAGCAATCTTAAATACCAATATTCATCTTCTTATGTTGCTTCAAAGTATTAGACATGTAATAGCCCGTCATAAGATAATAAATTCAAAGTTTATTAGATAGCAATACTAGAGCATGTTTGGATTGGCTTATTTTTTAGCTTATGCAAAACAGCTTATGTGTATAAATAAGCTTTTATGACTTGTATTCATAAACTTGTCAAAGTAGTTTGAGACAAACAGCATATGAAGATACAATTTTCATTAGTGAGAGCTTTTGAAATAACATAAACACTTAATTATTAGCGTAAGCTATTTTTACGTAAGCTCGGAATTAAGCCAATCCGAACTGCCCTAAATAACAACAGATTTGCAACGGAATATCTAGTTGCTATGACATAAAATTATGCAAAAGTGATTTTAAGTAAAACTATTCACCTTCTTGTGTTGTTTCCTATACATGGCAGTCCATGTAAGCTTTGAGGGCTTCAACTTGTTGTGGAAATACCTCTTACATTTCGAGTTGACAAACAGGAAAACCTGAAAAATAAATAAACACAAACCATCACATAAGCAACCAATCACGAAAAACATCATAGCACACATCAAATTCAAAACCCAAAAATAAACTTCAATCTTTACCAATTTTATATTACCTGAGAATCACTACGGATAAATCTGATCCCCCTCCCAGGGTAGATCTTGGCACCACTGAATCGGCACAGTTCGGTCCTAACACACCAAATATCACAAACCCATTAGCACATTTGTTAAATGCATCCATTACTTGCAATCAGAAAGTAACATTATAACTAATTACATTTCAATTACAAAAAAACAAATTTTGATTTAAGCTTTTTTTTAGTCACATTTCTACCAATAATCTCAAACTATATATTCTAAATGGTAAACAACGCTGCAATAGGAACAAAGAAAGAGAAATAGAATCTAAACACGACAGATCCGATCAGAGAAAACATACTTGAGAACCATGTTGTTGTTGAATTTTGATTTCTTCGCTCCTCCTCTTTCTGCCCTGTTTTTGGTGCCAGAAACCCCAGAAAACCTTGTGAGTTATATGTTTATATAGTCCCATTTCTCTTCGGGTTTTCGCCTCTTCTGGGCTTTAAGAATAGGCCCATCAGAACTTGTTTTCATTGTATACATAGGGAATTTCTTCTCCCACCCTATATCCTTCTCGCGTGCCCTCTACTCTGACCATTTTATTAATTGTACAGGATTTCATCATATATTTACATTAAAATATTCAGGAAATTTTGATTCGAACTTTGTTGGCCGTCTAAATCTCGTATGCAACAATGTCGTCCACGTATTGACCATGTTTGGGATTATATAATCTCAATACAATAGTTGGCTAGTTCGGATTATATAATCTGAAACATGTCCATACAATTGAAAAACTAAAGCATTAAAGGGTTTGACACACTTCAGATTATGTAATATGAATCAATCAAATACATGACTTTTCTATGGTCCACGACACAAGTCCTTTTATAAATTGGTTTTTGGTTCATTTGCAAATCTACAACATTAAACCATGAACACTTATCCACTAGATGTGAACACTTTTCTGTGTTGATGGCAACCTATCTGTCTTGAAGGATCAATTAGACCAACTTAACGATCGTCTCATCCACAAAGACACAACAAACGTGGATAGTCTTGAATGTCATTATTCTTCAATCGACTCAAACAGAAGCATTAGATTCAACCAAATGAAGCTCTGGACTAACGACCATGTGAGAAACATGGTCTCTATTTAGTTAATATAGTTCAAATAGGGTGATCGAGTTAGACGTTTTCTTAGACATATTGTTACAAAACATTCAGAAAATTTTGATTCGGGACGAGACTTACGAAGAAACCAGGGTTTGTGTGGATATACCATATGAATAATTTTGTTTGACTGACCCGTGATCTTACTTGTGTTTATTTATGTTGTTTTACATTTTTGTATTTTGTTGTTGATTTATCTTGTTGAAATTATGTTGTTAAAATTATTATGTTTAATTTATGTTATTGGAGAATTTGATTTAATGGCAGATTCTCTATTCTCTGTGTTCTCAACACAATTCAAATTATATAATATTAAATGTGTCAAACCTCGCAAATCACAATTTTAATGGTAATTTGCGACATTTTAGATTATTTAATCTAAATTAATATTGGGCATGCATTCGAATTAGATAAATGATATTTGTATAACCATTTTTTGACAACCTTTATGACAACTTTATCTCTCGTACTCAGATTATGTTTTTACCTTCTCTCTCTATTGCTTTGGTTTTTGTGTCAATGCTTCATTTTTTTTTCTAAGTTTATGGTTGTCACAAAAGTTATCATCCAAATGGTTATTTAAATAACACAACTCTTCCGTTTATATAATCTTAAACGGTCCAAATTTTGGATGATAGCATTATAGATAAAATTATATAATAGGATCTATTAACAATGATTTGTGTTCAAATAAACACGTGATAAATAGATGGTTAATGAGTTGCAACCCATGACAATATTCATCAACCATGAACCAAACATATTTGTTTATGGAAATGTCATTTTATGAATAAATAGTTATGATAAATCACCTCTCAAAAAGAAAAAGTTACGATTGATCAACAATGTCAAAAATATATTGACAATGTATATGAAATAATAACTTTTTCTTATCAAAGATGTTTATTTTTTGACAAAAGATGTGTACACACCATCTTATATTTCCTTACACTTGTTCAACACACATTTTCTTATATAAATGTTAAAACAGTTCTGAAAAGTTTGCCCTAATCTGATCCTGCCTTTTTAGCGGTTCTAAGTAATTTTTATGAAAAAAAGAGTTTGTAAGGAATCGAACCAGGTACCATATGCTTACAATTTACAACTATAACCACTATGCCACTTCTATTTTTGTTGAAATATCGTTGCTTCCAAAAATGAAATATATGACTAAAACATTTTTTTTAAAGCCCCAACCGCCCTAACGGTTTCCTCTCTCATAACAGTTATTTTTTATTATTAGCGGTACCTTTATTGATAGTAGTTCTTTTTTATTATTATTATATTTTTTTTTGTGTACGCTAACGACGTGTTACGATATTAAAGTTGCATCTTTAAAATTGTAGATAATTTGACTCATCCATATGATAAT
>Ga0228711_1008754_pt1 | contig 14047 bp, 10 predicted proteins | sample MedpolnodulmetaG_2_FD_177996 | JGI IMG/M metagenome (GOLD analysis project Ga0228711, IMG submission 177996) | Root nodule microbial communities from Medicago polymorpha collected in Santa Monica, California, United States - brown nodules | ecosystem: Host-associated > Plants > Roots > Nodule...
AGAATCCCTAAACCCCTAATTCTCCTTGGAGTTTGTTTTCTTTTCTAACAAAACAGAACAGAGACTCTTCACTTCTCCCGCCGCCACTCCCTCTCCGGTCCGCCACCAACCCCTTCACAGTTTACACCTTCAGGTTTGTTTTCGCATTCTCCCTTGTTACTCCTCCATTCAACCTCTGTTCCAAACCTTAAGGCTCATTTTCGTGCTGGTTTAGGGTTTATGTGTTAATTAGGTTTCATTCCTCAATTGAAATAATCATTTTTGATTTTTGATTTTTTTTTTTAGTTTCATTTCACTTCTGATTTCTTCTAGTTTGTGAGTGCTCAAGTCTTCAATTAAGTGTTTCTCATTTGCTTGAATTGACTTATTTCAGTTTATCTACTAGTATATGAAAACAGCTTACAACATTGTTCATAAGCTGTTTTTCAGCTTATTCTCATAAGTTCTCGAAGATAGTTAACGAAAATAGCTTATATCTTTTACCAATTTTTTTTTAACTTTATTTTATCTTTTGCTATATAAATAGCTTTTACATCAGCGCTTATCATTGTGTTATAAGCTGGAAATAAGTTGTTTATCCAAATAGGGCCTTTAATGATGCTTAGGACTGTGAATATTATATGTGGGTTTTTATTAATGTGGAAAATGTTGAGCACTCTATTTCTTATTTTATTTATTTCTTATCCTTGTTGAACCAATTAAACCATGAGCCAGAGACGTCTGAATTGGATCTTAGGTCCGGTTTTTTAAGTCATTGAACTAAACACATTTTTTAACAATCAAAACCCTCAAACCCTAAAAATGATAGAAACCCTAAAACAACAAAACTGAGCAGCTCCACGAAATCAAAGCAAGCTTTGCCCTTGTTGTATTGTATATCAAAAACAACTTGGATTAGAGTTGCACCATTGAAAATTTCTACTGCCCGGTTAACGCAACTGGACTTATTCTGTGTCTCAAACAGTGTGAAAGTCATCGAAGATTTCCTTTTTTTTTTGTTGCATATTTTATGGGTATCTCTAAATTTGTAGTTAACTGAAAGAGATTTTTATGTAGTTTGTTAAAATCTTTGAACTCGTGTACTTTTTGTGTTGTTATTTAGTTTTGCCATGTCAAATAGACAAAGCCTTTTTTTGTTGCGTAATCTATGTCCTGTTAAAATTCATAAATTACCATAAGCTTTACTCTTTATGTAGATCCCATTTTCTTTTTTATATGGTGGTTGGCAAGGAATGTTAAGTTGAAATCTTTGAACTTTTAAAGTTCTGTGGTCTATTATATTGGTTTTTATCAGTTTGTTGTAGTAGTTGAACTTTTTAAGTGATTTGTGATTGTTATTTTATGATTGAGTGACCCAATTGAGCTCTTGGTTTGGATTGATAACTAAAAAGTGATTTTCTGTACGTAGTGCTGACAAAGTCTAATATCCGATTTAGGTGATTTTGCTACCTCGTTTGTTGTTTGAAGGTTAACTGAGATGGTGAAGGGTAAGTTAAAGGAACCTGTTCTAACGGCTTTCACACCTAATGGTGACTATGCAGCTATTCTGTCTGCAAATGGGACGGCAAAAGTAAGCATTGCCTTCATCTCCCTTTCTGTATTTGATGTTTGGTAGTAGTTTTCATTAGCCATTTATGTTAGGATAAGTGTTTTATCTAATTTTGGTACAATTTTTTCAATCATAGTAATTGTTAACTCTTCCTTTGGCATGATTTCATTTAGCTTCTAGCTTATAGAAGCTTCTTAGTTAAAGCAAGTTTATAGTTATTTACTTAAAGAAAAGTCAATATAAGCTTAAATGTGTTTATGAAGTTAAATTAGAGAGCTTATGAAAAAGTTTAGATTACTAGCCAATTTCGTCTTTTTATGAAAACTGTTGTTTAATAAATATTGCAAGGTTATTTATATTTATATATAAGTGTTTATTGAGTAGTTTATCTAAACTGCTTCTTTGAATTTACGGTTCTTAAATAACTAACTCATACTCTGCCCGTTACCCTACAAATCTTATTCATATATGCTGAAGACCAATTCAATTAAAATTATGTCAAATGAAATTTATAAATGACAGAATGTCAAACAATAGAATTTATATCCAATCCGACGATCAATTTACATTGCTGTTGCAAATAAGATTTTGTTGGATATTTGAATTCTTCAATCCTGCTTCTTATAGTTCTTGTAATGTTGATGGCAAAAATTCATCTTCTATTTTTCAGATTTGGAATACAAACAGTGGAGATTTGTTAGCAGAGGGGAAACCATCTGATGGAGATCATGATATTCGTTATTCTTGTATTGCATGCAGTTTCACTGGGAAAAAGGTAGTGTGGAATTTTAAGAGAATATTTTCCTCACTAATGCTTTAAAAGGCTTGATTCTTACTTTCTCCATTGTGTTGTGGGCTGCTTTATATTGTAATTAGCGTAAAAAAGGTAAGGGAACTTTCTTGTTAGCTCTTGGAACAGATGATGGAAAAGTTCTCGCCGTTGATGTTTCCACTGGTGAGAGGAAGTGGCCTACTAGTCATCCAATTCCCGGGTATTTTTGTCATTTGAATTTATTTATTTTAAATGAAAATTTTCTACATATTCATCTTATGAAGTGTCAAAACATTATTGCACCATTGAACAAAGTAAAAACTATTCATTCAAATGAGTGCTTCTTGGCTTCCTCTAATCTCCATGCATGGTGTATTTAATAAAAGCAATCATTGTTTGATTATGTAAAAGTGTTAATTGACCTTGGTTATCTTGGAGAAACTTGAGCATTCTTTGGTATATTAAGCAAATATTAAATTTGTCATTGGACCCAAAAGACTTATAGTTGATCTGGAAAAATCTCATGGGTAGGGGACCAGATATGAAATGTGAACCAATGTCTGGGTATTCGTGCAGTCATGTTAATCCATTGCCTAAGAATTTTCCCTACCCTATGAAATGAAGCAATGTTAAATAAACTGCACTGGATGTTTTTCATGTTCACTACTACGTTATGGTTAAACATATTGATGTCATTTATGCCAACCCTTTCTTCAGTTTCATACACTGGCTTTGTTGGATAGTCTATGTAATTGTGAATGAGGGTATATTGGTCAGTGTAACACATTAGAAATACTGTACATTGGCTTAGTTTTAGAATATATTTTTGTATAGTTCATATTGATATTGAAACAGAAACTTGCATCCCATATTTAAAAATGTATCGATTTCCTTAATATTACCAGTTTCACAATTGGCATCTATATGTTGATTATGCGGCTTTAATATGATATTAAATGATAATTAATACCGGTATATAATTTGTTGTTCTTGCTCATCCATATATCATCATACAGTGGGATTTGCGGACTTTCATTTGCAAAAAAAGGACAGCTTCTTTGTGTTGTTGGACATGATGGGAAGGCATATGAGTTTAATTCTGAAACAGGAGAGCTTCTAAAGGAGTTTAAAATCTCAAAAAAGTCCATCTCTTCACTGGCTTTCTCACATGGTGCGTACTAAATTACTTTTGGATCTTGGTCCATCCTAACAATTAATCTTGTTGCATGGTAGTTGACACTCGTCATTTTACTTTTTGTCCAGATGAAAAATATTTAGCTATTTTCAGCTCTAGACTACGAGTTATAAGTTGGGAAACTGGGAAAGAGGTTCTGAAGTGCCCTAATGATACGGTAAGCGTCATTACTTATTCTGGATATAAATATTTGTCTTTACAAGCTCAAAGTATCGTCATATTTTACTTTTATGCCTTAACAGGGACATATACATCGCGTTTCTATATCCAATGATGCAAAATATTTAATTACATCAGATTCTGAGAGTAAACATCTTCAAGTTTGGAGGTGTGACTTAAGTTTAGGAACTGTGAGTGGTGGTCCAACACTATCCTTGAGGCATGCTCCATTGGTTCTTGATTGCCACTCTGGTGGCAATGAAGATGATTTAGTTGTCTCGGCAGTTACGTTTTCAGGTGGAACTTACATATGGAAGAATTTGAATGCCTCTTCTGAAGGTCAAGTACACCGAACTAAAATAACCTTGAAAACAGAAAAAGTCGAAAGTGATAAGGAAAATAGTGAAAGTTCAAAGAAAAGGCGCAGTTCCTTTATTGCATCCAAATTCCAATCCATGGGGGAAGACGGACAGATGAAAGCTTTGGTAACTTATGGCTCTGTAGATCATCCACAGTTTACAGTCTTAAATATTAGTGATTTAGGGGAGAATGTGGTATTAAATGTGGGAGATCAGCTTGATTCCATTCAGAAGCATGACAGCCCTTCCAATAAAGGTCAGATATACTAAATATGTGTTTAGTTTTTCTTACACCCTCATTTTTGGTTCCGTTTAGGTAATTATTAGGTGATCTTGATTTATATGATGTTTTCAGAAAATACTTTTCCTGCCCTAGTGGGAGTTGTTTTTCAACTTTATAGATTGTTGATATACTCATTTTTAGGAGACAGGGGAGAGGGACAGTTACAGAAGTCATTAATCAGCTAGACGGGATATAACTAAGAGGAATAAGGGTAGCAAAATATGTTATGCAAGTTTAGAAAGTTAATGTGAAAAGAAAAATTCATTGTGAAGGGGAAACCCTTAAAGTAGAGATCCTATTAGCAATCATGCATTCAAATTGTCAATTTCTTTTCATATGTTTTAATCAGTTTTCAACTCTTTTCTTTGAATAAAACATGAAATTCTATTTGGAATAAAATGTCACAATTTTGTTAGTTGGGATACTCTTATTCCATTATAAGCTTGTTTATCTTTAAGAAGTTCTCTAAACGTTTAAAATCTTATTTCTGTCTGTGGCTTGGAACTGAAAGCAGCAGTAGAAAAGGAAAGCAAAAAGTCTAAGAAAAGACAAGCAACATCTGATCCTGATCTTCCAACCACAACTGACAAGGTGGATTTGGGTAAGAATTATAATATTTTAAATTGTTTGCTGGCATGAGCAAACTTTCTCCACCTTCTTTGCTTAGGTTATCTTTGTGTTTTGGATCCCATTTTGGTCTTTTGCTCCCATTGAAATTGAGATTACCGTTTTACTGACGGCGGTTTGTTAACCTGAATTTTGAAAAGAACATATACCGTTAATGTGTGTATGCTTTGCATGGAAAACTTTTGAACTCACAATAGTTATTTTAGGCTATAGCATTGATTGCTATTAAGAATAAAAGAAAAAGGAAAAATAGCATCTTTGTTTCCATATAGTTTATGCTAAGGTGTGATAAATGTTAGTTTCCTGAAACTCATGATTAGCTTTAATAAGACAGTTTGGTTTATGAAAATCGTTTTCCATTTGCATGTTGATTTATCTTCAAATGTACGTGTACCACTTTGGTATGATGAGTAATCTTACCATCTGCACTATTATTTTTTTGAATGGTAATCGAACCCTTGACTTACCCACTCCACTCCAATTTATTTTTTGAATGTTAATTATTGGTGAAGTATTGATGGCATTTTTGGTACTGATATTTAATGTAGATCAATGTGAGGTTGTTGACGGAGTCCTTGATGATGATCCAAATGAGCAAACAATTGGGGAGAAACTGACTAATCTCAATTTGCTGGATGAAAACAAATCCAAGAGTGACAAAGAGCAAGTTTCATCGAAGCCTCCAAGTGCAGACAGTGTAGATGTTTTGCTTAAGCAAGCATTGAATGCTGATGACCGTGCCCTTCTTCTGGATTGCTTGTACACGCAAGATGAGAAGGTTATCTTTTTCTCCTGTGTACTGAACTGCGTTTGTATTTGAATTGTAAATTGCCAACTTTCTCGATCACTTATCTGTGATGCAACTCCTTTTGCAGGTTATTATGAACTCAGTTGCACAATTAAACTCATCCAACGTCCTCAAACTTCTTAATTCTCTTATATCCATTATTGAATCTAGGTAATACATCATAACTATAATAAATTAATATATGTTTAGTGTGCCAGAGAGTGTTCCCATTGAGCATTTAACTTACTTGGCAGATGTCTTCCATGAGTGGCCATTTCTAGATTTTTAATTTCTTTTTGTTCGTTTTCCATCTTGCTTGTAAGGGAGGGGGAAGGAGAAGATAAAAAAAATTAATATAGCAGTCCATTTATTTTGGTAGATAAAGCATGAGCAAAGAGATGATACTCTCCTGGTTAACAGCCAGGAAATTTGTTGGTCAAAATTTTGGTCCTTGAGGATTATTAACAGACAAAATGGTAGCATATTAGCATAACTAGTATCTATATGCTGTACTTTAGCAGCAACCGAACAAATGGTTATAATTAACCCCTGTATGTACTGTATCAAAACCTACAGCACACAACTAATGAATTATATATCCAAGTTATTTTCTCTTTATTTTATAGGCGTGCAATTTTTACTACGGATGATTTATATATATTTGAAGTTATTTTCTTTCTTTCTCTTTTTAGGGGTGCAATTTTGGCATGTGCTCTTCCATGGCTGAAATGTCTACTTCTACAGCATGCAAGTGGAATAATGTCCCAGGAATCTTCTTTAAAAGTTTTGAACTCTTTGTTTCAAGTGAGTTCTGCATGATGGTTCTACTTGATTAGCACTTAATATGTCATTTGCTCTACCCATGTCTTTTAAATTACCAATTATATGCATTTCATATCTCATTGCCGTGCTTAAGAAAGGCATTGTATTTAACTGTAAATAAATCGAGCTTTTATGTGATATGCTACAATACAATATGACAAGTCAAATTGAGCTTTTAGTGAATTGATTGGATTCTTGTTATAAATCTACAAGTATTGGGTAATTGGTAGTAATCTTAGGAGAAGATACTTTTTTTATGATCTGCTACAATACAATATGTCAAGGCATCATCATTGCACCACACTATTTTCATTTTCTTTATTATTTGTTTTTCTAGTAGTTAATGAGCTTGATTCAATTGTTCAACAAATTGGAGTAACAAAATCTCTCAAAAGTTTGTAGTATACTTGACATGCTTGTGAAAGGATCTTTGAACTATTGATCATTTATACCAACCAATTAGTAATTCTTTCCTTTTTTATCTATTTGCTGTGCAGCTGATAGAGTCTAGAGTCTCCACTTTTAAATCTGTCTTCCAACTCTCAAGTTTCTTAGACATCCTTTACACCGGGGTAAGCTTTCTTTCTGCTGTCTACAAATGGTTAGCATTGAGTTTATGATCGATCCACCTGTGTTTATGTATGGTTTCTTTTGAATAGGTGCTTGATGAGGAGGTAGATGAAGTTGAAACAGTGCCAATTATCTATGTGGACACGGATGATAGTGAAAGAGAATCCGAGGATGCCATGGACACTGACAAAGATAGCAAAGATGGGGAACTATCAGATGAAGCAGTTGATAATCTTAGTGACGTTGAAGGTAGTGATGGTATGATGGAAGATTAATGATGTCGTCTGCACACGTTTTTGGTTCTTTTCAAAACATGGCATACCATTAAGTCCCAGCTAATAGCAATTGATAACATTTTTGAGTTGACTTCTCAGAGATTGGTCTTTAATGTATTCATTGTAGTAGATCTTTGAAACACCATATATATTTGCTTGTCCACAAAGCATCACAGTTTTGAGAAATTGATACTAGTGTACTACATAGTCAATCAAGTGTATTAGAACTTCTTAACACTCTTTCAAGTGAGTGAGTGAAAACATTATCATGGAATTAATCTTTGTTTACTTTTTTTTATTATGATTTTATATTTGAGTTAAAGAGAAAATTTGTTTGGGGAAGAAATTTATTCTTGAAATAAAATGAAAAGGTTAAAGCAAAATTGTATTGACTTCACAGACGATGTTCTTGCTTCCAGATATCCTAAATTGAGCGTAACAATCTTTTTCCAGATATCCTAAATTGAGCGTAACAATCTTTTCCCAGACGGTAAAAGGTTGAAAATTAAGTTAGGATGCATGTTTGAACGTGCAATGCTCATATCCAAATCTAGTGTGTGTTTTGTCATTAGACTCTTAAGACCTAAAAAACATACTCTAGGTAGCATCTTGTTGTGAATTCTAGCCACCAAACTATTTGACCAGAAGAAAGCTAGCACCTTGTTAAATTTTGATAAAGGAATATGGCAGATGGATGCAAGTTTATAAAGTAAGCTAAATTCCATTTGAAAATAATTTCATAAACACATTTCTTCTCCATCTTAAAAGTTGAAAACATCAAAATATAAACTATATTTGCTCTAATAAATTGTTTTTATTTAATATCTACTAGGGCTGGACATTCGGTCAGTTTGGGTTGAAATCAGGCCCAAAACGTAAATCCGAACAAGCCCACGGATGGGAATCATAAGCTTAATTCCGACTGTTTTCTCTCTCAGTTGAGTCGGATTCGGATTACCAGCTTATACGGTTACATGGGTGGATTCATTCGGTTAACTCCTGAATGGATTTCAAACGCAGAAGGATAACAAAAGTTTGCAAAAATTCAATCTTTTCCCTATATTTCACACACAATAGAAGAACAACATCATGCTTTTCATATCTTTATAGTTACAAATCTTTGAATAAAACAAGTAAAAAATCAATGGAGCTTGATCTGGTGCTTTAAGATGTAGAGCTTTAATCTGGTACTTTCATACACTATATATCAGATCTGGAAGTTGACGCATTTATGGAGATGAAAGAAGCTTGATCTAAAGAAGATGAAAGAAGGAAGCTTGATCTAAAGAAGATGAAAAGGAGAGTATGGAGAGGAATTCAGGAAGAGGATGAATTGAAGATTAAAGAAGGAAGAATTTTATTTTTTTTACAAAAAAGATCTTGTCAACATATATAAATGAATGGTCTGTTAACTTGTGTCTTAAAGAGCTTAGAATGGAAATTAAAAATAAATTTTATATTGAAAATATAACTTTTGAAACATTTAAGACATTGAATGCACAATTTCTAACAAAAATCTTCTACATTTGACTTCTTAACTTATGTCCCAAGAACACAGGTTAACATTTTCCATAAATGAATAATAATAACATATATATGTATGGGTCGGTTTGCATAGGCCACCGCTGGTTCAATAATTCTGAACTGAACCGACCCACGTGAATCCATCTCAACCCAGTTTTTTAACCCGTGTGACCTGCTTACCCGTTTGAGCCCGTCCGACACAGTTTACAGTGGATTGGGTAAGCAGTTTTGATCAGACGGTGATTATTTGTCCAACCCTAATATCTAGCAAATCAGAAGTTTAAAGGAAATGCTCAAACTTACTCTTCTATCATCAATTTAAAAACCTTTTTGAAGAATCAATTTTAAAAACTCTGTCATTGTGAAAAGGGAGAAGAGACTTCATTTTTTTGTTGTTGTGAACATCGGTGTTCCGTGTAAGCATAAAATCAATTTTAGAATGCTGCTTACTTGATAGTTGATAAAAACAAGATTAACAATCTTTCGTATTTTTTTCGTATTTAATTAGATTAGAGTTCATTGCATAAATGAGTCTAGACTCATACCAATAATCGTAAATAAAATCGCGCGCGCTCACACACTCACACACGTAGGCGTGCATACAAACATTTGTGTATATTTTAATTTTAAAATTAATAATTATTATATTAATTTTTTTGGTAACCACATAAATGTAAACATGTTACTTCATTTTAGCATTCATCAATGGTTAGCAAATAAGTACAACTATCTACAATACACGTGTTATAAAAGTTTTAAAGTTGTTATCTATTTCAAAGAATCTAATAATGTGTATAAATAACAATACAATCCATTTTCCTTAAACATTCGGTTTTGATATAATTTATTTTAATTCACATTGTGGGTTACATGGTGTTGAGACACCGAATAGTTTTCGACCCACATTCCATGGATGGTGGACCGATCTTGAGACACGTTTTCGATCCATCATTCATGGATGGTGGATCGATCGTCTATTTTATGTTCATGACATTGAGAAGTGGATTATTTAGATTCACGTTGTGGTGTGGGTTACATGGTGAATGTTGAAACACTGAATTGTCTTTGATCACAACCCGTGAATGGTGAATCGATAGTCTATTGTATATTCATGACATTGAGGAGAGTGATATAAGACCAACTCCATCATGTAACTGATATGTGGTGGCGAAAACGTTACACACATATTGGCCCCTCAAACTAATTTTTTTCTTACAGAAGAGCGAGTCATGTATGAACCCATAACCACTTGTTTAAGGGGAACAATCTCTTACTACACGGTCTATTAATTATTGTTATACTTTTGTTGAGAGATTTAATCATTGGTAGATATATATCTATTATATTGAGTATACACGATAAATATATAATACAATAATTAATTTCAATAATAATAATAATAATAATAATAATAATAATAAATATTTTATCTATTTATACTATATATAAAAGAGATACATGATTTTGGGGTGAAATTTTCACTTTCAGTTATATCCTTAAACAAAGTTGTCTATAAAAAATTTATATTGTTTGTGTCATTTAAAAAGATAAGAGTTTATATTATATTTGGTATATTATTGGTGTCATTGAAAAATGTAAGTATGGTTTGTTACAATCTGCAAGTGTGAAATATCTATACATGTACTTTTAATCAAAATTTCATAAAAGTTTTTCTTTTTGACAAAAAATTTTCATAAAAGTTATTGTTCGTAATTTATACGCATTAGAACAGTAGAAATAACACGGTGTCTGTTTGAAGTTTGAACGCTAGTTAACCATAAGGAATGTAGAAGTTTATATAAATATTTAGATGGCATTGAATTTTTTATAATAATATAAGCTAACAATTTATGATACCCGCATGAGAGCATAAAGAAAATAGAAAGAAAGAAAAATAAGAAAATACAAAATAATAAAAGAAGAAAATTGAGAGACCGTAGAAAATATTAGGTTTAATTGCAGTTTTGGTCCCACTATTTATATCTTTTTGTGGAATTGGTCTCCTATTTTAAAATTCGACAGTTTTGATCCCTCCATCATATTTTTTAACTAAAAAAAGGTGATGTGATAGATCTTAAATGTCATGGTATATGGCTTGAAGATAAGAAAATATCAACATCGATGAAATCATAGAAAATTGCTTGGAAAACTTCATTTAAAACATGTTATATCACCACATTTTAAACAAAATATTATATAGAGGGACCAAAACTGTCAAATTAAAAAATAGGGGGACCAATTTTTCAAAATAGGGAAAATAGGAGGACCAAAACTACAAATAAACCAAAATATTATTGATGTTATTTGTTCAATTTTAAAGTGGTAAATGATGTAAAAAAAATTAAGGGAACTAATATAATTTATAACTTGTCGTATTTGTCATAAAATTATAGAATACTAATTTTTTTTATGCGAATATTTAGAAAACCTAATTATTTGATCAATTATAAACACACAATACATAAATATAATGAGTTAAAATTTACAATTACTTTGTATTTCTAAAATATATAACATTCATTCTCACATGATATGCATGACTCAAAGAGCTATATTTAATACACGAAGAATCATCGACATATGTAGTTTTTTGCAACATATATATGAGTGGTTTGTTTATTAAGTTGATGATGTTGTTTGCGATTGAAATGCATGACTCCAAAAACCATGAGTAATTAATGAGAATGAGAGAAAATTAATTGAGTATGATTTATCTAACATTCAAAATTGATTTAATTTAAAATTAATGATATATTAAACGTGTTTTTTTTTATCTTTTTCTAATTAATAAATCATGCCTTCACCAAGGTACGATATGTTTTTCTAATTAATGATATGTGTTTTTTTAATTTAGTCTCTAGTTTTTAAAATTTTAGAAATGTTTCATGTCCCTGAATTTTGAGATTAGATTTTGTCAATGTGTCAAAGTTAAAGAATGAATTGGCAAGTCATGGTGACGTAGGAATGCATGTTTTTTTTAGAAAAAAAAAACTGATTTTTAGGGTCCTATATTTCCTTCATTTTAAAAGTTTTATTTTTCTAAGCAATGTGAAAAATAAAATAATAAGATATATTTTACATATGCATTGCAACATTACCATATAATTTCTCAACTTATTATTTAACTTGACATATTAGCAGACATAAGCCTCAAATTCAGTGGTGAAGAAATTCAAAAATGAGAGAACTATATATATTTTCAAACTTCGAAATAAATGACCTAAAATTGTAAATTGTAAATTGTGAAAATAGAGGAAGCAAATGGGTATTTAATGGTGATGCTGCGTTACCCTATCTTATTTAGGGGGTAATTACCCTCTCATGATATCAACCAATCAAAATGTAATATACATAGACAACATTAAATGTCAAATAAATGAGTCATTTTTTTCTAAAAATAAAAGAGTTAATCTCAATCATAAAGTAACTTTTAATACTTTTAATTTTTATTTAATTATATTATAAGGTGTTCAATCTTAATTAATTTACACTACAAGACTTATAACAAATAAAATTTTACATCAAATTTCTTTCATTTGGATGTCCTTAAATTCATCACTTACATTCATAAAATTTCTTCCATTCTAGAACCCTGAACGTGAGGAAAAAAAACATCTCCTTCATTCAAATTTCTTCTTCTTTATTCTTCCCTATTGTTCAATTCTTGTTTCTTTTTCATTATTCTTCTCATTTTCATTGTTCAATTTTGTCGTTCCAAACTACCGCAATTTCCAATTATAGTAAGAATTGTCGTAGTTTCTAGAACCGCATCAGGTATCGTGACTTTTTTTTATTATTATTATTTAAGCAGCCAACCTAATAAAATATGCTAACACACATAGACCTGCCTCACCATCAGCCAAAACCTATAAGTCTAAACAATAGAACAGAAGCCTCATGACATAACCATTTCAGCAGCAACCGAAAAAAATGCTAGCAAACTCCCACAACATCACAGCGGCAACACCTGCTAGCAGTCCTCAAAGTACAACGAATGACATACTCAATTGTTATAATTAACCACCTCATAACCAAGAAAAAGCAAATCAAAAAGAAAAATCAAGTCTCCATACCTGACGTGGTTATGGAAATAACGACAATTCTCACGATATTTGGAATCAAACGAAGAACGACGATTCTCACGAAAATTGAAAACTGTAGCAGTTTTGAAAGACAAAATTGAACAATCAAAATGAAAAGAAGAAATTTAATGAATGTAATTGATAAATTTAAGGACATTCAGATGAAAGAAATTTGATGCGAAATTTTAATTGTTCTAAGTCAGTCCTGTAGTGTAAATTAATTAAGATTGAACACCTAAATATAATTAAGGCAAGATTACATTAAGGGTCATTTATCTTATTTATTTGTAACACTTTGTTCCTTTATCTTTATTTTTTTCCGTTTAGGTCCTTTATCTCTCTTAAAAGCACTTATACATCTTTTTTCTCATTTTTTTATTAAAAAATATATAATTTTATTTTAAAAAAATATTTTTATTAAAAATTAAAAAACCAGAAATATGATGAAGATGTTCATCATCTTCATCTTCTTCCTTTGAATCTTCATCATCTTCTTTAAATATAAAAAAATTCTACTAAAATATATCTCCAAATATCGTGAATTAATGTTATATTCACCTCAAATCTTCTTTTAAACACAAAAATCAAAATCTTGATTTCACAAATGTTGCAAGGCGGATGGTGGAGGCTTAGTCACTAGCGGAATGGTTAGGCTTTACGAAAGTTAAAGATTGTTCTGAAAACAACAAAATTGATATGCAAAGCTGCTCTCAATTTTGGGGTTATTTTTATACCGGATTTGAATTGTGATTTAGAAAATAATAATAATAATAATAATAATAATAATAATAATAATAATAATAATATACGGTGTGACAATTTATATAACTAAATCTTTTTTTTTTTGTGATGAAACTAAATCTCTTTCTCTATAGGGTTTTCATTTTTGTGTTTAAAAGAAGATTTGAGGTGAAGGTAACATTAATTCATGATATTTGGAGATATATTTGTGTAGAAATTTTTTTGATTCAATGAAGATGATGAAGATTCAAAGGAAGAAGATGAAGATGATGAACATCTTCATCATATTTCTGGATTTTTTT
>Ga0228711_1008756_pt1 | contig 14034 bp, 15 predicted proteins | sample MedpolnodulmetaG_2_FD_177996 | JGI IMG/M metagenome (GOLD analysis project Ga0228711, IMG submission 177996) | Root nodule microbial communities from Medicago polymorpha collected in Santa Monica, California, United States - brown nodules | ecosystem: Host-associated > Plants > Roots > Nodule...
CTTAAGTGGAAAAAAACCAGTCGAAAAACCGGGATGACAATTAAAATTATAGTGTATATGCCACGTGTTATTTTCTGATAGGGAACAGTACCACCAGCATATAAGGTACCGCATATAAGTTTTCTCCTTTCTTTATATATAGTATAGATTTTTGGATTATACTATCCAAAACCATATTTTGCCCAGATTATTAGTTAAATTTTCAAAACAACATTGACATATATTATTAAGTTGACATAATTGAAAATAAAAAAATAAAAAAGTTTGTAAAGAGACAAGATACAAATTCATAATAAACTGACATTTTTAGTAATTGATCAATAAACTCATAATATGTTTACATCTATACTATATATAAAGAAAATACACGAGTTTGAGCTGAATTTTTTTCTTTTCATGTTTACCCTTCATTTAAAGTATTTTACGTACTATTTTATTATTTTTATAACAATATTTAAATTATTAATTAAAAAATAGAAAAATATAATCAAAATGACAAAACTTAAGTGCAATTCCATAGGTACTGTTTTTACTGCTCTCCTATTAGAAATAGACACGTGTACTACTTGATATTTTAATTTTAACGTTGTTACCCCCTCGTTAAGTTGTATCACACCGCTGCCAAACTACACACATCCTTGGACATAATTAACGCAGTCATGTTGCAAGGCTTGCTCTACCAATTCAATTATTGAAGGAAGAAAGATTTCCCATGAGAGGTATTCTTCATGATTCACAGTTCCAGTTAACAAAACAAAAAACTCAATTTTTTAAATTGCAGAAAAATCAATGTTTCACTTTCCAAAAGGAAACCACTGTTAAAAGGACCAAAACTATTGTGAACCATTGTTATAAGTGCATTTGAAACATGATTAACGTCAGAAATTGGATGACGAGGGAATCGGAATCCGAACTCACTTCCATGAGAGGAAAAAGCGGCCAGATCTATTCACAATTACTCTGAATCTTGTCGCCGTAATCTTCCATCATGTCGTGATTCAAGACGAATCCCTTTGTATTTGCTGTCGGTGTGACAATAAACCTTATTTCAAATATTATCATCATCCACAAGAAGGAAGGATCTGTTTTCTTTTAGACAGAATGAAGAAGGCAGTGGAACTCAAACAGAGAAAGAATAGAGGAGTGGGTCAAACTAGGGGTGGACAAAAAAAAGATGTTTGACCCAAACCGTCAGGTCCGGAAAGCCCGTTGGTGTGCGGGTCGGTTCAAACGGATGGACCGGGTTCAACGGTCTAACAAACCCGGTTTAAGATGACTTCATACAGTCGGTTTCGGATTAATATTCTTTACCCAGCGACATCCATAATCGACCGATAGTATTAATATTTACTATTAAAATGCATGTAACAGGCTAACAACTATATCATAGCCACTTGTTTAGCCTTTCCCATCTTCTGTCACTTTTTTCTTTGGCTCTTTCTTTAGTTTTCTGACTCTTTTAACAGCTAGCTACATACATGTTACAGCTACATGCTTTAGTTACTATTTTTAACTATTTCTTTTCTCTCTGGTCTCTACACTATCAATTTGACTACTTCTTCTTCTAGTTCAATTTTTGGTTCTCTCATCATCCTCACTACGAGGAAGAATGCATGTTATGTTCATTTTTGCTTCCAGTCCAATAATTAGAGCAACTCCACGACCTCTTTACGCACAACTTTTCTTCCTCTCTTTTCTATCTCACATACACAACCCTTCTCTTCCTCCTGTTGCTATATTCCTAAAACAATTTTTTCTTAATCTTGAAGCTTCTGCATTTATTTCCTATATTCCGGATATCCGACAAACCGATTCGATCAAACCATCACCCGAATAACCCGTCATCCGACCTAACCGTCTAAGTAAATGGGCGGAATTGGATTTCATTTTATCATCCACGGTTGTCACTCGGATTGGGATTTTTGAACCGATGCCGACCCAATCCGACCGTTGTCCAGTCCTAGGTCAAACAAAAAGAGATATTATTGAACGGTGTTAAATTGAGTATTATATGAGTACACATGCCTATTTCTAATAGGAGAACAGTAAAAACAGTACCTATGGTACTGTACTTAAGTTTTGTCCTAATTAAAATACCCCACTACAATTGAAACAAAATTAATTACTTTAAAATAAAAATATATAAAGAAAATAGAAGATTTTTTGGTTGATTTTTTCATTATTTCAATTATACGCTTCCACTAAATATTATTTACAATGAAATTGAAAAAGATAAGCATGATTAGCTACAACAAGTCACAAACATTTATACATATAATTTTAATCAAAATCCAAATTTAATAAAAAAAATTATTTATAATTTACACACATTAACACAATAAAAAGAGTAGATAGACGGGAATGGAGTGCTCATCAACCGCTAGTTAACTTAATCTATATGTATGTATACTATATATAAATAAAACAACCCCTTTCGGCTCTTTTGGGCTGAATTTTTCTTTTCAAAAATGCCCTCAATTTTCAATACAAATAACACATGTAATAAATAGATAAGAATAAATTTAAATATTAAAATAAAAGTGTAACAAACACAAATATTTTTTTTTGTTAAGCAGGGAGAAAGACAGACATCAGGAGACCACACTGACATCCCAACTAGGTTGGCACCCCGGGAAGCCTCCGTCCTATGCCCGCCAAACTCTAAAATTTTATTAAAAAAAGGGGAAAAAATATATACAAGGAGAGGGGGGGACTAGGCCAAAATCCTCAAAGAAAAAACAAAAGAAAACATAAAAAAACCAACTACGAAAATCTATAGTTGGGCAAGCCAATTCTGTTTCGATAGAAATCCATATGCAACTCCGCTAGAAACGTGTCTAACCAAACAGAACCCTGAACTCAGACATTCCAATGTAACAGATTCATTAGGCAGTTGGAGGATCACCTCCCTTTGAATGGGTTTTATAATGCGGCTTTCTGAGGACTTATTTTTTCATAGCTTGCTGCTGCTTCTTTGAGAGTTCTTGCGTAAATCCTTCTGCAACGGTCTGTTGGTTGTATTCTCGGATTCTAGCCCATAATTCCAAACCACTCTGTATGTTTTTGCTAGGATGTGTTTCGTGCTGCGCAATAGGAACAACATCATGGGGGGCGCTATCTATCAAGTTAACATCAATATCCACATTTGCTGAAGAGGTAGCCATTGCGGAGCCGACAGTGTCTGTAGGTGGTGAAATCGTGACTTGATGGTCTGTTGTCTGCTCTGCTGCCATTTCAATTTCAGTATCAACAAGATCAGTTGCTGAAGCTTCTTCAAAACTTGGTGTAATATCATTAACTGGAGAAACAATCTTTTCTTGTGCATCAAAGTTCTCAACATTTTCAATATTTTCAGCAGCGTTTCCAGCATTAGAAACAAGGGGCAATTGTACATCCAATCCCTCCTCATCAGTGGTGTGTTCCTCATTATGCTCATCAAGCGTCACAAGTTCTAACACGGGAATCTGCTTAGGAAGCGTCCATTGAGGAATATTATCCGTGACATCTTTTGCTGTCGTACCTTCAGTAACCTTATGCATCACCTCCATGGCTGAAACTTGTTTAACCACAGGGACATATTGACTTGAAGAAGAAGCCCCTTTGTCACCGCGAGGCTGCTGTGACACATTCTTAGGACCGGCTGCCACCTTGGATTTACCTCGATTCTCTTTGTTCATGTCTGGGTGCAGCCACTTACATGTCGTTACATCGTGCCCAATAACATAGTAGTGGTGACAAAAAAAAAGGACAACGTTCATATTGTACTTCTACTTTGAATGCAAACCCCTCCCGTTCCACAAGGATTTCATCGAATATCTTCTTCGAGAGGTCAATATCCACTAAGATGCGGGCATAATGACCAAACGCCCTTTTACGAGTCGTAGCATCAATAGAAATAGGAGTACCAATGACACTAGCTATTTCCTTAAGGGTTCGTTCACGCCAATACTCCTGGGGCAGAGCGACAAGTCGAATCCATAAGGAGGCGTGAGTTTATTTCTGAGTATCATGATGAAAGTCTTTCGTCCACTGAGAAAGACGAAGCAGACCCGGTTGGAGAGAAACACTACCCGCAACCCAGATACGAGTAAGATCAGTCGGATTCTGAAAGAAAAAAACATAGAAAGCACGTCCGAGAGGGACCAACTTCCATTCATGCACCATTTTCCAAATTTTGCCTAATTTGGAAGCCAAGTTGCGCGCCATATAGGGTTTGTCGCCCTTAGACAATGTAATACGACCCCGTAAAGCATACCGGCAGTCAGCTAGGCCTTTTGTGTATTCATCTTGGCCAATTTTAATTGAGAGTGTGTCGCCCTTTAGGCAAGGAGTTGGAAGAGGAGTATCATTGACAACACTGTATGAGGTACCTCTTAACACCGTAGCAAAGGATTTGGGTAGAGGTGTTACATTCTGATCAGACACGGTAACCGCAAGCGAGGAGCACACAATACTTTGAGAGGGTGGAGCCTGAGAAAGCGCCAGTGGAGATGGAATTGGAGGGGCTAGTTTCGCCTGCCATCGAACATGGCAGACAGGGAGAGAAGAACACCACGGCTTGGAGGAATCAGTCAATAGATTTTAAGACACACGATTCTAAGTGCATCAGCGAACAAATTAAAACTTTGAGGAAAAGCTTACGTGATTGGAAAGGGAATGATTCCTTCAATTTGAAAAGCACCCAAGCAATGATAGGCCACCACAAATTTAATAAGCAGCAACCGAATGGATTTCTATGAGATATATGGAAGAAAGAATGAATTGCAGCGCCGCTAAGAGAACCCTAGCAGAGCCCAATTCTCTCAAACACAAATATTCAGTTTTTCCTTTATCATTTAAAAAGGTGTAACAAACTAGATGAGTGTATCTATATTCACTTTTTTATTATTCCAATTATACCCTTAAACAACAACTTTTTCAATAATAACGATTGTTATTGGATCCTTAAAAAAAAATTGTTGTTTGTTGGTGTCATTAAAAAAATAGGAATTTAGATTATATAATTTTTTATATTGTTAGTTTCATTGAAATAGATAATTATGTTTAGTTTGATTTGTTATAATTTGAAAGGAAAAAACATCTATATTTTTTACTTTTAATCAAAATTAAAATTTCATAAAAAAATTCCGTTCATAATTTTCAAACGTTACTACAATAAAAAGAGCGGAAAGACGGGCATGTGAGTGTCCGTCTTTTCGCTAGTTATATATAAAGAAAATACATCAATTTAGGATGACTTTTTCTCTTTTCAATTTTACCCTTCATTTAAAGTATTTTGTGTACTATTTTATCTCTTTATAATCTTATTTAAATTAATAATTAAAAAATAGTTAAATCCCATCAAAATAGAAACTACTCTACTACAATAGGTACAATATGTCCACGTGAGCTTGTCTCAGTTGGTAGGACAATGCATAATATATGCAAAGTCCGGGGTTCAAACCCCGGCCACCACAACAAAAACAAAGGTACAATATTATACCCTATAAAAAAAAATTTGTTTTAATTTTTTTTAGAGAACCTTATTTTAATCTTATTATTCATAATTATTTAATTGTTCTATCTTTCTACATACGATTAAGTGGCGCAATAGAAAGCGAACATACATACACGTTAATCTCTGTCTTCACGATAATCTATCGATACTTTATATAAAGAAAATAACATAATTTGGCTCTTTTGGACTGATTTTTTTCTCATTCCAAAATTACTCTAAACTTTCAATATAAATAACACATAGACAACAATAAATTCAAATATTGAAACAAAAGTGTAACAAATATAATATGAATATTGTCTTTTTAAATGCTACCAACAAAAGTCCCGTGACCTTAACTAGTTGGTAAGGACAATGGATTAATATATACAAGACTGAGGTTTGAACCCCGAACACCACACAAAAAATGTTACAAACAAACTAGCATTTTATCTTTTTTTGAAATAACAATATAGCATTTTTATAGCTAATTTTTTTAAGTAAGTTACCATGGATTTAGGTATATAGAATAGATTTGTTTTCCTCAAAAAAAAAAAAAAGTATAGATTTGTTTAACTAAGTTGTTAGACGGGAGTTATAAAAAACCTTGTAACACGGAGCAAATATTCTTTATTTATTTTTAACACGGATAGGGTTAGGATTTTATGTATAAGTAACAAAAACAAAATAAAAATCGTCCAATGAGAGAATTATTTAAATTGATTTCAAAATAGAAAAAAGATTCTATAAAACCTTTCCTATTTCTAAACTAACACTCCTTGATTTCTGTATACAAATAGTTACCTCAACTATTATACTCTTTTCACGTAACAAAGTTTTTGAAGAAGTTTCACGGAACATCGTTGGTTTAGCTGCTTCACTTCTTCGATTGAAATCTAAGGTACATCTTGAAATTTTCCTTTACTTTGGTTTTAAATTATAGTATATGGTTTCCTTTACTTCGATTGGAAGCAGTATTATAGTATATGGTTCAGTATTTACGACTTTATTCAGTCAAGATCTCTTTTCGTAATTTTGAGAAGAATCACAATCAAACAAAAACTAATCAAAGTTTTAAACTATGGTCGTAGAATTAGACGTCGCAATATTGAGAAGAAATATTTCCTTTGATTTTTGAATGACACCGAAAATCTTATCTCGCTATATAAATAGAGAAACTTTTCTATCAACTTTGCTGATTATGAAGTCTAACCAAGTTTCAAGAATCAGATTTTACTTTTTTGTACATTAATTTATTTTTCGTTATTATTACGATACGATGATGCTGATCAAATCCATGTTTTTGTTCTAGATGCCAAGTGTTCAGCAAAATCAATCTGACAGAGACTCGGAACCATTTGTTGAAACCGATCCAACAGGAAGATATGGAAGATACGATGAATTACTTGGAGCTGGTGCTTGTAAAAAAGTCTATAAAGCTTTTGATAATGAAGAAGCAATAGAAGTAGCATGGAATCAAGTGAAGCTCAGAAATTTCAGCAATGACCCTGCAATGATTGAAAGACTTTACTCTGAAGTGAGACTGCTTAGAAACATTACAAACAAAAACATCATTGCACTGTACAATGTTTGGAGGGATAAGGATCATAACACACTGAATTTCATCACTGAGGTTTGTACAAGTGGAAATTTAAGGGAGTATAGGAAGAAACATAAACATGTTTCTGTTAAGGCTTTGAAGAAGTGGTCTAAACAAATTTTGGAAGGGTTGAATTATTTGCATGTTCACGATCCTTGTATCATTCATAGAGACCTCAATTGCAGTAATGTTTTTGTCAATGGAAATACTGGCCAGGTAAATTTTTTTCCCTTTCTAGTTTTGATGTCAGTTTAAACTTAAGTAAATAATCTCAATTGCTGATGTAAAAGATTAACTGGTCCGTATTTTGTTACAATTAATTTATTTTTTTTTGAAGGATTGTTAAACTATTTAATTGGTGTATAGTTAAATTATTCACACTTGTTAAAAATATGTTTTTAATTTCATTCTCCATGTTTATCACAATATTTCATTATTAATATTTGTTTGTTTTGATATATATTAGGTTAAGATTGGTGACTTAGGTTTGGCAGCAATTGTGGGGAAAAACCATTCAGCACATTCAGTTCTAGGGACACCAGAATTTATGGCACCAGAGCTTTATGAAGAGAACTACACAGAAATGGTGGACATATACTCATTTGGAATGTTAGTACTGGAGATGGTGACACTAGAGATTCCTTATAGTGAATGTGACAGTGTTGCGAAAATATACAAGAAGGTGACTTCAGGTGTGAGACCACAATCCTTGAACAAGATAAGAGACGCAGAAGTGAAGACTTTCATCGAAAAGTGTCTTGCTCAACCAAGGGCTAGACCTTCTGCTGAGGAATTGCTAAAGGATCTTTTTTTTGATGATTTAGAGTACGATGAAAATGACGATGTTGATGACTAATTTATTTTGTGACTAAAAATTTGTATTTATGTTAACTAACTATATGTTGATATAGTATATATTCTTTCTTTATGATAAAATTTGATTTATCCGAATTTTTGTTGGTAAATCAATTTAGGGCAGGATTTGATAAATATGATGATGTGTTAGGCTTAACTATGATGATTGATGAAAATGCTATTCTTAATTTCTTTAGTTTTTTTGTGACAAAGTTATCTTCCGTTCTTGCTTGTATATTTATTTTATTGTATATTTGTTTTAAATATATGCAGGACTCCTCTTAGGTTACTTTTCCTTACCTCCAGTTAGTTGTTTGTTCCTTTTGCAATTTCATGCTTTTGAACACATTACAAAGCATAAACAATTTGCATATTCTCATAACACAATAATGCTTCAACTCACAAATTATTAATAATGGCAGATAGGAAACCTAATAATCAATAATAAAAACCAAAATCAGAAAATGTGATTATTTAAATTCAACAACAAAATCATGATCCACCAAATTCAACTCTTTGATGCTCTACAATTTTCTATTAGTTCCTTTGGCCTTCAATCTGTAATAACTTACTAACAGAACTTTTACTTAGTCTAATGTCCTAATTTAATATTTTTCATGAAAATGGAAAAGATAAATTTCAAATCAATGTTTTTGCACTTGCACAATACTAGCAAACAAATTATATCTCATCAACTGCATAATCGTTTCCCATATTTAGAAGGGGAAATATTTTATGAGCAATGCACATCACTTTTGAACTCCTATTTAAATTGTTGGGCATAGGGGACTTTCCTCATCCCCACTTCTGTTCTTCATCTCCTTGTCTGTTTGTCAATCAAGAAAAGTAATTAGAACAAATCTAAAAATAAAATAGTTTTATAGACTTAATTTCGGCTAAGCATAAAATTTAAAATCAGTTTATGGATATTATAATAATGAATTGTACATATTAGAAATGGATACCAAACACTGAAACTTCGAGTTATACCCCAAATTAGATATGAGTGATGGGTTTTTGTTTTTTTTGAATCAGCAAATATTATTAAACGTCATCCCTGCAAGACGCAAAGTATGGACGAAACAAGATATATATGGTGCCGCATATAGACGGTACACCATAACCACCAAACAAAGCCCCTGAAGATAACCCACCAAAACATCAACACCTGATACAGACACTTAACAGAAACAAACGCTATAAACACAGTCCATAACCACCCATCGTCACTACTCACCCCCAACGAAACACCCCTCAAAATAAAACTCTCAGACTACAACACCCTAGTCGAGCCACATTCGAAAAGCTCTTGCCCGAATGAACAAGCAACTTCCTTAACCTCTCGACCTCTGATCCACCGAAAGAGCACAAAACAAAAGCCCAAAAACCAACTTGAGTCAAAGAGCTGACTCCCGATCTCGAATCAAAAGTGATCGACCCACCAGACTTTTGAATCAAATCAGCAGGGCACCCCTCGCCCCCGGTACACCAGAGAACACCATCTCAAGTCAAACATGATTGCAGCTAGCCACCAACTCCCGATCTCGAAGCAAAATTAACCGGCCCATCGGACACCAACACACAATATGAAAGATGATAGACATGATATGCGATTAGGTGCAAACAACAAACCAGTCACAAGGAAAAGGCTCAAACACAATGGGACACGCACCCTCTAAAACCTTAAAAACCTCAACAACCCAAAGACGCCAACAAGAGCAGGTGACGACGGACATGGACCCATGAAACAGAGACTGCCTCCAAAGTAAAACACCCCAACAAACACCCACCTCTTCACCTAAACAACACCTGCCACCCCCTTAGGTAGCTCCCGTCTGCAAACCGATCCGACACCAAAAACGTGTCTAGAAAACCACGACCACCCCTCCAAACCTCACCAAGACAGCCCCACTAACCCCCACTCAAAGCCACCAACACCACCTCAATTAACGGATGCACAGTGACCCCGGAGGGAGTCTGCCACCAAATCAAGCAAAATCTGACACCACACAGCCACTGGTGCTGACAACCACAACCACCACGATCCTAACGACAACAAACGATCCGGGAGTTTGTTGAAGGAGGATTAATCATGGAAGAAATAGATGTCGTCACTCCTGCAACCGCCGGAATCGAACCACACAGATCGACACCACACCTCACCTTGTTCGCACACACATCTTTCACCACCACCGCCCACCCCATTACCACCTACACTTCAACTGAACCACCCACCAACGCCATCGAAAACAACCTCGAAAACACCCAAACCACCACAATCACCACCACCAAAACAGCTACGCTTCACCAACTGAACCACCTCAAAAGCCCACGAACCCACCACTGCAGCACGCGAGCTTCATAAGCCGGAAGAAACAGATCAACAACAGATCTACCACCGGAACAGATTAGAAAGGCAAGCAACAAAATGGATCTGAAACAGGACAAGCCCCTCCCATTACCATCATCTCCTCCATGAAACCTGTATACAAAGATCGGCGTTGCTTCGAAGCAGAAAGTAGGAGATGAGGATATCAAGCCAGAGTTGGGAAGCAGGTCAATCCTTGGATTGAGGAAACCACCTCCACCTCCGCCTAGATCTAAAGCAGCATAAGGCAGAAACAAACAAACAAAACGTGAAAGCAAAACGTGAGACCAGAAAAAACAGACAAGGGTAGCAGGACGACGCAAGGGGTGGAGGACGGTGCTGCGGAGACAAGGTCTCATCGCACCACCACCGCCGGAAGGCTACATGATGTCGGCCGGATTTTGGATAAAAGGGGAAGAAGAGTCGAAAACCTAGAGAGAGGTCAGAGGGAAATTTTAGAGAGAGAAAGTTTTGACCGTAGACTCTTTATGAGTGATGGGTTTAATATTATAACTATGGCCCTTCCTGAGAAAGTAATTTTTTTCATCAACCAATATTCGTTTTGTTAAGACAAGACAAGTTAAATCACATTTGGAAATTGATGTTCATTGCTCATATGATAGTCTAAAATTAAAACTAGCGGATTGCAAAAAATGCATTGGAACAAAAATTCAGCATGTACTACTTACAAAGTTACAATATTAATTTATCTTGGTAGATTGGATCTTCTGAGGGAAAAATTGTTAAGCAGATAATTAAACGTTTTCTAGAGATTTAATTGTTTTTATATATATATTCATATTTCTAGTTTTGTATACCGCAAACACCATTGGCCATGAAATGGCATCATATAGTACGTTCACAAGTATTTAACAAAATGGAGAGGATAATCAACAATTTAATTTGTATAATCATATTAACACCAAACCATAGCAAATATTTGTAGCTTGCAAGTTGAGGCATAACAGAAATCAAGCTTTAGGGCTAATCTAAACTTTGGCTTTCCAATTTCAAGAAAACAAGACCACCACATCCATGTACATCAACAAAATCGGACACCACTTGTGTACCATTGGGATGCCAATGTTATATAACATTGGCCAATGAAGATGTGCCACATAGCACTTCACATGCATATCTTTTCAAATCACTTGCATGTCCAGTACACTACCTCTTACTCTCTTACATATATCATAAACCACTAGTTGCTGGTCTAAAGTGAAATATATAATCCAAATGTTATATTTCGTAGGTTTTGTCCTAAAGAAACAGAAACTTGGATATCAAAAGTTTATAGGACCCATGGAAAACATAGAAAAAGTAAAAAACCCATGCTGCCAATGACCTATCAAAGTTATATATTTCAAGGAAAGACGATGAAAAGAAAATCAATTTGAAACTGCTTATAAAACCCTAGTTGTTTTGGCGGGGGAAGATGGGGAAAGAAAGGCAAATAAATTCTACATATAAGCATGCCATTGCAGCGTATGGTGTGCAACCATGATAGGAATTCCTTAAAAAATTGCCTATTGTGTTGTTAAAAAAAACCGCCATGTCATTCAGCCATGGCGCTGCCATTTTACAACACTGCTACAAACTACTTGCGATACAATGTACATTATATAAAAATCTTACACTATTAATTAGGGAATTATCATGCAAATACTTGTGAATAGATACACATTTCTAAGTTGCATTTTAAAAATAATGTAATTTCATAGAGAAGTAAATCTAAAAACAAAAATGACTTACGTTCAATAGTTCAAACTTCATCATGGAGCTTTGAGAATATTATAAAAGAAGGCATCCATGACGTGAGAAGAGTTTCCTCTTGTTGTCACTACAACTAAAAAAAGGTGGAGCCGTTATCTTTCTCAATGACGGCCTTATAAATACCATTGAGTCAATAACATCGTCATCCACTTTATAACAATTCTGCAAATTTATCTCTCTCAATTGTGTGCAATTTTCTAGCACATGCTTCACTCCCTTCTCTGTGACATTATCACAATTTTTCAGTAACAATTGAAAAATCCCATAGCAATTTTTTGTGATAACATATAGTGTTTCATCATCAACCATTGTATTTGACAAGTTCAACACCTCTAGCTTGGGTCCAAGTAGCTTCACTTTTGAACAGTAGGCTAAGCTCAAATGCATAATCTTACAACATCTCATTAGAACATGACAATTAACTTCTTCAGATACCTTCCTCACATACTTACGACAAAAGCTCAAATCAAGAAGTTGCAAATTGGGGAAAATGGAAGCAAACATTATGATGATTTCATCACATAACCATGAATTGTGAGCTAAATAAAGAGACTTTAATTGAGGGTAGACACCAAAATCCATTAAAGAATCATAATTTTCTTCACTCTTACTCCCAATACTTTCCATTTTGATCTCACTAAGTGAAGGACATTTCTTAATGAGTGAAAATAAGGCTAATTTTGTGAGCATCCGACATTCACTAAGGTTTATGGACACCAAATTACCAAGAAACGAAGACAACTCAACAACAGCCTGATCATTCAAAAAACCAAAATTTTGAAGATCTAAATGTTGGATACTTTGACACCTAGATAACAATGAAAATATTCCAGCATACCTATAGCCGGTGCAATTTTGTAGGACAAGCCTTCTCAAAGGAATACCTTCTGTTGCAATTGAGGAGAGCAACATATCTGAGATATGCGAAAACCGAAAACAAAGACAACTTAAGCCCTTCAAACTCAATAAAGAGTCAATAAAGTGTGACTTAATGTTGTCATGGCTTCCATATGACTGCCAGCTAACAGAAAGAGACCTCAAATATGGTTTCTCGCGGATGGCATAAGCAATACCATCACTAGTTATGGATGTACAGTTCAACATCACAACCTCTTCGAGAAATTCACAATTCTTACACAGGTGAAAAAGCAACGAGTCATTTATATAGTAATGGTCAGATAAATTAACCTTGCGAAGCATAGGAAGCATCTTTAACATAGCCTTTACACCATCCTCGGTAACGTCAATACGTTTAGGGTTACTGAGGTCGAGTTCTTCGAGAAAAGGGAAAGATTGGGCTATCAAAAATAGGTGATTGTTTTGGAGAAAAAGAAAGTTGGAACATGTGAGAGATGTTAAAGTTTTCAGACATCTAAATAAGGGAATGGTGGATTGGTTTGAGATTTTGAGTGATTTGAGGTTCAAATTGTTGAATGGTAAAAGGGAGATTTCAAATAGAAGCGAGTCGAGGTTACCATTGAAGCACATTAGGTCGAGTGAGGTGAGTTTGGTGAACCTCTGGAAGAGGTGAACGAGGAAAGTGTAAGTTGAATCATATATAGTAAGTGAGAATCGGATACTGTTGGTGATGGAGAGGAACTGCTTCGAGACGAGGGAGAGAGACTCCAAACTGCGGTGGTCGGTGTTGAGGAATTTGATGATACACTCCCAACAGTCATCAGGTAAACGTAAATCTTTTGCTGCAATTATTTTTGTGGAAGAAGAAAACGATTGTTTTTGTGAAGAATTGAGAGAGGTTCTTCGTTTCCTTTTCGTATTGAGGACAACCGCAAATGATAAGGTTGCCGCGATTACAACGATTAAAGGAACAAAACTTCTGTTCATATTGATATGTGTATATTCCAATGAATGATAGTGGGTGCCACGATTTGTGATGGATGGTATTCGATGATTGAGGGTTTAGATTAAAAGTGAAACCAGTGCAATCTTGCGATATTTTTT
>Ga0228711_1008757_pt1 | contig 14032 bp, 4 predicted proteins | sample MedpolnodulmetaG_2_FD_177996 | JGI IMG/M metagenome (GOLD analysis project Ga0228711, IMG submission 177996) | Root nodule microbial communities from Medicago polymorpha collected in Santa Monica, California, United States - brown nodules | ecosystem: Host-associated > Plants > Roots > Nodule...
TTCATTTATCAATTCATAAACTACACATGCAATCATCAAATTGTCAATTTTAAAATCAACCCTAACCACATGCAAACTACTCTAATTTTTTTAAAAATTAAACCTAAACAAACTAACATTATCATTAAAATGATTGATTCAACTTGTGATAATGTGTTGTTTATTTGCTTGCAATTCGCGAAAATGGCTTTGGTGAGAATTGGAGAGAGTTTGAGAGAAGTTGGGAGAAGTTTAGAAACAGATTATGTTTGTGTTTCTGCTTCTGTTTATGTTCAACACGCTTCGGCAGTTAACTGCCGAGGTTTTCCTCGGCAGTTAACTGCAGCCGATTTTATATTTCATCGGCAGTTAACTATCGAGGGGCATTTCCGTCTTTTACATGTGTTTCTCAGCCAAACCAACTAACATAGATACAAGAAGTAACCACAGCAAATTTCTCCTAAAATAGATACAAGAAGTAACATTTTTTTTACCTCGATAACTAGGTAGCTAACTAACTAAAATGATAACAATGTTAAAACTTCACATACTTAGTAACCAACTAAAATCTGATTACAACATGTTTATGCAAAAGAAATCTTAATCTCAGCCCATCAAAGTGGAGAAAGTTTTGGAACTACAAATTCAGGCAACACTTGTTTCAGCTGGTCTTCTTCATAAGTTGCTAGAATTTGACCCAACATTTCCTTGAGAGGTTTGTCCCATTTTAGATAGGAAAAAGTTATTTATTAACGCGAATTGGAATCCCACGAATTTTTCACGATGTGTATTTCATCCAAGGCAACATTTATTGAATACCATTTTGTAAACCAACTTCCCATGAATTATGTTTACCCCTAATACTTCATTGGTTTATTTCTGATTCGCAATGTCCTCGCGATGTTTTTCTTTGCTTTATATATCAGAGCTCTTTTAGATAATGTGATGACCAATTTTCAATTAAGCAATTATTAACCGAATAAGGTATTCGATCGGTAACTATTTCAAATAACAAAACGCCTAATCTATAAATATTACTTGCCGGATTCGTTGATCGCATCATGTCTATGTGTTTTCTACCATCAAGCTTCTTTTCGGCTGATTATATTTCGTCAGAGAAACTCAAATCCGAGATTTTAGCGGCGTGGTCATCAGGGCCGGCCCAACATATCAAGAGGCCTAAAACAAATTTTATAATGAGGCCTTTTGAAATTAAAAAATAAAAATAACACAATGCTTATTAAAAGCATAATAATTCAAATTTTGTTGAATCCAAGATTTGACCTTAGGACCAAAAGGATTTGAGGCCTTAAAATTGACCAACTAAGCTAAACAAATATTAATTATTAATATGTGATATTATATACTTATAGCTGAACTGATTTATTTTGAGGCCTTTTTTTAATCCAAAATCTTGAGGCTTAAGACCCTTGCTTGGGTGACTTGGCCCTTAGGCCAGCCCTGGTGGTCATCGGTTAAGGTGGACAGCTAAAGAACTCAGGTTGGTAATATTAAGGAGCCACAAGAGGACCCAATTCATGCATATGTTGTAGGCAGTAAGCCATTCTCATTGCAGTTCTAAGTCTTGCTCCTCATTTTGAATGCTCGGCTTCTTTTACTGGAATTTCAAACATGATGAAAATAGATCAAACATTTCTCAACTTACATACAAAAGGCATGATAAGAACATGAACACTTGAAAAGAAATTATTTTGTTATTATGGTGTTGTATGGAGAATCGGCTTAATTAACGTTTAAAGTGTATAAGTGCATATGTAAACACTTGTGAGACTGTTTGTGAATTGGGAGAACTTATGAAAACATCACGTCCATAAGCTATTTTCAGCTTATTCTCATAAACTGTCCAAGACAGCTTATGAAAACAATTTATAGCTTATGTGAAAATGGTTTGACATTTTATCTTTGTATAAAAATAGCTTGTTCATTAGCATAATCAAAAACCAACAACATTCTGGTGACTACTGACTAGTGAGTTCTTACTGTGAAAAATGCTCAAATAGTGTTCCATTTTGAGCATATTCAAAAACCAACAACATTATGGTGAAAGGCTCTTCTTCTTCGCAATATTTGATAAGATTGAATTGATTGTTGAAATAACAGTTGAAATATGCTTAAATTGTAAATTCTATAAAAATAACTTAGTTAGTCAATTTTTGTGATTGAAATTGATCACCTTCTTCCTAAGTTCAGCTTCTAAAGCCTTTGTCCAACTCTTGGATAATGTCACAGAAACAAAAGCTACAGCAACTTCATCTACAAGATGGATCTTTAGTGTATGATCCAACTAAAATGTGAATAAGTCAAAGTAACATAAAATGTGATGGATCTTTCTGAACAAGATTGCATCTTAGTTGCATTGATTAACTAATTTCCATCTACATGACCCTCATAAAACATTTAATCTGTTATGCAGGTTAATGTTGTCTCATATTACATTTACCATTCTAAAAAAAGTGAGTGAATCATAGTTCCATTTTAAACTGACATACATTTAGAAACAAGTTTATGTGATACTGAATTAATTCTACAAGATTCTGAAAATCAACATAAGCTAATTTACTCATACTTCACTCATAATCAAATACTTTAACTTAATAGCCATACTTTAGCTACTGATATCACAGTACGTACTGATTTTTGAAAATCAACATAAGCTAGTTTACTCGTAATTTACACATGCTTGATTTTTTTCATACCTTAACTTTAGTGTAGGAATTAATTTTAAACAGTAGCAGATACAAAAATTAAAACAGTATCAGCTGCAAAAAATTAATACCTGCAAAAATTTCTAAACTTAATCAATGAGAGCAAGTTTAATCCCACAACAGCCGCAGGATTATTGCATAAAGCTGTAAATTACATATCAGAAGTATCCATCTATTACAATATGAGTCATTCCAGAATAGGCTCCTCCAAGTTTTGACTTCAATTAACCTGCAGAATTTCCTAATTTATTGTGAATATGAGCTCCTCAGAGTTTTTAAAAATATGTTAATTAGATAGCTCCAGACCTCTTTTACGTACTTTATTAATATTGTTTACCGAATGTAAAGTTTCATTCTTCACAACAGCATAAAAAAAATATATAGTAAAGGTAATAAACATTTGTGTCTTGTAGCATTATCGTTGAGTGAGAGTAAAAAATGAGAGGGCTTTCAAGGATGGTTAGTACGATTTTTAAGGGCTCAGGGGGTTCAAGTGTAGCTACACCAGTGAGAAGAATGATATTTAAATCTTATTTGAGGAATGTTATGGCTTATTCCAAAACTGCTAGTAGAGAAAATAATTATATTATGGTAGATTAGAGGAAAGTGGGATACTCACTCCAATAAGGGAGGAGTATTCAATACTTGGTAAGCAAATGCTAGATTTTGTGTATCCTAAATGTCACATATGGTTAATCATTTTTTGTGATTAATATATAATTTTGCTTTTTCATGTGCATTGTATTTAATACTAAAACGATAGAATTGAAACATGATGACATCAAGAAATAAGTGAAATAGTTATTTGAAAAAATCATGTTCTATTACCACCTTTCCAAATACATACACTATTTATACACTCTCTTTTTATCTCAAATTTCAAAATAAAAACAAACTTGAGAAAGTGTGTTTTTGGGTTTCTATGTTTGATATACAATAGTGATTAGTAAGCAATATATATAGGGTTTTGCTACAATAGACCACCCCTTTTTATGAAGGTCTATTTTAGCATCATACACCTTTTCATTTGAACCAAAAACTCAATCTTTGTTTCTTGGAAAAAAATCAAAACTAAGGGATAAAACAATAACAGTATTTTATGAGTGTAATTAATTATGGGGTGTCATCTCTTTCTCTCTCTGCCATTAGTTGCAGTCGTGTTCCTTTCTTCAACAAAAATAACACAAATTCCTTCATTCTATCCTTGAGTTTTAATTTTTTCAAAAAGTAAAAAAAATGGGTTTTTGGTCCAAATGAAAAGGTGCATGATGCTAAAATGGACCTTCATAAAAAGAGGTGGGTCTATTGTAGCAAAACCCATATATATAATATGTTAACAATATACTTGTAATATTGTTTAATGATAAGTTTGTTGTGTTAAATATGCAGTAAACTCTTAGTTATTTTTCTTCACATACTCATGCGAGAGTGACTTGGATATACTTGCTTGATGAATGTTTTCTATGACTTTATTGGTGAATGTTGAGTGTTCAGAATTTGTATATTGCAAGTTACTCTTAGTTTTTTAATCATAAATCTCTCTACATATATCGATTTGAAATGAAATTTAAACCACTGGAATCTACACAACTTTAACTTGAAATAGATTCTAAAATGCTTAATTTAGTTATGTTTTGATGAAGAAAACTGCACTACAAGTTTCAGCTAAAAAGTTATTTTCTACATGATATACTGTAGTGTTTTGTCAATATTTTTCTGTACAATTCTTGAATTGAATTGATTTTTGTGTCATTAGAAAAATGTTTAATTATCTACGAAATAGACATTGGTACGACTAAATTCCATTAAGAATTGATAGAGAAAATCAAGTTACAAGTTAGGTATAATCTCTTGTTATGTTTTTGTGACCTTTGTGTATTGTTTGATAGATTGTACTAGTTGTAGACTTAACTTGAAAAGTCAAGAGCATGTTTATAAACTATACATCATATGATTTTGTATATCATACCCCACATACAACATGCAGATTTTTTTTTTTTAGAACAAAAAGTACTCATAAACCACTGTGTTCTGCGTTTATAATTTACCATATGTGCATAGTAATCAATTGTGATTTTTCTTCTTGTAAAAGAAGTGTAAAAGTAACATGTCATAATCTACTAAAAGCAAACTCAAAACCAACCGAAGAAACAATTGACTTACTAAAAGTTTGAAACTTTTAATGTGGACAAAATTTAAATGAGATTGTATCTCAGTGAAAGGTGCTCAAATCATTTAAACTATATTTTTTATGCAAGAGTTTTGATTCTCTATCAATAAGCGCTCCCTAAACTATAGGATCAGCTCCCTTGATACTAGAAAATAGTTTAAGACAATCTATTACTTCTGTATCTATAAATGGCTAATGTTTAGGGCCATCAAATACATTGAAATTATCATTCTTTTTAAATGTGACATATGTTTAATTTGGATTTGGGTTCAAAGGAAGTTATTGCATTATCTATGGACTTCATGCGCGGTTGATTTATACAAGAGATGCATGTTGGTTATGAATTCAATGCTTATCATGTTGTTGAGAGATTTATGACATTTAGAATGACTTATTATGGAGATGTTTGGATAATTCAACTTGGAAGAAAATTATCTAGGAAGATGAGGTTATATTTTTAATGCATTTTAATCTAGATTATGTTGTTGTTTAATGTTTAAAATCATTGTTTTGTTGTGTTTTTAAGCATACTTGATTATCATGTTGTTGAGAGATTTATGACATTTAGAATGACTTGTGATAAAGGTGTTTGGATAACTCAACTTTGAAGAAAACTATCTAGGAAGATGAGGTTATATTTTAAATGCATTTTAATCTAGATTATGTTGTTATTTAGAATTATGACATTTATGACATTATTGTTATTTTATTCATATATTCTTACGTTAACTCATTACTTTGTTTATGTTTTGTAGATTCTGACACGAAGATCATCAAAACTTGTGAAGAATACAAGTTAGTCAATGTTGTTAATTGGAAATGGAAAGAATGAAAAGACGTCATTTTGGAAAATTGAACAATACGCTAGTCCAAAGCAACTCGATCTTTGTGGATGCATTTGGAATCAGTAAGCCAGCTTGAGCGATTGAGAAATAAAGAAATTATTTCTCCGAAGGAGACCGACTTGTTAGAAAAGAAATGGAGAGTGTAGGTTTATGAATGTTATCTCATTTTAATCTGTTTTACTTTTTAAAAATCATGAATATGGAATGTGGTTACTATTTATTATTAAACTAGTAATAGACTCATGTTTCCGCACGAGTCGCATGACATTGCAGAAATAATATAAAAAATAATTACATTGTTAATATTATCAAATATTTAAAGATTTTAAATGAAAATTATCACCATTGATATAGTGTTTCTATTAAATATATATCTATATAGAAATATGTTATATATTTGAATCGTGTATATTGTCGATTTTATTTTCATATTTATGTGAAAACAGATTTTTAAAAACTCATGATTATTTTCAAAATATCAAAATTAATGTAATGTTTCTATTAAATAACTTTTTATCTTATATGCAAAACACATTTCAATGTTTGCATCGAACTCGTTGCAAATTTTATGTGTTTTATCTGTAGAAACAAATGTTTATGTAAATATATGACAAAGTTGATATGATACAATTTGAAAACTCGTTAATATTATCAAAATATAAACATTAATATAGTGTTTCTATTGAATAACTTTTTATTTTATATGCAAAACAACGTTCAATGTTTGCACTGCACCCATATTGTAGATTTTAAATGTTTTATGCGCGGAAACAAATTTCTATGTAAATATATAAGAAAGTTGATATAATAAAATTTCAGAAACTCATTAGTATTGTTAAAATATTATCATTAATATACTGTTTCTATTGAATAACTTTTATATTATATTCAAAACACCGTTCAATGTTTGCACTATACCCGTTGGAGATTTTATGTGTTTATATATGTATAAATAAATTTTTATTTACATATATGAGAAAATCAATATGATAAAATTTTGGAAACTCATGAGTATTTAAAACTATCAACATCAATGTAGTATTTCTATTAACGATATGTGATAGTCGATGTAATAAAATTTGGAAAACTCGTGACTATTTTTAATATACAACATCACTCTATTGTTTCTCCAAAATACCGTTAAATATTTACACCGCATTCATTATAGAATGTATGCGCTTATATCTTCAAAATCAAATTTTATGTATACCAATATGATTGTAGAATTGATGTGCTTATATCTTCAAAATCAAATTTTATGTATACCGATATGAGAAAGTTGATATGTTTAAATTTTGAAAATTAATAATTATTTTAAAAATATTAACATTAATGTAGCATTTCTATTAATTATTTTTATATGCAAATTAGTAAGATTGAGAGATTAAAACACATGAAAATAAACTGTTTTCCTATACTTATGGCATAAAAGAGTTGCATTGATTAATTGATTTTCATCTACATGACCCTCAGAAAACATTTGTTATGCAGGTTAATGTTGTAATGTTGTCTCATATTACATTTAGCATTCTCAAAAAAGTGAGTGAATCATAGTTCCATTTTAAACTGACATACATATAGAAACAAGTTTATGTGATACTGAATTAATTCTACAAGATTCTGAAAATCAACGTAAGCTAATATACTCATACTTCACTCATAATCAAATAGTTTAACTTAATAATCATACTTTAACTACTAATATCACAACACATACTGATTTTTGAAAATCAACATAAGCTAGTTTACTCATAATTTACACATGCTTGATTTTTTTTCATACTTTAACTTTAGTGTAGGAATTAATTTTTTTTTCATACTAGTTTACTCGGTATTTCTGGTGCATATGTATTACACATTAAAAAATTTATGTGCACTTTCTACAGATGAAAACTGATTTGTCTCATTGAAATCTTGTTTTTGCAGCTATCTAGCTCCTGAGTATGCATTATGCAATGACCGGTCATCTTCATAGTTGGAAAAAAATATATTATAATCTTGACTTATGACATGTATATAAACTATTTTCAACTTATTTAGATAAATTGTTTATGAAATGGAGTCGCCGGTAAGCCCTATACATACATGTGCTCTTGATTTTTGGATATCAAACCATTGATTGATTTGAATCTTAAAATCTTTGAACTTTCTACTTTTATTTTTGGGAAAGGAAAAAGAGAGTAAAACCCTTTGAGATTAAGGATCCGGTGGTTGGTTTCGCAAAGGGAAGGTTTTACGCACCCTAAACGACTACGGTACTCCATAGGAACCTCTTGCCTAATTTATCTTGTGCTAAGTTATTTACTTATTTTGAAAATACTTGCCTAAATGTCTAAGTGAAAGAATGGAGGGAGGGGAAGCATGTTTTTGGTATTTTTTTATTGATTTGGAAGGATTGGGTCATTTGCCTACATACCCTTAAAGAAAAGGGATCAAAACCAATGTAGTTCACTCTCAAAAATTATTTTTGTGGATTGGGTTATTTTTAGAGTTTTTGAAAATAGTTTTAAGAAGGGGAAAGAGGCCTCAAGGCATAAGAGAAACAAAATGAGGTGAGGTTAATTAATTTTAGTTAAAAGAAACCAAGTCTAATATAGTTAAAATTTGATTCAGAAATTAAAGGAAGAGGATCACTTGGGTTAAAATCCAAGGTTTCTTAAGAAAATATTTTTGAAGTTTTGCATATTTGATTTTTTTGGGGAAAATGATTTTTCTAAACTAACGGGAAAAAACTACACGTTTCAACGTAACGGAAAAATAAAATGTGAAAGGAATTACCGAGGATGTTGGATCCCAAGTAAAATTTCGACCTAAATTACTAGTTGTTTACTTTTAAGGCACTCGAATTAGTCAAGTTTTTAATCCTAGTTGGTCCCTAATCCATTTTGGTCCTCACTCACAATCCAAGCATAAAGCAATAAATAAAGTGGGATGGTGTCGGTGCGTGTGTTATTTACATAATTACATAGCCTCCTAGATACATTCTAAGGTCTTCAAGCAAAAATAAATGACAAGAAATAAAATGCATGTATTACATAAATTCCCTATTATACACACCAAACAAATGATGATAATAAAATAAATGACTAGAATTAAATATGCATGCAATAATTCTAAGCATAAATTAAATTAGAAATAAGCGAAAAATAAAATAAGCATAAAATAAATCGCAATTTAAAAACAATCAAGCAAATAACAAAAAAAAGTAGTGGAAATAAACAAGTAAAACAAATATTAAAAGATAGAAAGTTTTAAAAGAGAGAATACATTTTTAGAATAAAAAGAGACATTAAAATGAAAAAAAAAGGTGTAAAATATATTGAAAAATAGTGAAGAAAAATAAATAAAACAAAGGGGCTCAGGCAGAATGAATCTGGACCACTTGATGAATCAGGAGGTCCAGATTCAATCACTGTATCATCTCATCACAACCACATGATTAAAATCAAAGAGTTAACAAAAGTGAGGGAGCATGGCAAGAGCGAACAAGAGTACACACTAGATAAAAGGGAAAGGAATGAGGTATAAGTAACAAAAGAAACTTCTCACTAAAAATGTTTTACTCACTTCTCTCTCTACAAGTTAACAGCGGTATTAAATTTAGGCTTAATTGCAGTTTTAGTCCCCTAACTTTTCCAACGTTGCGATTTTGGCCCCCTAAGAAAAAAACTACAAAACAGCCCCCTAAGTTTTGCAACTGTAGCAGTTTTGGCCCCCAAGACTGATATTGACTCGGTCTATGCTGCTGTGGCACCCTAAGTGAGGTGCCACGTGTTATTTTATTTATTTATTTTTTGCCCTGGGGGCCAAAACTGCTACAGTTGCAAAACTTAGGGGGCTGATTTGTAATTTTTTCTTAGGAGGTCAAAATCGCAACTTTGAGAAAGTCAGGGGGCTAAAACTGCAATTAAGTCTTAAATTTATGCTTAGAATTTAACAGCGGCCCAATAGACCATTAAAATATGACATGTGGATATGGACTTAGACTTGAAGACTAAAACTTAAAACAAAATAAAAAGGTAAAGAAGAAAAAGTTGTCACGTGAGTGACAAAGAAAAAAGAGGTATTAAATAATAATAATAAAAAAAAAGGTTGTAAATGAAAAAGAAAAGATGAAATTAATAACTAATACTAACAAAGCAAAAATAAATAATAAAATAAAATAGAACAAGGTAAAGTAATTAAAATTTAAAATTGTCTTTTTCGGTAACCAGATGAGGTATTTTAAAATATCTTTCTGCCGAAATTTCGTCTGAGACGACGACTTTACTCGACTTTTAAAATACGGATAAAAACTTTTTAACTTTTTAAAATACGAGTAAATACGAAATGGAAATTTTCAAATACTTAAAAATACGATTAAAAAAGTTTTAACTACTTACAATATGAACAAAATACTTTAAACAACTAAAATACGAATAAAAATTTAACTGTTTGGAAATACGCATGAGAGAAAGTTTTGACCAATAAAAGTGCGAATACAGACATTAAGTGGTCAAAATTTAGGGTATGACAATACCTACCCATCAACATGATAGTAGTTTGAGGATTGGTTCTTGGTGACTCCGTAAATGTCGAGCCATCTACGACACTAAGTCTATCAACACCAAGAACCTTATGATTCGAGTCGATCACCTTCCCTACATGACATCCACCATGATAATGCCAAATAGTGATCATTGTATCTCTACAAAACTATTCTACTGATTTTGTATCAATATTGACAATGCTTATGTATTAGGTTGGCATTTTCCTTCACAATGTTGTTAAGTAGTTTGTCTTTTACGCAAAGTGAGATTTGTGAAGTGTTGTGACTGGACAACCTTTATTGCTAACCGGGTTCCTTCGATGTGATAAAGATTGTAAGAGTGACTGAAGTAGTTGAAGGTAACAACAGGGTTGTATTCTACATTTGTGTTGATCATTTGAGATACATGTTGACCATGGATTGACAAATTTTGATAAGATGGAGCCTCACAATGTCTTTTTTGAGAGTTGCCTAATCTAGTTTATCATGAAAGGAAAAATTACTTTTATGCACATTACTTGTTAGTTTCTAATCTGTTATTCAATATTAAATGAGTTTGAATCTAACTCCTTAAAGTTAGCTCAAATGATGAGGGCGTCCAAGTACATATTGGACTGTCATAATATTCCTAAAAGCCTAAGAGACCCTCAAAAGGACTCTTAGGCCCTCCAGAAGGCCTCTGCGCCCTTTATAAGGCCTAAAACGCCCTTCGGATGGGCTTTTAGGCCCGAAACACGTCCCCTTCAGGACGCAGCCTTAGGCTGCTTCTAGAAGCCTCTAGAAGCAGCCTAATTACCTAATTAACCCTGTTACTTGCTGACCAAGTAAAACACAAATTCGGCTCATATAGGGCTATAAATACAAACCTTGAGAGTCTTCTCAAGGCATGACCAATAGAATACATACCCTAATACGATTATTGTACTTTCTACAAGTACACTTAAAGCCTAAGCTTCAGAGAAAGAAAACAGTTGTTGCTTCTTGGGAACCAAAACCAAAAGGTGTTAAACCTAAGGTATTAAGTGATCAGAAGCAATCAAGCTTTCAGCACAAGGTACAAAAGAAGAAGAGTAAAACTTCCAGTACTAACCTCAAAGGACCCATAAAGATATGGGTACCTAAATCTGAAATTGTCAATGTTGCAGATATGCCTAAGAGCAAAGGAAAAACAAAGATCATGGTACCTAGACAGCGGTTGCTCAAGACACATGACAGGAGAGAAGTCTATGTTCCTTACCCTAACAAAGAAAGAAGGAGGATATGTGAAATTTGGAGGCAACCAAGCTGGCAAGATCATTGGTGCAAGAACTATTGGTAGCTCTTCTATCTCTATTAATAATGTGTGGTTGGTAGATGGTCTTAGACATAACCTGCTTAGTATCAGTCAGTTTTGTGATAATGGTTATGATGTGATGTTTGATAAGACCAACTGCACAGTAGTCAACAAAAATGATAACTCCATAGTATTTAAGGGAAAGAGGATAGATAATGTCTATAAAATTAACTTCTCTGAACTGGTTGATCAGGAGGTAGTTTGCCTTCTATCAGTGAATGATAAGAAGTGGGTGTGGCACAGAAGGTTGAGACATGCTAACTAGAGATTAATCTCTAAGCTTAGTAAGTTACAACTTCTCAAGACATGACCAATATAATACAAACCATAATACGATTATTGTACTTTCTGCAATTACACATATAAACATTGCACGCCTAGTTGATTGTACTGGGTAAATGGTTAATGATATCCAACATCACGGTTAATTGTGTTTGGTAGATGGTTAATGAATTGCGACATCTTGTTATATTCATTACCATCTACTAAACCTGATTAACTGCATATTTAAACTATGCTAGCCATCTAATTTGTTGTCGATATTTAATATCAATTTTGCTTGTGAAAATAACACAACTCAAATTAGGTGATGCCTGAAGACATACCTCAGCTGACAGCAAACCAAGGTGGCAATGAATGCTGTCATTGGTAATACCAATTGTTTCTAATCAGTGACTTCTTAACTGGTTTCATAAGAGGAAAAAAAATTGTGTTCACTGGATTATCAACCATACCCTTCCCAACAAGTATCCTCGAAAATTTCCCCCCATAGCTTTTGGTTTTTTTTACTGCAAGAATTTAGAGCTTTACCCTTTTCAGCCTTCAAGTGATCGTCCACCGTTTTTAATGCATGAACCAGTAAACTTTCAATTAAGTGAAAAGCATCTTTAAATGCTACATTATTATCAAATAATGTCACACTAATGGTCATTTTCCAAACCTCTCTGAAAGGATTTTCTGTTCATCCTTTAAAGTTACAAAGTCTTACTCTTACCATTGACCTAACATCTAATGGGCAAATAGCAATGTCATATGTAGAGAGATGAAACAAAAAGATCTTGCATATATGCTGTCATATATTTCGATTATGCATGCCTCAGTTATAAATTTTTGTCTATACATGGTCTTATTCTTATCAAGATGAGAGTCTCCTGAAAATGCACTTTTCAATCTAGGACATCATGAATTTTTGCCTTATAAAACATCTGAGACATGTGAACCTGTTGTACCAAAAACAATCTTTTGGACAGTGGCATAGATCAAAACAGTGAGTTTGTGAGCATTTCCAGAAGCAAGCAATTCCGCAGCAGTGTGGCGGCTACCAAATCTGTCAAAAATGGTTCCACCAACTTTGGTTCCATAGTTGTGTTCATAGGAGACATACCAACTACATCTAGAAGATCATCCCTAAATGCTCTCTGTCAGTGTGAAAATGTTGGACGATGAACAATCTGCTTCCAATCTTCTGTATGAATCTACATCTTTATAGTATAGAAATGTTAAGGAAAAAACTTATAACATGAGTTATATTCATGTTTTGCACACATGAATTTCTCGTATGATTATTAGTATATTGTTACCACAAGTCAATTTTGGTGAGTCACTAGTCACATTAATCTATCTATTATAACAAAATGCTACATACCATAAATCATTCTTCAACAGATATAAAATCACCTTAAGTAGATAGTTATGAGTTATGACTAAATTTATTTGTTGAAAAAGTCCAATTTTAATGTAAAAGTACTACAAAGTTTGTGAAAACATTGATAAAATCTCTATGTAATGGGGTTTGTGGAACATAGAAAAACTTTTTTTTTCCATGTTTTTCACGGTCATCAAGAGAAGAAGATAGAGTCTCAATCAGGAGAACGAATGGAGCACAATGATTAGAGCACAGAGTATTACAATTTCAAATATTTTGTAGTATTCCCTTGTGATTAGAACTCTCGACGATACACTTAGCGGAAACATCATCAACATTAACGGAGCTTAGTAACGGGCATTCACATAACAGTGGATTCTCAACTATCAAATTAAAAGTGTCCTACAAAATCGAAGACCATTTTAGTTATCATCATTACACTTAAAAACATATCATCACCACCAACAAATTTTGGTGACAAATATTCACAAAAGAACGGATTTGAGTAATGTTTTAAAAAGTCGAGGACCTAATTGAAAAATCCATACCAACATAGACTACATTGAGAATGTCCTGCAAAATTAAGACATTACAATGGTTTACAATAAAATTTACTTTGTCAAAAAAAAATGGTTTATAATAAAATTTACATCAACGTTCAATTATATATTTAGCTCGATTGTTGCATAGTGAACATAATTTTAAGAAATAATATTAGTAAGTTCTAAATTAAACAAACGGGTCCTAAATCCGACAGGGCCACGAAGGACCACAAGTAACTTTTTTTTTTTTTTTAATGGCCACAC
>Ga0228711_1008758_pt1 | contig 14031 bp, 9 predicted proteins | sample MedpolnodulmetaG_2_FD_177996 | JGI IMG/M metagenome (GOLD analysis project Ga0228711, IMG submission 177996) | Root nodule microbial communities from Medicago polymorpha collected in Santa Monica, California, United States - brown nodules | ecosystem: Host-associated > Plants > Roots > Nodule...
GATTTGGAAGGTTTTGAGTTTAGCATAGAAGACGGTTTATGGATGTGGAGATTGCAGGATGATAATATCTTCTCGGTGAAGTCTATGTATTTGAAGTTAGAAGGGAGGGAGAATGGGGTGGTGGGGAACTCGGAAGGGGAAAGGAGGGTGTTTCGCCAAATTTGGAAGTCCGTAGCTCCGTCCAAGGTGAGTGCCTTTGTTTGGAAGGCACTTCTTGATTGTTTTCCGACTCGTATGAATTTGGAGATTAGGAATTGTCTTCCGATTGGTATTGGTTTAAATTGCGTTTGGTGTGAGGGGATTCCCGAGTCTACTTCTCATCTTTTGCTTCATTGTGATATGGCGTGGAATATTTGGTTAAATTTGATGAAGTGGTTGGATTTGAACTTTGTTATGCCACCGAATTTGTTTATTCATTGGGAGTGTTGGAGTGGGGGGCCTTTGCATAAGAAAATCCGGAAGGGATTGAGGTTGATTTGGGAGGTGGCGATTTGGGTTATTTGGAAAGCTAGAAACGGTCGAATTTTTAATGATGAGATGGCTTTGTGGGATGAGTTAGTGGAGGAGGTAAAGGTTATGTCGTGGAGGTGCGTGTTAGGGAGATTTGATATTCCAGCATGCCTCTTCTATGAGTGGTGTTGGTGCCCTCGAGATTGTTTGATGAGATGATTACGGCATGCCTCTTCTGCGTGGGGTTTTGTTTAGGCCGTTTCTGGTTTGGTATTGCAGCCACTCTCATGACAGTGTGGCTGCTCTTGGTGTGCTCCTTAGGCTGCTGTCATGACAGCAGTGTTTTTTAGTGGCCGCTGGTCCTGTTTTTTGCAGCTCCCGCATTGCTTTTCTTGCATTTTCTGCTGCTGTTTTGGTGATTTAGGGACCTGCTGGTTTGGGGGGTTTGTAGGGAATTGACGTGGCTGAGCTATGGAACTGAATTCCAGAGTTTTTTCTGTGATTTCAGCGTCATAGCACTTGCCGTTTTGGTTGTATTTTCCTTCTCTTTGGGCCCTATTGAGGTTTTTTGATGTGACGCCTATATGTGGCATCGTTGTATGTTTTTTCCTCTGCCTCTTTGCGTCTTGCGAGAGCTCAGTTTCAATAATATTTGCCGATTCAAAAAAAAAGTTTTTACTCTCTCTTGGTGGATGCAAAATTTCTAGTGTTTTAGGGAGTTTTGTGAACTTCAAGCACATTCCATCATAGAATAATTTCATCTTTTATTCTACCTTTCATATACTTCCTTTTGATGTACCATCATGTTATTTTCTTCTTTGTATCATAAGTTGCATAATCATGTGTAACTAAACTCTATATGTGTTGGGATTAGGCATAGTTAGTTAAAATATTAATGTCAATACTTGGAATGCCTCATTAAATATAAACCTGTTACCGCGATATCTTGCACGACAGTTACTGGACATTCTGAATCACGAACTTGGTTTAGGGTTAATCCTCCAATACTAGGGTTATCACTTTCTGGTAAAATGTAGAATTGGCCACCAGGGGTAAGAGGGGTACCATTTATGTCAAATACTTGCTCAACAGCATTGTTTGGTGAAATATTGGTGATAAAAGCAAATAGGAAGAAGGAAAGGGTGAGGGATAAAACAGGTTTCATTGTTTGCTTAATGATTATAAATATTGTTTCTGTGTTTTGGTGCTTTGATTTATTATCTATACTCAATATATATATAGTAGTAAAGAATAAGCAAGAGTTTTGGGTTCGATGATTAAATTATTACGATTGTATTTTGTACAAGCAAGCATGTGCAACATGAGATGTTCATAGAATAAATAATTATTTCAACATGTTCCACGAAATTCCCCAAATTTTACTTTAAATAAACTATAACCTTGAGTGGCACTAAGGGAAAATATAATATAAAGTAAAAATTCAATAAAATAACTCTTTCGTACTTATCATTTCCGCTGCTTCTATATGACCATATGTTACATAAAACAAAATTTCTAGATCATCAATCCATAAACATGCTTAAATTAAACCTTATGCATTATCGCAATATAAACAATTATTTACTTCTTTTTAGAGAAACAAGCATATTTCATATCATTATCTATAGCTTGTTCGGTACAATCACGTATATATAATATTTCAACGATAAGAAAACAAAAAAAAAAGTGAAACAAACAATGACTAACAAACTGAACAGTCCAAGAAACTTCAGTAGCAATCAAGAACTTTGTGTAGAGTCAACAGATAATCAATCCAAAGAGATTCTTTTGATCATGTGCTGGTGATTAATGGTAGGTTTGTGCAATCCAATGAGGAATTCTTTTTGGTTTCCTAAGAGTTCTCTATTTGGTTCTCATTGTGGGAAAGAAAAAAATCTGAAAAACTGACTTTTTTTTATTCACCTGACCCGTGAAACCATTTTATTAGGGGCCACCTAGGGCAAAATGGTAGTTCGCGCTTCCATCTTCTTCCGTCCAAAAACTCCTTTGTGCAAAATGGTAGAATGGCCAAAAAAACTGATTTTTAAGGTTGTTTACACCTAAAATAAATATCTTGTTAGCCGATATCTACAAATAGGTGATTGAGCTTTAGGCGAGGAAGTATTCCGCTCTAGTGATTGTCATGCGATTCGAGTAATGGGAGCTTATTCTTTCTCAAGGCCACTAGCGCAGTACGTGTGACTCGACAATGATGCTCAAAACCCGTATGTTATATGTTGGTAGGGCCACTAATTAACTGCAAAGAGGGATGAGGGAAGAGGCACAATCTTTTGAAGTTGCTCTCCAAGAACGTTGTGAGGGGGTCATATCGTGAAGAAGGAAACTAAAACCGATCGTGATGTGCTACGATCCCACGAGCCAAGGAAACTCATGCATTACCTGTAAAAGACACGAGATTCAACGTATCTATTAACACCTCATGTCTCACTCAAGTAATCGATATAATGACATTAAGATTCAACAATGTGTATGACTGTAAACATAGCCGTCTAGCAACTAGGATCTACATATAAATTTATTCCACATCCTTTAAATATGAAGTCTATGTCTAGCAATTTCTTAATCAAATGATCAGTTTTGGCGTTGTGTTGGAAAAACATACAAGAAAAAATCATCATTATATTGAAATAAATATTCTATATAACCAATTAAGTGTTTAAATTTACAGAACAATAATGAGGAAATACAACAAGATTTTAGAGAATCAATGAAGGAACAAGTTGAAAATGAAATCAATGTTCAGATCATGCAACATGATAAAGAACACATAGATGCAGATGAGGTGAACAACTTGGAAAACGAGGAAGAATCAAATTCAGAATGTTTTGAGTTTGTGGATGCTACTCAACCTCAATTGAGTGAAGGGCAGTTGATTGAAGGTCAGGAACAAGTACAAGATGATATTGATAATGTGGAGGTCACTGAACCTATACTAATGTTGATTTGGAGATTCAAGCCATGTGACTATGTTATGCGCCTCCATTTCCACCTACGGTCACAATTTCACTACCAACATTTCCAATTTCATGCTTCTCAACGCCACGAACAACTCCAAAATATTCGTCCCTTTCTTGCGATGGTGTTACATACATTCGAGTTATGGCGCCAAATTTGTTTGTGGTAGCACAATTATTGTTGAATTCCGTTTTGAAGACCAATCCCATGTCGTCCCTCTAATTAGGTTGAGGAAATGCAACCACGTTGTTGTTCATCGTGTGAATCCTCATCGTGGCTGGTGATGTGATCTCAGTTCCTGAGAGTGCAATGGAAGTGCTTGATTATTCAGAAATGCTGACTTCTCTACTTTATGGTTTTGTTGAAATTGGAGATCATGTCAAGAAACACCAATGGAATAGTGGGGTTACTCGAGACTCACATTGTTGGGTCTGTCCAATCCAAATTTATGAGCAATTCGGTTATCTCAACTCTGCACACCAAGTCTTTTCTGAAATGCTTGATCAAGGTGTTCCCAAATTGTCATGCTTGAACACCAGCAAAACTGCCACATCACAACCGTCGCGTTGAGATCAATGAATTGCACGTAGACTGGCTTCAACTCAGGTTTTGCCGTAAATCTTATGGTCGTGATTCTTATTTTCTATTATTGTGTGCAATTGCTTCATAAAAATTCTACTGGTGAGTCTTATTGTGGATTTCATGTTCTTAAAATTAGAAAACGCGTGAGGTATTTGTTGAGATATGTATGTGGAAAATTGTTTGCAAAGGGGAATTACTATTCTATTGAGGTTTACAAAGGCTTAGAGACAAAAACAATAGTTTATGGTGACATTTATCATGATTCTTTTCCAACCTTTAGAAACAAGCTTGAGTTTGAGTTGAGTGTGCTAATATGACCATTTTTCGTGAGGATTATGAGTAGTGAGTACCGCATCTATCTTATTCTTGTGCTATTTGACTATGCAATAAACACTGTGTTTCGCTACTGCCAGAATCGAAGTATTCTCTTTTACTTGATTTTTAACCCACCCACCACATGTATGGATGTTATTTTTTGTTGGGTTTTGAGTTTTCAGTTGAGACTAGTTCACTTTGAAGCTACATTTTCCATTAATTTTACTTGTTGGGTGTTAGCATTAGGAATTGGTTTGGGAATTCCTGCTGCTTTGTGGTTCATATCAGGTGTAGTGTTTTTCATGGGAGCTAAATCATATGTTAAAGTTAAATCAAGTGGTAGTCTCATCACTAGTATTGTTCAAGTCTTCGTGGTTATAGGAAGTTCTCACATATATGACCATCTTCTTGTTATTTTGTGACTCCTGATACTGTTTTGACATATTATTCCCTTGTTCAAAAAGTGTATTGCTTCATCTTGCCTCAGAAACTTGGACATGGGGCAGCTGCATTATCCATTGCAAATTCTTGTTGGTTGCTTATGGTTTGTCCAACAATTTCCAAGAGAACTTCAATTGCTTGGATTACTTATGGCAGTAATTTCTTCAAATTGGATTACATGTCATCTGTACTTTCAATAAATTGTGCTACATATGACTATTTCCCTCAATCCTATCCAAATTCAAATTCCATGATCATAGCTACTTGCTAGGATCTATTCACTTGTTGTTTGGAAGGTCAAAATGTTGTTATCTTAGTTCATTGGCATGGGTGTGGACTAGTGCTGCCATATCATGTGAGCTTTTGGAATGTTGGAATACCTTTTACAACCTTTTTGACAAGGTTGGTGTTGATGGGTCAGTATTGATACGAGCAAGAATACGGAATGCAATGATTTGAGATTAAAGATTGAGCCGGACGAATTAGGGAGGTCCAAAAGGATCATACTACACCTAAGAAGTGGATTGATTATGTTGCCATTTATAATTATCAATGAAATTAAGTCTATGTCTTTTCTCTTCAATTCTTACGAGGCTCTCATTCTCTGTCCTATAATAGAGGAATAAATCTTTTACTTATCAAAATATTAGTTGATTGGCTAAGTCATAATTATCTTAATTACATATGCAACATTAACAAATAAAAAGATAGGATAATGTAAACTTCTTCGATGAAAGCAAGTGAAATTATTCATTAAGAAAGGAATAAATACAATTACTCCACTTATTCATTAGAACCCATACTAAATAGGTAATGCACTATTTGGATTACCTTCATTAGACATAGTATTTCCAGATTTAATAGAAGCAGCATCAACAAATACAACAGAATAAGCATCAATTGCAGTCAAAATCAAACGTGATCCACCTTCTCCAGAATTGAACTCTTGCAGTCCAAGATAAGCACAATCTCCTGTTGTATCCAAACAAAATCCAACCCTATAAACATTACCAGATCCATGTTTCAAGATTAAAAATTTTCCACCAATTAATTCTACACCAGGATAGTTTGCAGGACCACCAATACCAACAAAGCTTAGTTGAGTGCCATGATCAACAACCATCAACCATTTGGAAGATTCAGCACAATCTGGCTTGTTAGTGAACTCAATCTCAAGATCTGTACCTGTAACGATATTACTAGTGCTGTTTTCAAGTATGGTGAATTTAACTGGTAAACCTGTTACAGCATTGTTTTGTAGGACAGTTAGTGGACACACTGAATCACCAACTTTGTCTAGGGTTAGTCCTCCACTGCTAGGGTTATCACTTGCTGGTAAAATGTAGTATTGGCTACCAGGGGTAAGAGGGTTACCATGTTTGTCAAATACTGGTTGAACAGCATTGTTTGGTGAGAGATTGGTGATAAAAGCAAATAGCAAGAAAGAAAGGGTGAGGGATAAAACAGGTTTCATAGTTTGCTTAGTCTATGTGTTTTGGTGCTTTGATCAATTACCTCTGCTCTATATATATACAAGTAAAGAAGTAAACAAGACATTCATTTAATTATTAAGGTACAAGCATGTGGAATATGAGGAGATATTCATAGATAGAATAAATAATTTTTTTAATGAAAACCCGGTAATCTCACGGGTGCAATCACACGTCTTGTTGGACCCCATTTGTATTTAGTACAAAGATCTTTATAAACTCAACCCACCAAAACACTGCAAAGTTTTAAGATAGCATTGTTAAACGAGCAATGCTATATATCAAGAAAGATTTTATCAAGAAAAATTCAAAAATGACATAGTAGAATAATCACCCTTAGATTTTATCAAGAAATTGTCTTGAAATTAATGTTAACCAATAAAATATATGTTTGGCCGGAAATCATGGGATGGTGCGTGTTATGTATTTTTTTTTTTATGAAAGGTTAATAAATGAGACTGCAATCTAAAAGTGATTATTGTACCATGTCATTTTTAAATCTTTTTTGATAAAATCATTCTTGATATCTAGCCAACCTAAATTCGTTTAAAAGAACGACAATCATATAATAAATAATTAATCAAACATACACGAAACCCTGAGTGAGTGGAACTCATGGCAAATATAATATAAACTAAAAAAATCAATAAAATAACGTAACTCTTTTGTACTTATCATTTCCGCTGCATCGGTATGACCATATGTTACATACAGTCAAAATACACCAAAATATTAGAATAAATTTTATAAGGTAAGAGAGAAATAATTGTTTTGAAGGTAAGAGTGGGTTAATATTCTTTCTATTCTTTATATTTTATTTTATTTTTCTTCAAAAAAAAAATTCTTTCTATTTTTTTTAGATCTATTATTAAGGTAAGAGTGGGCTAATATTCTATCTAAATAATTTTTTGTGAAGGAATTCTCTCTAAAGAAAATTATTAAGTCTCGTTGTACTCCTTGGTAAATAAAAATAAAAAAAATCTCGTTGTACTCAGCGAGTGATGCAATATGAGCGAGTGATGCAATATGATAAGGACTAGAGGGAACAGAGTACACTATTTACGTCATTATTACTTTGTCAGATATCCTACCTACTAGATATCATATCACCATACTTTTCTTTATGCTCTCAACGTGGTCAACGAAATTCCCCTAATATTCTTTTGAATAAAAATACCCCGCGAGGTTCTCATGGCAAATATATAAATAAAGGGTAATAAGACCCATAAATAAACTCTAAATCAGATAGAATTTTAAATTTTTTACTTAAAAATATAAAATGTTATTCCATCATTTTATATTAACCGATTCATTTCACTTTTGGTATAATATTAATTACTTTTTTTTTAAATTATAACTCTAATTAATATTACTTTTATCATTTTAAATTCTATATTTTCACTCTACATTTGCGATAATGGTAAATGCATGAGAAATGATAGTTGAACACATAAAAATAGCCACAATACAAACATTGTATCACTTTAAGGGTATTCATGTAATTTTGACAAATAAGCAAGGGCAAAGGAATAATTGCAAACCGCATTTCTTTCTCCCATTTGGCCTAAATCTCACACGCCTTTCTCTATCTCTTTCTCCTTCCTCAGAGCTCTCAACCACACAACCACTATTTTGTTGAGAGATGGTGGAGTTACGACGGTTGGAAGATTACATATCACACTTAGACCTAGAGTGTGTTTAGTTTGCAAAACAATAAGTACTAGACAGAACAGTACAAGACAGAATAGCACAACACAAGGCAGAACAGTACAGGACAAATTTTAATAGCATTGAATAACTTTTTTTGTTTTATATGATTTTTGGGGGACGAAATGCTATTTTGGTATTTTAGACAACTTGTACGTGGGACAAAAAGTTGTGTTGTGGTTTGGTGAGGGACAAAAATATCAATTTTTGTCATGTCTCTTGCCTCCAGTTTGTCATGTACCTGAAACAGTTTTATAAATCAAACACTGAACAACTGAAGTTGTTCTGTCCTGTCCTTCATTTTTTAGCAAATCAAGCGCACGAGTTCAGGCAATGGCGGTTAGATCAGCGTAGAGAGAACAATGCCGATGTTGTTGGTGGTCGTTGGTGAGAAGTCAGGTGTGAGAGAGATACCGAGAACGACATCGCCCGGTCGTCTCCGGTGAAAACTTGATGGTTATTGAGAGGTCACATGTGTGTGTGCGAGAGAGAACGAATAAGACGGCGCCGATGGTTGGTTGCCGATTAGAAGTAAGGTGTGATAGACAGCATGAAGGATGCTGGTCGTCGGCACTGATGTAAGAAATACAAGAGAGAAGGAAATGGAAGAAAGGAAAAAGGAAAAAAATATTAAAAATAAAACAAAAAAATGTAATAATACAGTGGTGTCGTATATGTGTCTATTGTTTTGTATCATGTTACCATAACTCAAATGCATAAATACTTAAAAAAAATCACTTAAAACTATATTTTCCCTCTTTCATATATACAATTTTTTTAATAGGTGTGAATTAATGAAATGACTCATTTAATTTAAGACAGATTGAGTACTTTTAATTATGTAATGATTATACTATTTTTTTTATAAAAATTTATAAATTTTTGAATGCTTAACACATGTCCTTAAAACATTCTTTAACCTTATCCATATGAGATTTATGCACTCTTTATTTTCATACATATATTCAATATATAATTTTATTAACTATCTTTCATCACATCATCAATTTTTCACATCTATCCTATCTCTTTCTTTATCACTCTCAACAATTGTATGCCACCAATATAGCTTTGTAGCCCAAAACAAGATTTAAGAAGTTTATTGCTTATGTTGTGTTGTTGGGAACAATATTAATAATAAACTGATTGTGATTTTAAAGAAAAAATTAGGACCATTTATATCATGTTGTTAGGTTATGGAAGTGATCAGACTTGGTTATTATGCAAAATATAAAATGTATTTTACTACATTTTCTTAGTTTATTTAGTGTATTTAGTAGCGGTAGGTATACGGTGTTGGTGTCCAAAGTTGTGTTTCAATAGCACAATGAACTTATAACCTAAGTTGTGTTCTTACTCTCAAAAGTCACCTTACCAACGGATGACAAGTAGAGTACAATTTACTACACTAGCACAATATGACAAATTAAGATTCAAAGTCTTTCTTATACTTACACTATATTCTTACTCTTTCTCTTTGATTTTCTATCTCAATTGCTTTTGATAAAAAAAAATAGAGAATTTTTTTTTTTTACAAAAGTTCTCACCAAATAATTATACAAATATCATTGTTTATTATCTAAAGCACCGTAAATTTGTTTACAAACAAATGAAGAAAACTTCTGAAAGAACAAAAACAAAAGTGCAATTTACTCCCAATTTATACTTTCCTATCTTCGTATTACAACTTTTTAGATCCCAATTTATTTCAATGTTATTATTTTGAAGTTTTATACTTTATACTCCATCTGTCCAATTTTATAAGACTATTTTATAAAAAATATTTGTCCCTAAATATGAGATTATCTACAAAATTTTAAATGCATTTATTATTCTATTTTAAAATACACTCCCTCATTAATATTATTAATATACCCTTAATTTGGCATAATCAGGTACCCTTAAAGGTCTCTTTTCTAACTTGGCGATTGTTCCGCAACATGTTATCAACTAAATCCAATTTATTGAATCACCGAATTATCTCCCCTCAGGCGGCCTTGTGCATGGCGGAGTGTGGTCACGCCGAAATGGCTTCCCATTTGTTTTTGCATTGCGTCACTTTTGGCTGCTCGTCCGGTCTTGTTAGGTGTTACATGAGTAGATCATCAAATTCTTCATGCACATTTTCTTCAATTTATCATTAGTTAGATGGTTTGAAGGCTCGTCGATCTTTCCTCCAACTTATTTGGCTTCTGTGTGTTTGGTTAATTTGGAATGAAAGAAATAACAGGTTATTTAATAATTCTCATAACTCTATATATGAGATTATGGAAAAAGTAAAGTTTCATTCCTACGGGTGGTTAAGGGCTAATAAAGCCACTTTTGTATATGGTTCTCAGAGATGGTGGTCGGACCCGTTGATAGGTTTGAGTATCAGCTAACCTTTGTTTTTTGTAATTATCGGTTGACACATTTTACTTTTGAAGGGTCTTTTTAGTATACCTTGTGCTAAGGAGGCGCCTTGGGTTTTGTTAATATATACCATTTTTACTTCTTCAAAAAAAATGATATTTTTAATATACCTTAAAATATTTTTTTTTGAGGGAATATACCTTAAAATATGGAAAGTCAACATTAAATATCTCTATAGACAAATGATAATTTAGTAATAGTAATATATATTTATAACAAATTTATTCCTTCAAACACATTTCTTAATATCAACGATTTTTTTAAATTATTCCTATAAAAAGACGGAGGGAGTAGCTAATATTTACATAGATAATCATGTACTACTTATTCGTCCTCTTTCTTGCAATTTTGGTTTGACTGTGACATTTTATTTGAACGACCACATTCAAACTTGGGTCGAAACATTCCCCCCTCCATATGTGTATTTAATTTATTTGAGTATCTGTTTGGTCATTAGATCAAACAAAACAATAAAAAGAAATCAGCTAGTAAATTTATATTCAACAAATTTCTATTAAAAATTATTAATCTACCAATAATTTTTTGGTTAATTAAACTATTGACCACATTGCCTCGTTTGCGGTTAAAACCATATCTCCAACTCTCAAACCAATCAAGCCACTACTCATTCCCAATTTTAGAACAATTGTATATAAAAACTTGATTAATCTCCAAACTACTTTTACAAAGTTACAACAACTCTATAAATAAATTGTTTGAGTTATGTAAACACAAATACAGAACAAGCATTATTACACCTACATATGCGAGCACCCTTTGTTTTTTCCTCTTTGTCATGCCTTTACAGAGAATATTCTGTAGAACCAGGAATGGACATAGATAAAGATCACATTATTCTTGTTTGGAGATACTATATTCAGCACGTTATCTGTAAAGTAGGTCATGGAGTCAGGCTTACACGTGAGAAAGATTAAAGAACACTCAAAATGTGCAATTCCTAAGGCAAGGTTATTCTTATGACAACTTGAATACTAATTAGGTGACTAGGTAGATTAATTGATTACTCTCATTTAATCATCTAGTTTACTACATTAAATCGATTAATGTCCATAAAACGGATTCTAAATTATTTTAACAATCCTACTTAAAAAATAATATATTTTTACTATCCTATATTGATGTATAAACATTCAAAACATTTATCGGTTTTTCTTTTAATCAGCTAAGGAAGATTTATTAAAAATATACACCACAAAGAACAAGAAATACTTTGTGGGTGAAAGGGATTACAATTTACAATCAAATTAAAGTTGAGAGCTGAAACACTTACACCTCACCATAGCAGAAACTCTTTTAGAGCACTCGTATCCATACCATCCATATTGATGGTATAATTAGGCTCCACTCAATATATTATAATACTTCACACATTTTAGTTATTTAAACCATTCAACTACATTTTTTAAATATTCATCCAAAACTCTAAAAGAGGTCGCACTAATTTGACAATATACTCTAAAAAACTTCAATTTAACCTTTGAGCTGGTTTCAATTTATTGTTTTGAATTTTTTATTTCAAAAACCTTTGAAATCAATGAAATGGAGTCGTGTCCACCGTTGACAACGGTAGTTCAATTTAGAAACGCATGAGTTGATGAACTATGTATGCACCGTGTCTTTTATTAGAGATAGAAGAGAAAGATGCTATGGAAATTACACCAGTACAATCCTCATTATCTAGTTTACTTGAGATGCAAGCTAGCTAGTTACACATACTCTAATCTTTCATATTAGAATGTAATTAGGCTAATTGTAATATACTTCTTTCCTATAAATACTTGATGTAACTCACATTTACATCTATGAGAATGAGACCATTATTCATTTCTTATTTTCCAAAACATAGCATCTAGAGCCTTTTATCTCATTTCCATGGCGAAAGTTAGTTACAAAGTTTGTTAAGGTCACATTCTTCATCTTCTTCGTTGATTCTTTACCATTTTTGCAGAAAATTCTTGCGTTGTTCATTGATTCTTCGCAGATTTTCTTGCTTGTTCTTGATTCTTCCTCGTTTTTTCTTGCATAATCTCTGCAATTGTCTTCTTTTTCTTCTTCGTTTTTCATCATGTCTCGCCAAAATCAACTCGACACCAAATCATTTTTTTACGTTCATCTGAGTGAAGGACCGAATTCAGTTCTTATTACTCCTCCTCTGGATGGATCGAATTATCTCGCATGGAGTCGCTCCATGATTTGAGCTTTTGGCGCGAAAAATAAGTTGAAATTCATTGATGGATCCATGGAGATTCCTGATGAAGATGACTTGAATCGCAATGCATGGGAACGTTGCAATCATCTCATTCAATCTTGGATAATCAATTCAATTTCACCTCAAATTATGCAAACTCTTGTATTTCATGAAAGCGTCATTGATGCTTGGTCTGATCTTAAGGAGCGTTTTGCTAAAGCTGATAGAATTCGTATTGCTACGTTGCGGTCCAAAATCAACAACTTGAAGCAAGGTTCAAAAACTGTGTTGGATTATTTCACTGAAATAAAAACTCTTTGGGAAGAGTTGAATTCAAATCGTCCCATGCCTCATTGCACTTGTGCTCATCCATGTCGTTGTGCAACCATGAGAGAAGCTCGCAATTATAGGCTTGAAAATCAGGTTATACAATTTCTTACTGGTTTGAATGATCAGTTTAATGTTGTGAAAACTCAAGTGCTTATGCTTGATCCCCTTCCTTCAATCAACAAGGTTTATTCATTGGTCATTCAGGAAGAGAGTAATAATCATTCTCTATCTTCCCCCATTGATGAACCTTTGTCCATTGTTAGTGCTGGTGAATCACGTAAGCCACAAGGAAGAGGGTACTCTAATAGTTTCAGGCCACATAGCCATTGTACCTTTTGTGGAAGGAATAATCACACCATTGATTTTTGTTATCAAAAACATGGTCATTCTAATTTTCAAAAGCAGGGTTCTTCTGTAAATGCCTCAAGCAGTAATGATGAAATTGAGGTATAATCAGGAAGTAGCACTGATGCACCTTCATTTCCTAGTTCCAATATTTCTCAAGAGAAGTATGATCAGCTTGTGAGTTTGTTACAATAAGTGAATTTGATTCCTACAGCTACTTCACCTTCGAGTGTTAATCATGTTCATACTTCCACTATTTCTAGTTCAAATTCCTTCAATCCATCAGGTATATCATCTATATTCTCATATTCTCTTCAATCTAAAACTGATATATGGTTATTAGATTTTGGTGCTAATGAGCACATTGTTTCTTCTACACATTGGTTTACTTCATATCACAAAATCACTCCTAAACTTGTTAATTTACCTAATGGTTCATCTGTTCTTGTTGAATATGCTGGTACAATTCAATTCACTCCTCATTTTTACCTTAACGGTGTAAAAATGGTTCATTTGAATATGATGAAAGTAAGGTTTCTTCTTGTTGAATATTTACCTTATTAGGCTGTCTTTACAAACTTTTAGCGAAGGTCCTAGCTTGAAGCTTGGCAAGGGTTATGGATCCTATTATTTCTCTTAATCAATCGGCCTTTCTGAAGGGTCGGAATTTGGCGGACGGGGTTTTGGTGATTAATGAAATTGTGGATTTCGCTAAGAAGGCAAAGTTGGAATGTTTGATTCTTAAGGTTTACTTTGAGAAGGCATATTACTAGG
>Ga0228711_1008759_pt1 | contig 14031 bp, 4 predicted proteins | sample MedpolnodulmetaG_2_FD_177996 | JGI IMG/M metagenome (GOLD analysis project Ga0228711, IMG submission 177996) | Root nodule microbial communities from Medicago polymorpha collected in Santa Monica, California, United States - brown nodules | ecosystem: Host-associated > Plants > Roots > Nodule...
TAATAAAATTCACTCAAGAGCACACATTAAATAACCAAATAAAATTATAATCTTAATTTTAATACAAGAGTTTGTTTATCATTTAAAAACAATTTTAAAAGGATTTTTGCTTCAACAAAAATGTTTACCCAGAATTTCAAGTAAAAGTTTGTGGGGCCCAAGACATGTGGCATAACACCATTGGACACCCTACAACGGCTATATGAGCCCAAAAACTCTATAAATAGAGATCAAAGGCTCATCATTACTTGCACCATTGCAAAACATACAAGAAAAACAACTTAAGATTGTTTTGAAGCTTTAGCATTTAAATTGATCATCACTGAAGACTCTTTTTATCTTCTTTGTAGTGTAAATCAATTCTTTATGTTATCTCTTTTAAAGATAACCTTTCCTTTCACTCTTCTCTTGTTTGTTTGTCAAACATTCAAACTTCATACAAATTGTAAACAAAGTCTCATCTAACTTCAGGGGTACTAAAGTGTTAGTTTAAGCAGAAGTTGTACAAGTCTAAGTGGGTAACTTACCAAGAAGGTGCAAGCCTGCTGAGGCTTAGAGAATACAGTTGTTGCAATTGTTCAGGTAAACAAGATTGCAAGATGCAGGATTTGAGAGGTTATCTCAAGCATCATAGTGGAAATTCTCACAAGATTGTGAGAAGTGGACTAACCCACATTGGGTGAACCACTATAAATCTCTGTGTGTTCTTCTTCTCTTCCCTATACTTTTTATTTACAGTATACACAACACACACAAACACATTTATTTATTTAAACTGTTTTTGCACTAACACTTCAGAACGTTCTGAAGTCAGTCTCCAAATTTAACAATTCCAAGTTCACAACTTGAGAATCAATTTTAAGTTACAGGTTTAATTTTTAAAGGGTCACAATTCAAATCCCCCTTCCTTGTGACTACTATATCCACTTCAGAGAAGACTATTGATTTGTTTCTCAATACATTGAAAAATGTCAAGCGACTGTGACATCTGCAACAGTGGTTATGTACCTGGATTGGGTATTTAATAACCATCTTGTAGAGCCTATGCGTCAAATTTTTGACGAATGTATGCAAATATGCGACTAATATTAGGACCGAAAACAATCAAATGATTAGGGAAATTAGGGATGCAAAAGATGCAGAATATGTTGTATGCAAATATGCGACTAATCTTAGGACTGGAAACATAGTTGTGTATTAACCGGCAAAACTCTTCTTATTGTGCTCTCAAAAATGTCAAAAACAGTAGTAAATTTGCATACGAGAATAAGGAGTTGAGGTTGTTGCGCAGAACACCAAACATAAATGGTATTAAATTCTTTGGTTGTTCGGACATGTCGTTGTTTTGTCCTTCAATGGTTATGTTGTTGTTTTGGAACAATTTTTTCCAGCATTTATTCTCTAATGAAACTGTTAAAATTCAAGATCTGGGTTTCCGACTCTCTTCTAGTCTTAAATATCTTCGGGTCAATTGATATGTTTCTTGGTCGTTGGGCATTTGAACCGGAGGTTTATGTATTTTTGTTTATTTTTTCGTTCACCATGTCAAATTTTATATCTTTTAGTTTTTTTTTTGAATCTTCGCTTTATATTTTAATCTAGTGTCGCAAATGGTTGATCTTTTGCACCCCGTTTACTTAAAATAAAATAAATATGAATATATAAATAAACCCGTAGGCCAAAGTTAAATGAAAAATTAATTAGATTTATTAGGAATCAAAAGTAAAAATATCTACAAATAATAAGTATTTGATTAAAGAATTTTTTTTAAGGGGGTATTTGATTAAAGATAAAGAATGTAAAAGGAAATATATAAATATTTAGCGGGACGCTAATTTTTCATAATAGTATATGTTAATATTTACAGAGTAATACTCGTTCTGTTGTAAAATTGTCTTTTATTTTACGCATGTGTACAAAAAGAAGAAATAAAAGAAAATGAAAAAAATACATACGAATAGATGAAGACAAATAAAAGACTAAATAAATAATTAATATTGTTGATGTTTCTCGTCTAATTTCAAATTGATAACCGATGTAATTTGTAATTTTCCCATATAATGACAAAAAGTTACAAATTTTATGTGATTATTTTAAAAAAATAAACTAGTTATTTGATAAATAATATATAATTTATCAACATAATGAGGTTAAAATTTACAATCACTTTGGATTACTAATATATAATACCCGTTCTCACATCACATCCATGACTTAAAAAGTCGTATTTAATATATGAAGAATGAGGAAGATATGCATTTTTTGCAAGAATCTTTGTGGTTTGTGCATATAGTTGGTGTTACTCTTTGTGATTGAAATGTATGAATCCAAGATTCATGTTTAATTCATTTGAATGAAAAAAAAATTCAATTATGTGTGATTTATCTAATGTTCAAATTTGATTTTTATAATAAAATTAACATTTATTTATTTGTCATTTATTTCTAATGTTCAATTATGATGAGTAGAAGATACGTCACATCATCTAGTGTTAGAGTCATCTCCCCAATAGATAGATGAAAGTTGTTGGTTTCCTCGTGCCACCTCTTTGACCCTGTGGTAACAATGCAGTGCTGATGGTCATGAACCTTGTCTGAAGTAGTGGGAAAAGACCGGATCCACGATTTGGAGTCCACAACTAGTCGAAATGGTCTAGTGAGTATGCAACCGTAGCAATCTTTCTCCCGTGTGCGACATGTTAAAAACAAAAAATATATTAGCCAAAAACAAAATAAAAAATAATTCGATAAAAAAAATATTAGTCAAATAAACACTTGAACAATAAAGAAATATAATTAAATCAACTACAATATTGCTCCAAATCTTACAAGAGACATGTTTACCGAATGATGATAAAAGTTACAGATCAGTAGGGCCCTTGGAAAAAACATCAGTGTCGGTGAACAATGTTGCTTGGGCTACTCATGGTCCTGATCTTGACAGTGCTCCTTAGCGGAGTTGTAGTATTGCTCCTTAGAGACGTAGTACTCGTCATGAGAACGGTCCATAACTTGGGGCACAACCGTTTGTGACGTCCCCTCAATATCACTCATATGACTGCTTCCCCTTTTAGTGATAGGCGCTAGAAGTCATCCTCTCCTTGCCTAGTTGGTGCTTAAGTGGGTTTAGGGGAAGAGAAGTGAGTTAATTGTTGTTGTTATCCTGAAACAAACAAGAACATAACGGTAGTTAACGTTGGTAACAAACAATTAACGGGTGTGTCTCTGTGAGCTTAGCTCAGTTGATAACGACAATAAATAATATATGCAAGGTTCATGGTTCGAACCTCGAACACCACAAAAAAAAAAAATTAACGAGTGTGTCTTAGTTGGTTTCATTTTTCATAAAGCTAACATCTACTTCTCCATTTTCCATTTCATCTCCTTGTTTGTCGTGTTTTCTTTCATATCACATAACTTTCCTTCCTTCCTTCATTCATTGTTTCTCTTCTTTTCATATTTCGCATAACAAACAAATAGTGAATGTCAGTTATATTATTACAAGGAAAATGATTAGCCGCCTACATAATAATAGGTTTCATGTTCTCCTCAATACATTGTTGAAAGTACCAGTATATAAACAACAAGCATCATCCATTTTTCTAATCATAGACATATTATTCAATTCAATTTTAGGAGGACGATTCGTGTTCTCACACACAAATCAATTTTAGCATCATCGAGTTCGAGGTACACTACACTGCACTACAACATTCTAGTATCATGTTTATGTTTTATTGTTTGTTTTGATAGATATAACATGTTTTGGTGTATGTATTACTGTAATTTACTATATGTATTTATGTTTCACTATGTATACTTTATTGTCACAATGTCAAGCGACTGTGACATCTGCAGCAGTGACGATGTATCTGGATTGGATATTTAATGACCATCTTGTAGAGCCTATGCGTCAAATTTTTGACAACGAATGTATGCAAATATGCGACAAATCTTAGGAATGAAAACAGAGTTGTGTATTAACCAGTAAAACTCTTCATATTGTGCTCTTAAAAACCTCAAAAACAGTAATAAATTTACACATGGGAATACGGAGCTGAGGTTGTTGCGTAGGACACCGAATATAAATGGTACTAAATTTGTGGTTGTTCAGATATGTCGTTATTTTGGCCTTCAATGGTTATGTTGTTGTTTTGGAACAATTTTTTTCTATCTCTATCTGAAAGTGTTATGGTTCAAGATCTAGGTTTCTGGCTCTGTTCTAGTCTTAAATATCTTCGGGTCAATTGATATGTTTCTTGGTCATTAGGCATTTGAATCGGAGATTTACATATTTTAGTTTATTTTTTCATTCCCCATGTTAGATTTTATATCTTTTAGTTTTTTTGGAATTTTCGCTTTACATTTTAATCTAGTGTCACAAATGGTTGATCTTTTGCACCCCATTTACTTAAAATAAAATAAATATGAATATATAAATAAACCCATAGGCCAAAGTTAAATAAAAAATTAATAAGATTTATTAAGAATCAAAAGTAAAAATATCTAAAAATAATAAGTATTTGATTAAAGATAAAAAATGTAAAAGGAAATATATAAATATTTAGAAGGACGCTAATTTTTTATAATAGTATATGTTAATATTTTTAGAGTAATACTCGTTCGTTGTAAAATTTTCTTTTATTCTACGCATGTGTACAAAAAGAAGAAATAAAAGAAAATGAAAGAAGTTCAGGTGAGCTTAGCTTAGTGGTAGGGAGTAGGGACAATGCATAATATGCAGGGGCTGGAGTTCGAACCCCGGACACCCCACTTCTCCACATTTAAAATGTGTGAGCTCCTGCCACTAGGCTACTTGACAAAAAAATAATGAATGATGTTCCTCATCTAATTTCAAATTGATTCAAATTGATAACCGATGTAATTTATAATTTTCCCATAAAATAACAAAATGTTACAAATTTTATGTGATTATTTTAAAAATTAGACTAGTTATTCGATAAATAATATAGAATACATCAATATAATAATGGTTAAAATTTACAATCACTTTGGATTACTAATATATATAATACTCGTTCTCACATCACATTTATGACTTAAAAAGTCATATCTAATATATGAAGAATGAGGGAGATATACATTTTTTGCAAGAAATATTTGTGGTTCGTGCATATGGTTTGTGTTATTGTTTGTGATTAAATGTATGGCTCCAAGATTCATGTTTAATTCATTAGAATGAAAAAAAATCAATTAAGTGTGATTTATTTATTTGTCAGTTATGCAGTGGTGTGTATTTTTTTTTTGGCACTACTAGTGCTATTATACAAATGATTTTGCCTTTTCATTTTTTTATCTTTTGTAAATTTTCCACATCAAATTTTTATCTTCATTTTGACATCCCAAGTTTTTTGTTCAAGTTTCGCCATTGTGCATAGACGAAACAATTATAATAATATGATTAGGTGGAGGGCAATATCATTTATGTTGGCCCAGGGCACAAAAATTCTCAGGGTCGACCCTAGTGTTGAGTTGAAAGTTGTTTATTTGTGTAATGCATGTTTACAATCACGTTTATTTTGTTGTTAATTAATTAAATTAACCACATTTTTGGATTTCCGATTAAGGAGGAGGATTCGACTTTAGTGTTCTCTCGCTAATCAATTTCAGCATCACGAGGTGCTACACTACACTACCATTCTAGTATTTCCTTCATGTTTCTGTTTTGGTAGTAGAACATGTCTTTAGAGATTGTTTGTGTGTATTGTTGTGTAATCTATCTATGTTTGGTAGAGCGTGTATTTAAAGGGGGGACTTGTTAAATAAGGTTCATGCTTAACATCGATAATGACAACTTTCGGTGTCTTCATCAATTAATTTACTCGTATATAACTTCAATCACATATATGTTCACATATACTCATTTAAAGCATAGTTGTATAATTAAGAAGTTAATTTGTTTGTCAATTTGTATGCAAGGGAAACTATTTTGTTGAAAGTCGAGCGGAGTAGGAAAAGGAATGATCTAATTTTTCGAATGAGACGCTTTTGTTTTGCTACCCAAGTCCATAAATCAACACAAATTTCTCAAATGAGGTGTTTTTGAAAAGCTCTTAAAACGATTTGATTGGATACATTTGGAAAACCAATTATAGCTAGGTGCATAGAAACCAATCCCTTTGATTTAATAGATTATACTGTTAAATAAGTTTTTGTTATTTACAAATAAAACAAATTGTGTTAGTCCCTCTCTGAAACGGCGATCTTTCAAATATTTTATATTACTAATTTTAAGTCAATTTACATGTATCCTTCAAATTTTTAATCAATTTTTGCATGCATTCTTTGATAATTTGAATGAATTTTGGAATGCATGTTTCAAATATTATAAGAAATTCTCCCACCTAAATTTAGAATTTTGTTAACAAAAAATAAATTAAATATAATTTTTTAAACGCCAAAAACATTAATAATTCATATTTAATTCATCCCATATTAAAAGATTCTAGACTGATTTCCAAAATAGTAGAATTTATAGAATGAAGCCTTGTTAACGGTATAAAAGAAGGGTAAAATCAGCTTGGATGGGATTCAAACACATGCGCTAATGGTACTCCTCAGTGGTAATCTCTACAAATTGCGTCATAAGCCATACGAAGAGCTCATGAAAATAAGCTTAAAAAAAATTATGAGCCGGTCAAAAGGACGAACAGCTCACATATACATTAAGAATAAGCAGAATCATCTGATAAAAAAGGCCATCCATATTCGGTAGTGAAGGCGCGTATATTTGTCGTGGTACTGGTTCTCGGATCAGCTCACATTCTTCAAGTATAACGTCAAGGTCGAGGATGAGTATAACCCTGTTTATAATTAAAAATCAGACAAACAAATGGTAAGCCATCATCCTAATGCGGAGTAAACTAACTTAATCCATATTTAACAAACTCACCTGCGGTTTTCAAGTTCACGGACGATGAAGTGAGTGAGTTTAACAACGGAGCCTTTCTGCAACCTTCTGGAACGAACCAACTCTTCTAATTTTTTGGAGAGGATTCCCATATTATTATGTGAGCCATCGGACAACAAAATGATGTGGTTCGGGCAATCAATAACTTGCAGCACCGGCTATGACTACATATTCTCATTATCGCCCCTTGTGTCAAGTTCATATCCATTCTTCACAGGTACTAAGGCAAGCAAAATATATATTTTTTCACCAACATAGCAATAACAATCATTGCGATGAATATATGATATAGATAAACAAATGCGGGTACAAATCGAATAATGCAAAAGAGAAAACCACATCTCTGGTGAATTTAAGGATAAGTAAGATAGGAGGGAAACTAAAGACACTAAATTTTACTTACAGTCACAAGTGTTAGAATGATCAACACTATCAAATCGAGAAAAAGGTATATTATTGTGTAGTGAGACAGGATCTCCAATCCGCTCACATTTGTCCACTATAACATCAAGGTCAATGATGACTATACTCCTGTTTATAACAATATAATAATAAATCAGAAACCTTACTCTTAAATCTTAATATAGTTGAAGACTAATAATCATTTGATCTTTCATTTCACTAACCAAAATAAATTCACAGAGAGACAAAATAAATAAACTCACTTGCTGGTATCATTCTTGCGAAATTTGGTGACGAATAAGTTAGTAAGTTTAACAATAGAGCCTTTCTGCAAACCTGCTGGAATAGTCCAACTCCTCCAGATCACTAACAAAGGTTCCAACACGATAATTTCGACCATCAGACAGCACAACGAGGCGACTATTAAGTTGAGTAACGTCAATAACTTGGAGCACTGGCGTAAACAAATCACCGCGATAGAAATTGTCGTGGCACATTAGAGCTATCGCCCCTAGCGGTCAGATTCACGGGCATTCCCTCTTTTCTCCCTGCAGATATATAAAACAAAAATTTGAAGTAAAACTTAAAACTTGAGGAATGTATATAAATAGGATAGGATAGGAGGGGAAATAAACACATTACCATTAGAAAAAAGGTCAACCAACAAAGGAGCCTTTTCAGGTTGTAGGACATGTTCTCCGACAATCATATCACATTTGTTTAGTATAACTTGTAGGTCAAGGATGATGATAACCCTGTTTGTTTCAACAAGTTAGTTCAATTTTATTTTATCTTATCACAAAAATAAAACAATATTCATTCATTCATTCAAACTGATAGAGTACATAAAATATTACCACATATTCAACATCGAATATATGAATACATGAACAAACTAGAATCATATTTAAATTAACGGAGAGACAGAAAAACAAACTGACATGCAGTTTTGAAGTTTATCGACGACGAAGTGAGTGAGTTTAACAATGGAGCTTTTCTGCAACTTTCTGGAAGTGAGCAACTCATGCAAATTCCCTGCAAGGAATCCAGGGGTATAATACAAACCATCAGAGAGCGAAAGGATGTGGGATCCGCATTCGATAACTTGCAGCACGTGCTTAAACTCAGATAAATTGTCAGCACAGCCTATTCTCTCTATCGCACCTTGTGTTAGACTCATAGCCATTGTTATTCCAAAACCCTAATGAATTGATAGATTTTCTTTTTTGTGTTGAAGATATATATATACTTTCCGAATTGGGCTTTTTGACGAGAGAGGACTTTTTTATGCTTCCTTGTAAATATTAAGAGTTTGGATTTTAATCTTGTACTGTAAAAAATATATCCCCTGCAAGATATAATTTTTTTAGAGAAGATATTTTGTTTTTTTAAAAGTCTTTTTGATTGGTTTCTCGTTGATTTGGCACATTTGAGTATATGGGAAATAGTGATACATGTCGCAAATAAGTTGATTTAAATATTTATAAATAAAATAAAAAAATTTATAACTTACTCCCTTCGTTTTTAAATATAAGCAAAATTGATTTTTTAGGTTCATTCATTTAATGATGTATGTGGTCCATATTATAAACCACATACATCATTAAATGAATGAACCTAAAAAGTCAATTTTACTTATATTTAAAGACGGGTGGAGTATTAATCATGCATCAACAAAAGTAATGTAGTAGTTATAACTAAGAGAAAAAATAGTAGGTGATGTGGTGGGTACTAAAGATCACTCACAACAAGTTCCAATGGGTGAGTGTAAACGGTTTGAGAGGCAGATGAGTGTAATTTGTGAGGCTTACCCATACAACATGCATTGCAAAAAGATGAAACATCTTTATATTTATTAGAAATGGATATATTGACAAGACAATGGTCATAATGAAACTCAAGAGAGTAAACTATATGTTATCCTTTGAAAACTGACTCACATTAATCAGGTTTTTGCACATGAAGAAGGTTATTTGGTCTAAGTGTAAAATGTGTGGCTTGTAGGGTGAGGGAAACACACTGGAACCGGTAGATGGTATATGTAAACCTTGTCCCTTTCCTATGAAAATTTGCCGAGGACCATCAAAGTTGGAAAACTCTTGAATCTTTTTTTTTTCCTTCTTTTTTTTAATGACAAATAACAACTGTCATCCTCTAACTAGCTAGTTTTGTAATACTAACTAAATTCAGAATGAGTTCCTTCTCCTATATGATAGAGTTAAGTTTTTTCTTTTCTTTTCTTTCTTGTGTCTTGCTAAGGGAATATGTTAATTAAAAATAAAAAGGTAAAAATTTATGTTGAAAAATTATTTTTCAATTTTCTGAATAAATTAAATACACAATTTTAATACAACTTTTATAAAAACTCAATAGTCCTAAAGTGTTTTATGAAACTATATAAGTCTTTCTAAAAAAAATAAAAAATTATAGAAGTCTTAGCGAGATTAAGTTCTTGTAAAAAAAAGGGGAGCTCTTATACACATACCACTTTAGGTGGCATACACCTTTCAACACCCATATACAATTGCGACAAGTGGCAAAAACATTGAAAGAAGAGATGAGAGAATGTGATGATGTGATATGAAATTACTAAACTATCCCTGGCACATGAGGGTGTACATGAAAGGTGTATGAAAAAGGATGTCTATCTATCTTTTTCCAAAAAAGGGAGAGAGATTCATATATACACAAAAATAGATTGGCCCCACTTAAGCCTAATTTGGAGCATGTTTTTATATATTTTCAATTTAATATAGCTACCCATGTTGTAAGAGGATATCATCTATTGTTCTCGTAAGTTTAACTTATTTGTTAAGTATAATGAATAATACATTTAAAGTTTGTAGCTTAAACTCTGACCACCACCATCAAAGAGGACATCACTAAGAACAAATTTTTATTTAACGTTATATAAGCCAACAAACTCTCCTTTCTCCGTAACACCTTAAGTGTTAGCAAATAGCAACTATTTTAAAAAGAAAAATTAACTTAAACCAGATAAAAACATGGCTCTCTCTTCCCCTTCTCTCTCTTGGAAGCCGTCACCAAAACCCTAGTTTTTTCACCTTTATCCACCAAAGAAGGGTGATTTAGGGACCCAAAATCACCCCTCTAACTCGTTTTTTTCTATTTCACTTTTATGGAAATAAGTGATTTTCACATCTATTTCGTTTTTCTTTCGTGATTTCTTCGTCTTAGTGCGACGTTGTTTCGTTCGTCGTCTTTGTGCGACGTTGTTTGTCTTTCTTGTTTCGTTCAGGTATTTGTTCGGTTCAGATTGTCAGATGAGCTTCGATTCAGTGCAAATCAAATCAATGACTTTGGAGTCGTCAACGTTGCAGATCCGAAGACATAGGTATTCCGGAGACTTAAATATAGTCATATGTGTAGGCTTTAGTACTTTTCCGTTTTATGCTATGAACATGGATGTTGTGAGTCAGTTCACAGATTCATCCATTTTATTTTTAGCAAATTTTCATTATATCAGTATACTCTATCAATTTGAATGAATGAATATCATTTATTTTTGTCAAAAAAAAATAAATTAACAAGTGTTCAAAGAACTCTCTTTAAGATCGACCGAGTAAAATACATGTAAATCATCATAAAAATTGATCTTACCGTAATGAGAGAGAGAAGACCATCTTCTAGTTAATTTTTGGAATGAAAGTTTTAGATATGGTACGTGTCTTATAAATTATTCAAACTTAACTGCTAGCTAATTCAGAACTGGATGGCATGGTAATAGTATATTGTGTAAGCTATGTTACACTATAATCAAATTATTTTACACTATCATCAAGTTATGTCTCAATAGGCAAATATTTGTTGAGATATTTTAAAAATTAATATAAAAAATCGATGAACACTATTGTTTAAAAAAAAAAATCGATGCACACTATTATTCTTTTTACAATGCAAACTCTTAGGAATATTTTTGCTTCCTTTTTTAAAAGGAAGCTTTCCATTTGTGTAATTTGTGAATAGTTTGGATAAATGATCAATGGGGTAATTATCATTTTGATACTCAAATGGGTAACGAGTAGTCATAACATTTTTTTTTCAATATATTTGATAAAATAGTCTCTGATTATGCAATTTGTTAGTTAAAATAGTCTATGATGTTAAAATAGTCCCTCAACGATGAATTAACTCTTTTCATATATGGACTGATATGATAGTAAATAAGCATTTATAGGAACTGCTATGACAATAAATAAAAATATTGAGGGATTAATATGACAATATTGACAAAAATATTTTAGCGTTCATGTGAGAGAAACTCTTGGACTGTTATCGACATTAGAATGAGTTCATGAGCTCCATCTTGGGCATGTTGATTTCGAGCTTGATGCAAAAAGGGTTGTTGAGAGTTTCTTATCCTCTGATCATGGCATGACATGACAGGGTTTCGAAGTATTATTCAAAATTGTAAAACTCTATTTAATACTTTTTATGAAAATTCAAATGTGAGGCTTGTACATGGACAAACAAATGAGGTTATCTATGAGTTAGATAAGACGACACATTATCAGTTAATTTTTAGATTTTGATTAATCTATTAAATTTTATTGAACACATTTTAATTAATGAAATGCTATAATTTTATTTCTCTAAAAAAAATAAAGTTGCTCTTGATGGAAATTAAAGAAACAACTTAAATCTAATTTTTGTCAAAAAAAAAAAACTTAAATCTAATTAAAATGGTATAGGAATGATTGACATCAATAAAGTCCAAATTGAGCATGTATAAAGCAAAATTGGGTCGCAAATTAATCAAAGTGGTTGATAGAATAGCCCCTTAAAATGCACTTAAAGCCATAATTTTTGCATATTAATTTATATTAGTGTGGTGGGTCTATGATACCCTTTACCTACTGCAAAGTTGTGTGGTAGGAAGCCTAAGAATAGTGCCACTAATCTTATCCAACCCATTTTGGAGGCGCAGTCTCTCGTGCGTTTGTTTGTTATTTTACATGCAGCTGTAGGTCAGGTTCTGTGTTTTACCTATTCTAGTGGGTAAGCCTTATTATTGAAATCATATAAATTATATTTGTGGATTCGATAATTATAAGAGCAATTTGGATATTTCAATTGAATTAAAATAGACATATCCAGTTTCTAAGTCCATACACTCACGAAATTCGGAGATCATACTTTCCACAAATTGGATTCCACAATAATAATCCAAACATCATAAATTAAATATTCTTAATTAAATATTCTTAGTTTAGTTCAGTTATATCTATACTATATATAAAGAAAACTACCTTTTTCAACTCTTTTAAGTTGGATCTTTAAAAAAAAAAAACCATTTTGTGTTGGATTTTTCTTTTCAAAAATGCCCTTGATTTTTAATACAAATAACATATGTAACAAATAAATACGATTAAATTTAAATATTAAAATAAAAGTGTAACAAACACAAATGTCCAGTTTTTTCCTTTATCATTTAAAAAGTGTAACAAACTAGATGATTGTATCTATAATTACTTTTTCATTATTCCAATTATATCCTTAGACAACAACATTTTTTGTAATAAAGATTGTTGTTGGTGTCATTAAAAAAATAAGAATCTAGATTATATATATTTTTTGTTATATTGTTGGTTTCATTGAAATAAATAATCATGGTTAGCTTTATTTGTTATAATTTGAAGGAAAAAAAACATTTATATTTTTACTTTTAATCAAAATTAAAATTTCATAAAACCCCGTGCCCGTCTTTTCGCCAGTTCTAAATAAACAAAAAAATATAAATCTGATTCTACAAAAATATTTAGTCTTCTGTGTGTATATTAGCACCAAACTAATAAAAATTTAATAAAAAATAATATTTTAAATTGAATTAAAAATTAATTAATTTGAAGTACATGTCACATAAAGTTAGTGAAAATTCAAGTTATTTGACATATAAGCCAACTTAAATTTAAAGTAAGTTTAGTATATAAAGTTTCATTTAACAAAAAAGTTAAACTATAAATTAATAACCAATATTGTGTAGTTTTTATTAAATGTGTGCGCGTGTGTGTATTAGTTGTATTAATTTGTTTGCTTTTTCAAATAATATAAAGTATATATGTAGTGTGTGTGGTGTGGGGCGATTGGAAGTTTGGATAACTCGTCTGGTTTAAGCTAAGAAAGAAGTAGTTAGATACAGATATCAAACCAAAATTAAGTATTTTAACTCCAGTGATAAACCCTTCTCTCAAAAAAAAAAATCTAGTGATAAACCCACAATGGTGGTCAAACTCTTCAAATATGCAATTTTATTAAGACAAAAGAATGGATGAACAATAAAATCTTAAATCCTTAGTAAAGAGGAAATTGTGGCAAACTAGAGAAGTTTTGTTATTTTCATTGTACCCATTCTACACTAAAGTTTTCATCAAAATGTCAAGAACATTGCTCGCTGGGATTTTCACTAAAAGAGAATAAAGATGGAATGTATTAGGTTGCTGGGAAATTTTTTCAATTTTTCAACGATGACAAAAACACCCTTTCTGAAAATTGAATCCAAAATCAAATACATTTATTAAATCAATATATATGTTAAAAAGATTACAAGCATAGTGGGTCACTTAGTCTATTAATCTCAACCATTGAAAATATTCAACTTACATCCAATGGATCACATTCCTTTAAAAACTTAAAAAAAAAAAAAAAAAGTCTTGCACCGGTACGAGACCCATAAAGGTC
>Ga0228711_1008764_pt1 | contig 14024 bp, 9 predicted proteins | sample MedpolnodulmetaG_2_FD_177996 | JGI IMG/M metagenome (GOLD analysis project Ga0228711, IMG submission 177996) | Root nodule microbial communities from Medicago polymorpha collected in Santa Monica, California, United States - brown nodules | ecosystem: Host-associated > Plants > Roots > Nodule...
TTTTTTTTTGGTTTTAACTAGGGTTAATAGTGCTTTACCCCCTGTAATATATGTCATTTTCAGTTTTTCACCCTGTAATTATTTTTTAGTTTCCGTCCTTGTAATTTGAAGATTTCTGATTTTGGACCTTCATGAATTTCGATTGTACAAAATCAATGATTTGGTAGGGGGTTAAACCGAAATTTGCTAAAATTATATGGGGCAAAATATGTCATGAAGGTCCAAAACCAAAAAATCTTCAAATTACAAGTACGAAAACTAAAAAAAATAAAAAATTTGAACAATAAAAAATGAAATATATTAACCACAAAAAACAAGCAACCCCAATAGCACATGGTGTGCCAAAGGAATCACTGAATATACACAGAGTCAATCAGGCAAAACAAAAACCATTAGGTGATACCCAAGCATTATAAAGGGCTCGAAAACCACCCATCTGTGTCAAACCTAAAAGTAACCTTTTTTGCTTTCATCCAGGCTAAAGACATATATTTGACTTTATCAAACAACCTGGAAATAGGAGTTACAACATTATTAAACAACATATTATTACGCTCATTCCATAATACCCAAACACAAAAAGCCAAATCAGCTTAACGAACGACCGCATTGCTTTGTCACCACCCGTTGAGTAGACAAACTGAAGGAAATGATCAGATAAAACATTTGAGTCGACACCCACAAAACTGAGCCAATGGTGCACAAGAGGCCACAAAGATGAAAAAGTATAGCAAGATAAAAATAAATGTTGCACCGTTTCTATGAAACCACAATCTGAGACACACAAAGAGGCTTTTGATGGGATGACCCCTCTGTAAACCAAGTTGGATTTAGTAGGCAATCTATCACGAAGCAGCCTCCACGCAAAAATTGAAACCTTCAAGAGCACTTGGTTATGCGAAATCATTGCTGTAGTAGAATCCACAAGAAAAATATCCTTTGTGGTTAACAAATGATAAACACTGTGAATTGAATAATCCCCTAAAGGGTCCGGCAACCACACTCAATAAAAAAAAAATATTTACAAAGTGGAAAGTAGAAAATGACCCATGTTATAGGAAGGTAAAACACTATTAACCATTTTAACTATTGGTTCGTAGAGGAAGACAACCTTAATAATTCAAAGTTTGATCAGAATATAAGGAAAATCCAAGTCAGAATTTATTTCACTCAACGCATGTTAACCATCTTAGTCCAATCATTTGGTTAATAGTTTTATATTCAGAGATAAACAAAATTTTTTAAATGATTTTATAAGTATTCTATGTGGGTTAAATTTTTCTCAAAATAAATTAACGACCCATTAATAGTAAATATTAAATGATTTGACATAGGACGAGGAAGATGATCGAGTAATCTAGACTACCATTAAAGGATTGCCAAAACTTTCAACCCAATCTATTATCACCTCATCTCTTCCCAAAAGCGAAATCCAGATAACATTAGAATCCACTCATTTAACCAATCACAACATCACACGTGTCGAGCGGGCCACACATCACATCATCATCTCTTATGTCAGTGTCCTCTCTCAACAAAAGTCACACCCTTTTTGCTCACTTTTCTCTCCCCACTCCATTATTCTACTCTCTTCCATTTTCTCATCATAAAAGCTAGCTTAGTAACTGTGTATGAAACTTGAATGAAAGAAAATAGTTTTGTTAGTTAACAGTGTGTGTATGTGTAAGTGAGTGATGTGCAACAAGAATAGTACTAGTCTTTCACCACCAAAAACAAGAACAAAAACAAAAACAAAATCTATTACTATGAAGAAGAGAAAGAAACAAACCAAAAAGAATATATGTTCATCAATTTCACCTTCTTCATCTTCATCTTCCTCTTCACTAAAATCACGTAGAAACAAAACAAAAAGAAAAAAACCAAAGTATCTTAGTCTACGTTTACAGCTCTCAAAAACAGAAAAAAACAAAGACCAACCCAAAAACAGCAACAACAAAAAAACACCAAAACAAGAACAACAACAACAACATCCTCAAGTAGTGAATTTGTTTGCTCATCATCGTGAAATAGAACACGATATGCACGAAGAAAACAATGTAGCGTTACTCTTCACATCAGACGGTGGAGCAACGCTAAACGGTCTTCTAGAAGATGAATCGACTACGTTAACAGCGGCGACGACGACGGAGGAAGAGGAGGAGTCATTGTCAGTGATGAGGTGTCCGGTGATGGATCAAGGGTTGGTGAGGAAAGCAATGAGAAGGAAGAGAAATGATGAAGAGAGTGAAGAGAGATGGGTGAGTTATTCAGAAGTTGTTGAAGAGACGAAGAAAGAAATGATGGAGGAAGTTAATAGTACTTGTGTTGGATTTGAAACGACGTCGTTTTTTGGGTCTTTGAGTTTGAAGCTTGATCATGATGGGATATTGAATGCTTGGTCTGATAAAGGTTCGCTTTATGTTGATGGGTTTGATGAAGCTCCTCAGACTGTTCCTGATTTGTTCGGTGGTTCCATCCTTCCCAATGTAATTTTACTAATTTTTATTTCAATTTTTAGATTTGTTTCATATTTGATTCACAGTGAGTTTGACAGAATCACAGTGTCATTATGATTCGATCGGCTTTGAAGTTGGCAAAATTATCTTAATTTACCATACTTCAAGCCGATGGATTTCATTTTTTAACTAATTTAGTGGCTCACACACCTTAATTGTGAAGAAGTGGGAAATCCAAAGCTCGAATTTCGGTCTCCGGATATTACTATCCATGTAGCCACCATTTAAGGGCCGTTTGAATTGGCTTATTTTAGAGCTTATGCAAATAAAGAAGCATTAATGTATTATTTATAAATTTGTTAAGGTAGTTTATTTAAAAATAACTTATGAATATACAATTTTCGTTAGTAAAATCTTTTAAATCAACTTAAAAGTTTATTTATTTGCATAAGCTCTTTTTCATAAGATCAAAATAAGTTCAATTCAAACAGACCCCTAGTTCATGATTTAAGCCAACTTCTAACCCGCACCAAGTTTATGATTTAATATCTATGAAATTTCAACATTTTTTTTTTATAATTATTGACTTTAATTTTTTTATTATCTTTTGAAAAAGTGAATCAACCAGTTTAACAAATCATTGATTATGAAAATACTATAATAGTCAGATATTTATTTTATTGTGATTGTGCATGTGACTGATTTATGGTATTTATTATTAGTTTCTTTTGGCGCATGTTTTTGGATGGAGAATAGTGTGATTTCATTTTGGCACCGACAACTTTTTATTATTGGTTACTTTTTGGTAAGGGGCCTGCTTGATTAGGATCTACATTTAAAAGGGTCACAATTATTATTCATGGTTTTTGGTAAGGGGCCTTTTGTTTATTTTTTCCCCTTATTTCAATGGCCCTGTTTGGTTGTGATATATAATAATTGTGACCCTTGTTGGAGGGAGTGAGCATTTTTCTGTTTTTTGTTATTAGTTTACTAATTAAATAATAAATAATTAATGTTTTGAATGATGAGATATAGTCTCAAAATATGTTATGTGTGACATCTATCATGGTTTAAGTTGATTTTATAGGATTTAAATTAATTTCCTTGAGTAAAAAAAATATCTAAAATTGATATGGTGTGACAAAGATTATAGATATTTGAATATCTTAATCATTTTGACGAGGTTTATCCAAGTTGATGCAATAAATTGAATTGTTAGATTCAAGAGAAAATCTTCTAGGTGGTTATGCATCAATTTAGAAATATATTATGGACCCACTTGTTACTATCAAATGAAGTGTTTGATGAAGCTATTTGGAATTTGTACAGGTATTATGGGATGGTTATGGGTGTGATGTTAATGGGAACACATGGAAAGTTCCTGAAGGTGTTGGAGCTAACAATAACATTGTGAAGGTGAAGGAAGAAATGGGTTGGAAGCTTGGGCAGAGAGAGGCAAGTTTGTTGAGATACAAAGAGAAGAGGCAAAGCAGACTCTTTGCTAAGAGAATCCGTTATGAAGTTCGCAAGTTGAATGCCGAAAAACGGCCTAGGATGAAGGTACTATTCCGAAACTTCGATTGCAAGTTGCAACTTTATCAGATTTTCTATTCAATTCTTTAACAACACAAACATTTACTAGTGCACAAAATTAGACAGATGTGGTTGTGATCTGAATTGAAAAAGTTTTCTTATAGACAAAAGAACAAAACATAGAAAAAATTACTTGAAAAGAAAGGAAATTTCTGTTTGAGTATGTGTTTTTTTTAATGGCAAAGATATATGTATATATAAAGAGGTGCGAAAACGCAATAGTCAACATAACATAAACAACTAGAGCACTAGATGTACTCATCACCAACATACAAAATAAACAAATACACATACTCACTCCTTACTTTTCAAGTAAACACCAAGAACACCACAATGCCCCAAGCTACGCTATCTGCTCCAACACAAGACCGGAGCCACTTCCCACTCATAGTAGATACAGGCATAACCAGGGTTCTTACCAAGGAAGGAATCATATTTGAGTGTGTGTCTGTGTGTGGTGGTATATCCACCTTTGGAATTTTAGAGGTTATGTCAAGTACAATTTTGTTTGGAAACTCGGTATACAGACTAGGACCGACTAATCTGGGTTAAATCTAATACATTTAATTATATCAATGTTGGATATTCCCTACTTGGCCATCTTTTACTACACACCATAACATGGCCTGTGGGGTTAATAGTAAGGGGTGTGACTACTAGTCAGTGACTAGTGATGGGATGATGGTGATGGAATATAGGAGGAAGTGGATCTAGAGGCAAGTTGAAGTTCTTTCTTTACATGTAACATTACAAATTTTTTTTGTTCTCAAACATAGCTCAAGTGGGGGCTTGAGAAGAAGTTCTAGAGTTTACTAACTTATACAAACAACTAACATTTGCCTAAGAAAGAAAACATTATTAATCTTACATCACAACCGTAGGACTAAAACATATGTTGAATCCGTCATAAGGCTGGTGAGGGTTACATGATGAGAGCTCTAAATGCTGAAGCTAGTAGAGAGGATCTGTGTTGAATATGCCTTTTAACCCATTGATTACATAAAAAGGGCACTCTTGTATTTGGGGCTATGGTGGCCTACCTATCTGTTGTGGACCTGTTGGTTTCTAGGTCCAATGTTGAACTGTAGTAAAAATTAAATATTTGACAGAATTTGATGTTTCATAAAGAAGTGTGGCATATGTAACATATGGTTGATCTGAGAAGTAAAATCTGAACCGCCTATATAAAGTGGTCACCCCTTTGATTCATGCTGTTTTTTTTTATAATCCTTTGATTCTTACTGATATATATGGAAAAAAATCTGGTTGTAAAAAGTGAAATTATCTTGTTTCTCCACAGATTATCTTGTTGCGAATCTGATAGAAGCTAAAATGATAGTTTCTGAACTAAACAGAAGGTTTAGTCTAAATTTTAAATAACATCTACAAAAAACAAAAGTAGACCGTATCATTATTATGCGCATATGCATGCCTGTCTGAGGAATTTGGTTTACTAGAGATATGTTTTTAACTGAAATTCTTCTTGTTGGCACATTTTGCAGGGACGATTTGTGAAGAGGGAATGAAAGTGTAATTTGTAATCAAATTTTAGAATTTCTAATGAAGCTTATAATGTTGGAGAGGTCTGGTAGTTAGATCTCAGGCCATACCTTCAACACAATTGGGAAACTCATGGAGGAAATGAGTTGTGTGACAATGTTAGACACTGAAAGAAAAAAGTGTAATTAAAATAATTTAAATGAATGCACATTCTTTTATTCTCTTGTTATTGTATATAGAACTAGTTTTAATCAATTTTATGACTTGCCATTTTTATTGTGTTAAAAATGAACATGAGGATAGCAAAGGACTATAGGATGTAAATAAATTGCGCAAACCACAATTTTTGTTTGTGGAATTGTAACTCGACGTTACATTGGTCCTAGATCCGCACAAAATCCAATTAAATCCACAACTCGTCACTTTGTTAGTCACTTTAGTCATTGATGTTAACTTGGTAAAGAATGTTAATGTGGCCAGTCAAATGACCAAATGGCATGCCAACCTGCTAATGTGTACAATATAAATTTTTCCCCTTCAATTTCTTCATTAGTTATATCCTCAATTTGACTGAGATTTTTTTTACGAACAATTTATTGATATCCAACTCACTTTCCAGTTCTTCATGTGAGAACTGGAACGATACTAACTCATCACTGTCATTGTACTCTTTTTGTTTACATCTATATAGGATTCTCTTTAAGAAGCATTTACTTTAGCCTTCCAATTTTCTTTCCAGAGAGGAACATTATGCTTTATAGCTATATTCTTTACTCTCACAAACAAGATCTGATATGTTTCCAGGACTGCATCAATTTCTTGTATAGACTCTGAGTTCACATTCATAATTCGTGAATAGTTCTAAAATGACTAACTACTTGCAATAATTCAAATGGGTGATGCTATATCTCGCGAAACAATTTCTTGCGTATACATCACGATTGGAAAATTTGGCGACAAAATAAAAATTGGCTCCACTTATCATACACTTCAGTTAGCAAATTTAAGGCGTTAGTTTTTTAGTGAGTTTTGAAGGATTTGTGAAGCTTGTTTTCTCTATAACAAGCATTTTCCAATTCAAATAGATGTGTAACCACTAATTGGTAATGAGTCAAAGAGGTGAAAGGGGTAATATAGGAAATAGGCATGTGAACTCATATAAATAAGGGAAGGCCAAGAAAAAAGGCATGATTTTTTTTTAAAACTCGGTATCCGATTCAGGACCGACTAATCCAAAGGGACTAATCCTATCGCTCAGTTGCGGGGGTCCCGTTCTAAGTCAGAGCAAGCTGTGTATGGACTTCCCCATCGAAATTGACACAAGTGGGAATCGAATCTGAGACTTTGAGAGGAGCAAACTCCAAGATCCCAAGTCAACCACTAGCCCAACCCCAAATGGGTTAAAAGGAATGGAATTGTGATGTCAAAATCTTCTTTTCTATTTGAACTCTCTTCTCTCTAATTCTTCCTTTTTTATTCTAATCATTCAAGCTTATACATTAGCTATGAAACTTATTTTACTTCATCAATTCAATAAAACAGTTTAAGGATTCTACTTAATTTTAAGGTCTGTTACATAGCACCATGTGTCATAAACCACAAAAAGAACGATGATATACCAAGGATCGAACTGCAATTTAATTCAATAATATATTAATTATTACATCCTTGAAGAGAGTTTTGAAAATCTTAGTTTTTCTCCTGACAAGCTTGTAATGATGCTGCAACCATTTGCTTTTCAGTAATACCATTATTACACATATTAGCAAAGGCTCTCAAGTATTTCCTTCCATAGCTTGATAAGGTACCACAATGACTCTCATAAGTTTTTATCTGCATAAAACATTAAGAAAACATAACTATTTAATATGTAACATACATGAAATCAAATATGCCTGAGAGTTCATATTTACAAGAAACTGGTAAGAGTTTTGTGCCTGAAAAATTGATATAATGCCAATGTTGAAGAATTTATCCATACTTACAAGTGTCTTTAAACAATCCCAATCATCGACAAGAGGTTGACCAGGTGCACGAACATGGACCATTACAATGCAGCCTTTCTCTTCTCCAAACAAAAGATTGCTTATTTGATGGACATTGTTGTCTACATGTTTCCTTCGAGCAATTTCAACTTCTAACTCCCTTTGAGCTTTCAACTTATCTTCTGAACCATATGAAGCCCTTTCCAGCTAAAAAAACAGAATATATTTTTATAAATCTTCCTACTTTTCTATAATTTAAATGTGTGTTACCATCAACTTTCAATGTCGCTAAAACTGCATCGCGACTGCAATTGAGATTGCATCAACAACATTTAACTGTGAAATTCCTCAACATTTAACTGCATCGCGACCCCTATTTATGTACAACAAGATATTGAACCAAAAATTACCTCGGTCTTAAGATAAATTAAATGAGCATCTCTTTGGCCAACATTTCCTTTAGGACTTGGAGACTTGAAGTCATCATAGGAAAACACATATGCAGTACTAGTGACATTGAAGTTATCATTAACACTTGCAGCGTATAGACCAAGGTATGATTCATTATAATCATTAACATTAGTAGGGTTTGCACCAATGTATGTAACTAGAGTATCATTCTTGATATTTAAATCACCATATTGCAACACGTGAGAACCTCTATCTCCTTGACTAAGTAATGTTCTCCGGCGAACCTGTTCATTACAATTCAAAATTTAATTGACAAATATAATAAGTATTAATTAAGAAAAGGAAAAATTATTTGATACTTACAGTTTCATATTGTTGTTTCAAAATTTCTTTTGTCATGTCATTTTTCTCACTGCATTATTGAAAAACTTATCAGGAAATATCTCCCAGAAGAGAGGATGAAGAAAAATTGAAAGAAAGACGAAATTATTATTGATATGACAATAAAGTAATTATAATTACATCAAGCCATTTTCAAGACTTTATGTAGACTCATATATGACACTGAAGAAGACAAGAGGTAATATTCTAAACTGAATCGTTATTATTGTTTGTAACACTGAAACCGTAATTCATCACAGTAATACAAACAGAATTATAATTGCTATGTAATCGCAAAGATAAGCACAATTGATCAAACTACGTTAATAAAGATCGATGTGTCCATTGTTTTTTACTTTCATTTTCATTTAATCTTCTGTTATTGGTTGTTGTTCCAACAGATTCAATTCATGGCTTTGTTTATGAAAAACAAAAAAGCCCATTGCGAAAGGATTATCTACCTTATTTGTTGCTGTCCAAAAAAAACTACTTGTATGTTCAGCAAATTTTCCAAGAAAGATTAGTCATTGCTAAAAAAGAATTTATCCTTCGTAACACAATTCAATTTAAATTTGAAAATGCATAGTGGTTATAAAATATTATCTAATTAACAATTAAAAATACATGTGTTTCCCCTAAAAAACAATAAAAAAGCACCTGTCTTCCATCCATGAAATGCTGTAGAGATCTCCCAAACAAATATTATACTCAGGTGGTGGAGGAGGATATCTGTCTGGGCAGTAAAATGCGAAACTATTCTCTAATGCATTCGAAGCAGTAGTTACATAAATGTTTATATCATTTGGAAGAAGACCTTCAAACATGCTCCCAGCATCACATGCTTCCATGTATATCACCTTTTTTTTTTGTATTTCATTAAATAAAATAAGCAATGCAACTTTCATTGAATAAACAAAAATAAGCAACGAAACAGTTAAGAAACTTGTAGTATATCTTAAATAAACAAAGTCATATACTATCTATCATTATGCCGGCCCTTAACTTTATTAATAATATATTATTTTAAGAAAATCTGATTAATTAATAGACAAATTTTTCAAGACAAAGAAGAAAAATCGTTAAGAATTTTTTTTTAATGATAAATGTTAGTATGTTATTATTATTTTTGAAATAAAATGTTAGTATATTAATTATTATGTTAGTTTTTTCTCCATGCTAGAACTTAAACCCTGGACCTTCCATTCCTTAATTCTTAGCTCAAACGAGTTAGCTACCCCCCTCACCTCAAAATCGCTAGAGAATGATATATAGTTATTTCAATTAGGTTGACATTACTGACCCAATCCGACAACCACAAGCAAATGCATATAAAATCTGATTGATAGACTATTTTGTTTTTGTTATAACCATCTGATTGAAGGAAAAATATGCAAAGTAAACAAGATTCAAACTCGGTTGTTAGCTATTCGTCTTTAATTGAAGTTGACTACTTAAACTCAATCACTGAGCAACCTTTATTTTGAATGCATATTTATAATGAGCAAAGTACATGTGTACAATAGTTAGACAACTTTTCCTTCCAAATTTGAGGTCGTTGTCATGTAACTAAATTTTGTTGAAAGTACTAAAAACGCATTTAGTAAGATTTATATGTATCTTATTTTTTAAAATTATAGTCTACTAAATAGGGAGTGAGACTCACATAATTAATTTATTATTGAATTACTTTATGTCTTTTTTCAAGGCCGCCATATGTATAATTTCTTCCATTAAATTCTTATTTAAATGTTATGTATAGGGAGTAAGGAAGTTGGAAGTCCATTGGGTTAAGTTGGACAAGGCGTGCCTTGATCAAAATAGTGGTGGTTTGAGAGTTCGTAGAGTGCATGAGTTTAACTTATCTCTATTACATATGGATTAGGGGTTTTGTGGTTTAAAGTTTTAGCTGTTCATTATGGGTTGGAGGGAGGAGTTGTGATGGATACTGGTAACCGATTTGACGACAATTTGGTGAGAGTGACAATGGGGAAACTATGATATGTGTAATAGGTTTAGAAGAATTTTTGAGTCATATGAAAATAGCTATGTGTTTGTTGCAAATATGAGTAGACTAGGGTTAGGTGTTGATGCAGCGGGGTTGAGTTAGTGTTGGAGGCTTTTAGCCTAGAAAGAGAAGTTCATGGTATACTATTGTGTTTTGTCGAATAATATTTTTTTGCAGGTTAATGATATTTGATTTTTGAGTATGTCTTATTTGGTTGTATTTGGCATAACCTTTTCATGTAGTTCGATATTTTCTGCATTCTTACTTATAACTCTTTTGAACATACTCTAAGAAAATTGAAGGTCTAACTCAATCTTACAAAACCGGTTCATAAGGTGAAGATTGTCTCCTCTATATAAACTCTTACCAAGAGTCTTATCTATCCGATGTGGGACATGAGTTTTTCCCAATACACCTCTGTCACGCCCAACACTCTTTGGGCTTTCTTAAAGGGTTTTTCCCAATACACCCCTGTCACGCCCAACACTCTTTAGGCCTCCAATTTCATTATGATATCAGAGCTTGTCAAATTCAAGGGCTGCCTACCGATTCATGCACCAAGCCCAAAAAGTGTTGTTGGGCATGACGACCGATTCATGTAACAACCCGTTTTTTGCTAGTTTTATTTTATTATTTATTTATGTGTGTTTATATATGCTTGTATGTGATTAATTGCCTTTGTGTGCATTTTGGTTGGGATTAGTGGAATTGGACGTTAGAAGGGTATTTTGGTCATTTTGTGAATAAGGGTAAATTAGTAATTTCGCCGTGAGAATTATTTTTATAGTGTTAAGTTGGAATTATATTTTTACCAAGTTACTAGTCGGTTGTAGTAATTAGTTAAGAGCCAGTAACTATTCTATAACTTTTTACCGTGAGAGGTTAGAAACTTTGTAAATTGGTTAATGAGTGTTTTGAGCCCACTACGACATAAATGGTTAAACCCATTAGTGAGGAGCCTATTTAAACCTTAGTCTTTGAGGAAATTAGGTCACTTAGAATCATTTGTTCATTTTCATAAAAGTTTTGGAGAGAGGTAGAGAGAGAAAGTGCTAGAGGAAGAGAAAAAGAGTTTTGAAGAGAGAAGAACTTGGAGAGCAAGAAGAGGGTAGAGATTCAAGGGATTGGAGTTAAAGTGGAGCATTAGATTAGCTTTGTGAAGATTAGAGGTAAGGGGGCTAGTATTCTCTCATAATCTTTTGTATAATCACTTTTCTACTTAAAACCCAAAAGTGCTTATTTGTGAAAAGTGCTTTGTTGTGAATTTAATTGGTGAAATTCGTGCTTATGCTTTGATGTAATGTTTGAGTATGTGAATTTGATGATAATTAAGTTGTTGATGATAAATTACATGCTTAATTATATATATATATATATATATATATATATATATGTATACTTTGTGTTTTACTCAAAAATTGGTGGAGTATGATATTGTTGATGGGTTGTTGATGAATTCATGTTTAATTGATGTTATTGTTGTTATGAGATACTTTTGTTGATGATTGAAACCTTGAGTAATCATAATCATAGAGATGTGGTGTGAATTTGTGTGGTTTTTGAAAGTTTTACAAAAAATGGGTCAAATGGTGAATTGTTGATGATGGAATGATCTTGGACATTCTTCAAAGTCAAGTTCAATTCACAAAATCAAGTCAATCCCAGTCCATAAGATGTTCCAGTAGGTTAAAGAGTAAAAACAGTGATCAAACATGTTGAAAGAAGCATTTTAGAAAACTCGGATCGGCCCCAAAAACGACAAAAATATGAGTTGCTGAACTGAGTAACTCGCCATGGCCACCAAATCACTCGCCATGGCGAGCTGGACATTTCATCACTCGCCATGGCGAGCTGGACATTTCATCACTCGCCATGGCGAGCTGGACATTTCATCACTCACCATGGCCACCAATTTGCTCGCCATGGCGAGCTATGACAGTTAGCTCTCAGATAAAACTCCATTTTCACTCCAAAATCCCAATTTTAAATCCCCAATACCCAAATTTGTTCCCAATGTTTGTCCAAACGTTTATAGACATAAAAAGGCACTCAAATCCATATAAAACTTGAACTAAAACATCATTCCATCACAATTCACCATTTGACCCATTTTTTGTAAAACTTTCAAAAACCACACAAATTCACACCACATCTTTATGATTATGATTACTCAAGGTTTCAATCATCAACAACATCTCTAACAACAACAACATCAATTAAACATGAATTCATCAACAATCCATCGACAACAATATCATACTCCACCAATTTTTTAGTAAAACACAAAGTATGAGAGAATTGGTGAGCAAATTGGTGGCCATGGCGAGTGATGAAATGAGAAAATTGAGAGGATACTAGCCCCCTTACCTCTAATCAATTAAACAAAAGATTAGCAAATTGGTGGTAATGGCGAGTGATGAATTGGAGCTCTCAGATAATTGAGCATGTAATTTCATCATCAACAACTTAATTATCATCAAATTCACATACCCAAACATTATATCAAAGGATAAGCACGAATTTCACCAATTAAATTCACAACAATCACTTTTCACAAATAAGCACTTATGGGTTTTAAGTAGAAAAGAGATTATACAAAAGATTATGAGAGAATACTAGCCACATTACCTCTAATCTTCACAAAGCTAAGCTAATGCTTCACTTTAACTCCAATCCCTTGAATCTCTACCCTCTTCTTGCTCTCCAAGTTCTTCTCTCTTCAAAACCCTTTTTCTCTTCCTAGCACTTTCTCTCTCTACCTCTCTCCAAAACTTTTGTGAAAATGAACAAATGATTCTAAGTGACCTAATTTCCTCAAAGACTAAGGTTTAAATAGGCTCCTCACTAATGGGTTTAACCCTTTATGTCTTAATGGGCTCAAAACACTCATTAACCAATCTACAAAGTTTCTAACCTCTCACGGTAAAAATATAATTAGTATAACCGACTAGTAACTTGGTAAAAATATAATTTCCACTTAACACTTTAAAAATAATTCTAATAGTGAAATTACTAATTTACCGCTGTCACAAAATGACCAATCTAACGATGTTGGTATTTTATAATAACTAATTTCCACTTAACACTTACATTTTTTGATAGTGAAATTACTAATTTCTACTTAACACTTACATTTTTTAATAAAAATGATAACGATGTTGGTATTTTATAATATAAAAGATTAAATCGGTAAAAAAATGACGAAGTATGACCTGCTGTGAAGTTTTACAATTGCCCCATGCTAAACGTGGCCTAATTTTATTTCTTTTGTTGTTTTGTTTGGTTGGGTATCATTGTTTTTTGATGTTTTGTATTTGTCCATTTCGGGCAAATTTCTTTTATTTTTTTGGGAAAGGTAGAGGGCAAAGCCCCATTTTGGGAACATCCTGTGCTTAAATAGTTTCTGGAATAATTCAGTAGTCTTCAACTTTTTTTATTAAGACAATTTCACCTAAAAATGATGTTTTTGGAGTTAACCTAAAAAGTGACACTTTGATATGATTCGATTGAATGTATAATATATTTAAATCATGATGCATAGAACTCACCATCTTTTTGTAGGATTTAGCAGCATGTTTCTTCTTCAACGCATCTACGAAATCATTGGCATAAAGAAGACCCCCATTTGGCATGCCTGCTCAGAAACAAACAGATCTAGAAAATAAGAAAATATACCTACCCAAATTAAATAAA
>Ga0228711_1008770_pt1 | contig 14011 bp, 15 predicted proteins | sample MedpolnodulmetaG_2_FD_177996 | JGI IMG/M metagenome (GOLD analysis project Ga0228711, IMG submission 177996) | Root nodule microbial communities from Medicago polymorpha collected in Santa Monica, California, United States - brown nodules | ecosystem: Host-associated > Plants > Roots > Nodule...
GGGGACAATAAAAATTCCAACTTACATAAGTTCTAAAATTGGTCCAGAATTTAAGGTTCAAAAAATTGCACTTTTAAAGAAGTATAAAGATTGTTTTGCTTGGGATTACAATGAAATGCCTGGATTAAGAAGGAATGTGGTAGAATTGAAATTTCCAATTCGACCCGACAAGAAACCAGTAAAACAACTTACAAGAAGGGTTGCACCTCAAATCATGTCGAAGATTAAAGAGGAAATCAAAAGACACCTCAAAAGCAAGTTCATTAGAACTACAAGGTATGTTGAATGGTTAGCAAATATTGTTCGTGTAATTAAGAAAAATAGGTCTCTTAGACTTTGTATAGATTTTATAGATTTGAACAATGTTACACCAAAGGATGAATATCCTATGCTAGTGGCAGAAATGCTAGTTGATTATGCAGCAGGGTTTGAATATTTGAGTATGCTTGATGGCTACTCTGGTTATAACCAAATCTTTATTGCTAAAGAAGATGTATCAAAAACATCATTTCGATATCCAAGAGCTTTAGGCACCTATGAATGGGTAGTAATGCTCTTTGGCCTAAAAAATGTTGGTGCTACATACCAAAGAGCAATGAATTCAATGTTTCATGATTTTAGTGATAAATTTATGTAGATTTACATTGATGATGTTGTGGTAAAACCTTTGTCGAAAGATGATCATTTAGAACACCTTTGACTGTCATTTGAAAGAAGGAGAAAATATGGATTGAAAATGAATCCACTGAAATGTGCCTTTGGTGTATGTGTAGGTGACTTCTTAGGTTTTGTTGCGCACAAAAAAGGAATAAATCAAAATAAAACAAGGGCTATATTGGAAACTAAGCCTCCTTCGATGAAAAAGGAACTTCAGTCTTTGTTGGAAAAAATCAACTTTTTAAGAAGATTTATCTCAAACTTAAGTGGCAAAACACAAGCTTTTTCACCACTGCTTCGATTGAAGAAAGAGGACAGTTTCAACTGGGGGAGGAACATCAAAAAGCTTTTGATGCAATTAAAGATTATTTGACTAAGCCACCAATTTTATTGCCTCCAATTAGGAATAAAAGTGTGAAATTGAACATTTCAGCATCTTATTCAATAATAAGAAGCATGTTAGCTCAAGAGGATGAAAATGGTGTTGAAAGAGCCATTTATTACCTTAGTAGGGTGTTAAATGATGCTAAAACTATATATAGTCTTGTTGAAAAATTGTGTCTATGTCTGTACTTTTCATGTTCCAAACTTAAGCAATATATAAAGTATGTAGTTGTTTATGTTTATTCACACTTTGATGTTATTAAGAAGATGCTGTCAAAGCCAATTTTACATAGTAGAATTGAAAAATGGGCTTTATCTTTATCTGAATATTCACTAACTTATCAACCTTTGAAAGCTATCAAAGGTCAGATTATTGATGATTTCATAGTTGATCATTCCTTGGTCGAAGCAACACAAAGTTATGTGGAAAATTAGCCTTGGACTTTATATTTTGACTACTCTAGCCACAAAAATGGTACTGGAGTTGGTATTTTTATAATTTCTCCATTGAGAATATACCAACAAAGTTTAAATATAAAATAGATGGCTTTTGCTGCAATAATGAGGCTGAATATCAAGCTTTAATAGTAGGATTAGAAATTCTTCTAGGACTAGGGGTAAAGAATTTCAAAACCAAAAGTGATTCGGAGTTGGTAGTTAGACAATTAGCAAAAGAATATAAATGCATAAGTAAAAACTTGATCAGGTATTTCGTTTCTGCCAATTCTTTGTTATCTAATTTTGATTATGTTAATATTCAACATGTGCCTCAAATTGAAAACCAAGTGGCAAATGATTTGGCACAAATTGCCTCAAGATACAAAGTTTCTAAGGAAAAGCTGAGAGAATTGATAAAGATCAAAGAGAAATTGATTCCTAATGATTTTCCCTCGACAGAATTGTCAATGCCAAAACTTGTGGGGGCAGAAGGAGAATGAGATCCTAATTATTCCTAACCTGAAATTTTTGAGAATCCATCAAACACAACTAGTCGAAATACTAAATATAGAGCCTTAAGCTATGTGATCATTGGAAATGAATTGTTTAAGAAAACTTCTGAAGGAGTTTTACTTAAGTGCCTTAATGAAAATGAGGCTTACTTAGCAGGTCATAAAATGAAATAGTTAATATTTCTGGGGTACATAGTGGGTCATGTGGTTCTTATCAAGCAGGTCATAAAATGAAATAGTTAATATTTCAACAAGGATTGTATTGGCCATCTATGTTGAAAGATTGCATTGAGTTTGCAAAAGGGTGCCAAGAGTGCCAGAAAGATGTACCTGCAAGTGACTTACATTCCATAATAAAACCTTAGCCATTGAGGTTGGTCTTTAGATATAATTGGTGAAATTCAACCTGCTTCATCTAGAGGTCATCATTTTATTTTAGTTGGAATAGATTATTTTACTAAATGGATTGAGGTCATTTCGCTACCAAATGTTGATCAAGAAGTTGTGATTAGTTTTGTCCAAAACCATATTCCTTATACATTTGGAATTCTTGAAACTATCACTACTGATTAAGGTTCAGTTTTTATTAGACGAAAGATGGTTGATTTTGGCAATCAAACAGGTTTTAAGTTTCTTACTTCAACACCATATTATGCTCAAGCTAATGGTCGAGTTGAAGCTGCCAATAAGATTATCATTAATTTGATTAGGAAACATGTAAATCATAAACCAAAAAACTGGCATAAGACCGTAGATCGGATTCTTTGGGCTTGTCGTACTTCTCCTAAAGAATCAACAAACTCTACACCTTTTCGACTAACCTTTGGGCACAATGCAGTTTTACCAGTCGAAGTTTATTTACTATCAACCAGGGTGCAAAGACAGATGGAAATTCCAACAGATCAATATTAGAGCATGATGTTGGATGAAATGGTTGATGTAGATGAAGAAAGGTTAAGGGCCTTATAGGTTTTGTTGAGACAGAAAGAGCGTGTTGCAAAAGCTTACAATAAAAAGGTTAGGTCGAAATCCTTCAATTTTGGGGATTATGTGTGGAAAGTACTTTTTCCTATGGACAAAAAAGATAGGGTCTTAGGAAAATGGTCTCCAAATTGGGAAAGACCATTTAAAATTGTACAAGTATTTTCAAATGGTTCATATGAAATCGAAGAATTAGCTTCTGATAGCAGGGTATTTAGAATAAATGGCAAATATTTGAAAAACTATAAGCCTATCTTGCAGGAAGTTAAAATAAGATAGGAGTACTTCTGATAGAAGTACAAAGAACCTGCCATTCCAAACAAAACAAAAATTAATGCCAGGAGGCAATTGTCTAAACCATAGACATTGTCAAACATTACAAACTAAAGCTTAAAAAGCTTACTAATTTAGTCAAAAAAAGGGCAATATAAAGTCGAAGGTTAGCCTTCAGCCTTCCATAAATGGATTCACAAATTTCCAACTTCGCATCCATGAATTCCTTTTCCAAAGTCGAGAATGCTACATCTTGTCCAAACTTGACTATCATTTCATGGTGTTCAATAACTTTTAGAGATTTTTATTGCATCATCTCACTTGCTTCTGTGACCTGGGCGTCAAATGGTAAAGCTTCATGTGTTGCAGAAGCATATCCTTCAAGGTGGTGCAATCAAAGATCACTATGCTCCATTATCCTCTGGGCAAGCTTTTGTTTGTTGTAAGTTGCGTTATCTATTCCAAAAGAGGAGCAAATTCGAATAGAAATGCAAGAAGAGATACATTGGTAGCAGATTCTTGAGAGTTGCTAAGAGTATTGACTAAAGCAATCAAGTTCAAGCCAATGTTAAAATTTTCTTGTAACACTTGAAACAAGTCAGCATTCAAAACCTTTTCCTAAAATTGTTTGAGGAGACCCTGATGAGCACTTTCAAAATAATTTGGGTTAAATTTTTTGGGATAACCTGGAGAAGGAAAAGAGGAAGGACTTTTGCTTTCTATAAGGAGTTTCAACGTTGTAAGAGGATCTTTAACCTTCAGTTTCAGAAATTCTTCATTACTCATGAAGATGCAGAGGTTTGAAGATGATGTCATGGAGTATAGGCAAAAAAAGGTTTGAAGGAAAGATTGTGATGATCTGCAAAAAATTTTGAGATTTGGAGTTGGTTTATAGGAAGATCAAATCAAAAGAGGAAGTTACATTTTATAATGTTATGAACGGGGAAAGTTCAAAGGAAACTTTTGAGTTTACATCCTCTAAAATTGTGCCACATGTCCATATTGAAAGATATTGGAGATGATGGCATGCTGAAAAATCTCCAATTGATTTCAATTTTTCCAGACTTTCGAAAATGCCATGGTATTTTTCATACAAGTTTGTTTCATTACGACAGAGACATAAATGGAAGACTGGTTCATGAAAGGAACGGGAAAATAGGTTTTTATAAATGATGAAGGTGGCTGATGAGATAAGCTCTTCATTTTCCCTTTTCAGTAACCACCACACATTTTAAAAGAGATGATAGTTTTGAGTTAGTGGGAAGCTTATATTTTCGAGGAAAATAAATCCACAAAATATCTAGAAAGGAGACGTTGTAATGATGAGGAATGAGGAAGCGTGAAGGAGAGGAAGATGAAGGGTTAACAGGTGACACTTGTTGCCCTAAGGCAATGGAAAGACCCCAATAACTTTTCAACTGCAAAGTGGTGGCCCACTAAGTCTTGAAGTTGTACAATAATGGGGAAATTGAAAAGACCATTTTTGAAAGTGATGATTGAGATTACATCATGTTTTAAGAAAGGCATCGAGTTCCCAAAAATGCCAATTTTCTCCTTCGTATCTTCCAGTCGAAAATGACATTTTTGAGGGGCAATTTGCTAGTCTGTAATCTCGACAGGCTCAATTAATGCAGTCAATGAGGTTCGACTTTTGTTCTTTCAAGAATTAAAGATGTTATCTTTAGCATGAAGATTTCTACATGGTCTGGGACTTAACACTTGGAAGAGTTCAAGGGCTTTGAAGTTCGACAACAGGTAATTCAGATAGAAGAATGGTAGAAGCCAAACAGTTGATGTCGAAAGGAAATGAATTTAAATTCAAAAGCAACAGTTTCTTATCAAGACGTGGGGAGCTGGCAGTTTCCATCGAGGACATGCAATTTTTAGCAGTTTAGGTTCTGCAGTTATTTTTCTATATGTATATATAGTAGTTTTCATAAGGAAAAAAGGTCGCTAATCACTTATAGGATTCTAACACTCGAAGTACCATCGTCTAGAGAAAAGAGTCATACATAATGTATGTAATCTGATTTGTCGAACAACCTTTATATTTATGCAATGCAATTTACCGTTTCTTTAAGTTTCTGTATTTTAAATTTTTATGTATTTTACTTGCATTTCCTATATTTTTCTTTGTCGAAAGATAATTATTTTCATACATAACTTCATCCTGTTCGTAAAGCAACCTATGAATATGATGAACATTCATATATTTTTTATAAAAAGATTGCACAACATGTCTTAGGATTTCTAGTTTGATCCTGCTTGTAATAATCAAAACTAGTCTTGTTGTTTACCAAAAACATCGGTAAACAGTCTTGTCGTTTTGGTGTTGTATTATTTGTTTTTGGGTTAATATGTATTTACCCCCCTTTAATTTGGGCGAGTTCCAGTTTACCCCCTGTTAAATAAAAGTTTAGATTTCAACCCTGTAAAATAAGATTCTTTGATTTTAGCCCCTAAACCATGTGACTGACCTGTGCAGAATTGCTGACGTGGCGAGCTGAGTGGCATGCTGACTGTGCATATCTGATTATGTGGCATGCTGACTGTATAATTAATTTTGTTTTTCATTTTTTTTAAAAAAATTAAAAAATTTGTAAAACTAAAACAAAATCAGGATTTTTTTTTATTACAAAAAATAATTTTCAAAATTTTTTAATATTTTGAAATATACATTTTTTGAAAATTCCAAAATTTATAATTTATGAAAAATATATATTTAAAAAAAATTTACCATAAATTTTTGAAATTATTTTCGAAAATTTTGAAATACATATTTCAAAATTTATATTTCGAAAAGAAAGTAAAAGTTATTTTCGAAAATTTGGAAATATATATTTTTCGAAATTAAAACAGATTTTTTTTTTCGAAAAAGAAGTTTTTTAAATTTTCTCAACAAAAAAAAATCTGGAAAATATTTTTATTTTTAAAAATCTGGATATAAATTTATTTAAAAATTTAGGAAAATTCAGATATTTTTTCAAAAATTTTATTCCAAATTTTTTTTACTACGTGTTACAGATTTGAGAATATTTAAAAATTGAGGATAAAAAAAATCTGAATTTTTTTTTAATATTTAAATTTATTCTTATCTATTTGTTACATGTGTTATTTGTATTGAAAATGGAGGCCAATTTTTAAAAGAAATAGCCAGTCCAAAAAAGCTGAAAGGGGTTGTTTTCTTTATAAATATATATTTCTCAAAAAATTATATATAAAATAAAAAAATTTCTAAACTTACTGTATTTTGAAACTTTTGAAAAATTTTTAAAAAAAATCCAAATTAAATTAAAATTTTAAAAACATTCGAAAAAAATAATATAAGCTAATTTTTTTAATGTTTTGGTAAAAAAATATTAATTTTTTTCTGAATTTTTTAATCCAAATTTTTTGGTTTTTTTTTATTTTTTTATTTTTTTTAAATTTTTTAAAATTAATTTTCAGGTTTTAAAAAATTTAAATTAAAATAATTACACAGTGGCGTGCCACGTCAGTGTCCATGACACACGTGTCAGGTTTTAAAAAAAATAAAAATAAAAATAATTACAGAGTGGCGTGCCATGTCAGCGTTGAGATGGGGTCAGGTGTGTTTTGTGGAGAATCTTCAAATTACAAGGGTGTTTTGTGGAGAATCTTCGTATTATAGGGTTGGAATCTAAACTTTTTTTTTATAGGGGGTAAACCGGAACTCGCCCAAATTACAGGGGGTAAAGACATATTAACCCTTTGTTTTTTTTCCATCTTGCTGTGATGTTCGTTTGATTTAGATTGACATATTAATTTCAATCAATTACACATGCAGAGTCATGCATATTCCGATCACTTTAATTTGGTCACTTTTTTAGGTACTTTGTTGGTTTATGTTATTAGATTGGATGTTGCGAGTTGTTCATAAATTTATCGTTTTTTGTTTTAGTGATGTTAAACTTTTATTATTTTTGATGTATTATACAAACTTGAAGGAATGAAATTTTTTTAGTAAAATAAACTTGTAATGATTTTTATTTATTTTTAAAATCCGGGAGAATCCTATATATTAGAGTGTAAAGATATTTTGGTCAATTGACAATCAATGAATAAAGATGCTATGTTAGTGTCACTTGTACACCCTTTTCTTAATTTATATTATACTCTTTATAACCAATGTTACCTTAAACAGTGAAACGGGTATTGAAGAGATCATAAGAAAGTGACCCTTGATTGATTTATAGAATCAAATTGAGAGCAAACCTACAAGTATAAATAAGCATCAACCACTAGACCAAAAGATCATTGCCACATATATTGGAAGACAAACAACTTTATCCAACACACACAAACTTTGAAACATTTGATTCTACATGTATTGGCGTGGAGTGATGGCAGGCCAAATTGGTCATGGTATCATGGAGGAAGAGGTTTGGAGGAAAGGACCATGGACTGCTGAAGAGGACAGGTTGTTGATTGACTATGTTAAGCTGCATGGTGAAGGCAGATGGAACTCTGTAGCTAGGCTTACAGGTAATTAAAAACCAATCTTTTCTACTCTTGTTTCTCGTAGTAGTGACCAAGGTTTTAAATTGCAGTTGCGGTAACTATTAAAGATATAGTTTGTTATCAATTAGTTACTAACTTACTATATCTCTAATAGTAGCATTGATAGAGATGGTGGCCTGAATGGTCATGTCTACAATGGACCTCTTATATTTTATCTGCTATAGCAATAGGAAGTTAACATACTATTCCTTGCCTGCTATAGTAGATCAGTTTCAAGAGGTCCACCGCAACGACATAAAAAAAAAAGTTATGTTGCAGTTCAAATTGCTATTGCAACCTTTTCTTAAACTTTGATAGGAATTGTACTCTTCAATTATGATCGAATTTGTTATTGTTTTTCTTGTGAATAGGATTGAAGAGGAATGGAAAGAGTTGCAGATTGAGGTGGGTGAATTATCTAAGACCAGATCTCAAAAGGGGTCAAATAACACCACAAGAAGAAAGCATAATATTAGAGCTTCATGCTAGGTGGGGAAACAGGTAAAATTCTTAATTCCTCCAATCTTTTTGAGCTACATGTTTTTCTATAATTGGCAACTAAGTAACCTGACACTTCTGATAGAAGGAGTGTTCGGTGAGACGTGTTGGTGTCACTTAGTGACACGACACTAACACAAATATATTCAATTAATTAATCTATTCAAATTATTATCGGTGCATCAATGTGCCAGTGTCGTATTTGGTGTCAATGTCTATGTTTCATAGATTGGCAAAGGTGTTTGAATCAAGGACTTGACCAATAAATTTGAAAATTTTCAGGTGGTCAACAATTGCAAGAAGTTTACCAGGAAGAACAGACAATGAAATAAAGAATTACTGGAGGACTCATTTCAAGAAAAAAGCAAAAAATCCATTTGATGCTGCCGAAAAGGCGAAAAACCGATTCCTGAGAAAGCAGTTATTTCACCAGCAGCAGCAGCAACAACAATTGCAGCAGCAGCAGCAACAACAACAAGTGCAATTCAACTTGGACATGAAAGGTGTCTTGTCCATGCTTGAGGAAAACAATAGCCATAGAGTTCCTTATATATCTCAAGCCAGACAAGAAATTTTCAACATGTATCCAAATCCAACAGAGGATCAGGGTTACTTTATGCTCAATGGAAACTCTTCTGTACCTAATGCAACAGAAGATGATACTTTGTTGGATGGTCTGTGGAATTTGGATGATGTTCAAGGAAATTTCAGTGTTGCTAATGCAACAAACAAAGCTGGTCTATACAATTTAGTTGCTCCTTACTGTTAGTTTTACTTAGATGAGGAAATTTATAAGTACTCTTAGTTTTAGTTTATTTAAGTTATAGTTTGATATAAGGCTCCAAAAACCATGAGCTTTGGATTTGTAGCATAAGGTGTGTAGTTGAGTTAGGAAAATGATGTTCTCAAAACAACTTAGTATGTAATCTGCCAATAATGTGTCTCAGTTTTGCTTATAAAACTTAATGAACTTTACCAATAAAGTGTCTCAATTTTCTTGATTTCATACTATGAAGCACGGATACGGACACAGACACGACATGAACACTAACTCCCCGACATCACTAACAATTTGAGAAAAAATATTTTTAGAATAGAGACATCGGATGTGCATAAAATATATAACTTTTGCTTATATTTAAGTCCGAAAAATTCATTAACTTTTTGCTTATAATTGAATATGGAGTAATACTTCTATATTCCAACCCATAATACTGAGTTATATATATCTTGGTTTTTTTATTGTTTATTTATGGATAACAAGCATTAAGGATAAATTGGATCCTTCCTATGACATAATCCTAAAAATGATTCTAGCATGTTTGCTTTTTCCCTTACATTTGTCTGAAATTAAATCAAATGAAACCTAAAACTACAATTTATACTAAAATTCTATAAAGCACTCTTAAAGTAACTAAGTTCCTCACTTGGAATGGGAAAGATATGCTAGGTGTTAAAATTGAAGTAAGGAAATAGTTTATCTAGAGATCCCTTTAAGCATAGATTATGCGACACTTTTTAGTGCTAGTACAAATCCTTACTTAGTTAACATCTTTGTCACCATATTCTTTTTGTTTGTTTAATCGACACATAATACAAATACTAATGCTCTCTTCACTTTTTTCTTTTCTTCCATTACTTCTAATTAATCAATTGGGGTTAACTTAGGCTTAAACTAAGACAGAACTAGATTCTTGAAACGTCACATATCTCACATGATATCATATTTTAAATTTTACTAATCATCTTTATACAAGTTGATTATGCTCTAAATTTAACTACAGGAGAAGCATGATTATGATATATTCTGTAAAAACTGTATTTTATTTGATTATGTTGTTGATTACTCATTTTATGAATACTTTTTTTTTATTTGACAAGAAATTTTATAAAGAAAAAGCTATTAAAACTTTTATTAAAAAATAATTTTAAATTATAATTATGTTTTTGTTTTTATGGATAACAACACGTACCTTAAATAATTAGTCCCATAATAACAAAATGTAAACAAAATGGAATTTAAAAAAAGTATGTATTCGGTCTAAAATTTAGACAAAAAATATTTAACTTTTTAAATCCTTTTGCCTATATTTTGTTACGGATATAACATCGTATGTATCTATTATTTTTTTCTCAAAAAGATGTGAACAAAAAAACTTTTTGCTTTAAATTTGTTATTGTATACAAGTGTTATTTATAACTCTTAAATATTAATCTATCATAAGATATGAATATGATTGGTAAAACTCTTTGGAAAATGATTAACACAAGTAAAACTACATACTATACGCATTTTGGATTAACTTCTAGTTTATTGATCTGGTGTTAATTAGATCATATCTATTCGAACAAAGATAACCATACAAGAGGTTCAACGGTGTCGCGATGCTATGATAGCTCATGGAGGAGGTAACACTCCAATGAGAGTACAATGATAGGACAAAGGCCTCAGAATCCACAAGCATATCAGAGAAGAAATCGAATACCTCGGCTGCAAATGTGCTACAAGTTGTTCAAAAACAAACATAACCCCAAATGGTTAGGATATGAAACACTTTAGGATATGAAACCCCATATCATACTACTGTTTCAGCCAAAGGAGCATTGGATCCATCTCTAATAGCCAAGTGGGCTGCTACTCCTATTTTAACTCCCACAGGCATGACTGTTCTATCCACTTCTGTGTCTACATCTAAGGCTTTGGATTCAGTTAAGGTGTTGTCACCAATTTGTTTACTCGCACCCGTTACTCTTGACAAAAACACATCTCATCAATCTATGTATGCAAATGTTCCTATGCCGCAACTTGTAAGTACCATGTATGTTAGTTTGACAAGTGACAAGCTCCCTTCAAGCCAAATCTTGTTTCATGCTTGATGACATGTCATCTTACATTATTCAGTCTTTTTTAGTAGGTTTGACCAGCAAAACAGAGGAATATTAGAGTAATTGCCTATTATTTTGGGACATTTGTAATATTTTCTATATTTGAGTCTCTAATCAGAGTTTTCACGAAACATAGCAATTTTAGGATGTTCTTGATGTAATTCACGAAGAAATCATGCAAATCGGAAAAACAAGACATCCGAAGATTTATGTGGTCCTTGGGAAAACGAAGATTGAAGATTCAAGAGGTCTCATAAGACGTTACAGAGGGAAGAATTATGTTCCCAAGTTCCAAGACATCTTACATTGAAGAAAACACCAAAACGGGCGAAGAAAACAGACGATTCAGCACTGAATTTACACTAAAGGGCCTGGGCGCTTTGGAAAAACGCCTAGGCGCATTAAGGCGGCCAGAAAAACGCCCTGCACATTCCAAAAGCGCCTGGAGCATGGCTCACTTAGCCTAAAGCGCCCAAGCGCATGGAAAAAGCGCTAGGCGCATTGTGACTTCCGAAAAAAGTCACTTTTGTGACTTTTTCTCCCCTAGAAAACCAATACTTTTAGCCCAAGACAGGTATAAACTTTCCCTATAAATACCGCCTTCCTCATTCATAATTTCTCGTTCAGAATTGGAGAAGTTCAAGAGGGAGGCGATTCTAGGAGTCATGGTGGAGTTCTTTCTTCTCCTATATTTTCTAGGTGATGAGTAAAACCGCAAGTGCACGGTTCTACCGAAGTAGTAAAAATAGAGTATCGTTCCGACAGGGAGTTATGAATTTAATTTACTTTTAACAATGATTACAATGAAAGTTTTAAAAGTTAAAAGGTTTGGTTTTTTTGTTTTGAAAGAAAATAACAATAATAATAAAGAGGTGCCTTGGGATTATTGGTTCGTCATAATAACAAACCCTTCACAAACAAACCCTAAACCTAAACTTTATATTCGACCTACTTTCTAAAGACCAGTTTCTCTTAAGCGTATCAAAGCTTCTTTCGAAGTGCAGTGAGTGTGTTCCTCTAGCAACCACACCTATTCTCATGGTTGATTGCTATTAGAATCCTTGAAGAACGAAACTTTATATGTCTCAAGGTTTGATAGATTATTCTCATGTTTCACAACCCTTGTCTAAATTCACTTGTTCCAATATCAAAGCTCGTCTGTCGCTTTATGAATTGATATTTGAGATGATGAATTAACAAATATTAACCCTCCACTGTCGCTTTATGAGTTTGGTATTTGTTAATTCATTATAAAAACGGTGAATTAGATTAGAAAGTAGATTTATATAAAATTAGGGTTTATGGCTTGGTTTGATTAGGATTATGTCATTAGACTTATCCAACAATCCCAAGACAAGAAGAGTCTACTCATTAACGTTCCTTGTAGACATAGAAGAGAAGAAGAAGAAGAAGAAGAACATAAAATAAAGGTGAACTTTTATTCAAAGAAACAATTGTCACTTATTATTTACAAGAACAAAAGATGAATTGTTGTGATAGCTAGCTACTCTATTTATAGTTTACAATGACTTAAGCCTTAAGAAATATAACATTAGAATGTTCCACAAGAAACCACGGGCTTTTAGGTCAGAAGTAAACTAATAGGTAGCTTGTCCATGAAGCAGAAGCAGCAAAAGTGGATCCTGAAGGTTGGCACGGCCGTGCTGCTGGTGGCACGGGCCGTGCCAAGTCTCTGGCTTGGGGAGTGACATATTTTTGTCCCATATTTTGTATTTTCATCCCGAATCAGCTCCTAATCCTCTTTCTTTTGCTCCAAGACTAAATCTTTAGATATTTGTTCCTGAAATATAATAACTTGCAATTGAAGTAAAATAATTCTAAAAGGAAATAATATTTAAATAAAACGAAATCAAATCTAAATAAAATAGACTTAAATAATATATTAAAAACACTAATTTATTGACTCATCAAACTCCCCCACACTTGAATCTTTGCTTGTCCTCAAGCAAAAGGCATAAACATAGCAGCATAAAACAAGATTAATTTATGACAATTCGATTAAAAACTTATGTCTCCTCAATGGCTAAATTTCAAGCGTACACTAATCACAAATTCAAGCATTTCTTATGATCCTTATTCAACCCAACAACAAGTCTCAAGTGAGTGTGTGTGTGAAGTCCAACCCTTTTCTTGCTCCTGTATAAGACAGATATTGTGAGGAAACATGTTCTAATCTTAGCACTAAACAACCGAGAAAAGTCGTTTCTTCATTTCATATAAGAGAGATGGGAATTAGTTAGATTTATTTTAACAGTTTAAATGTCTTGGGGGCTTGCAGATTGCTTAAGGGATACCATATTCTCGTAGGAAGTCAGCGAGGGGGTATCCTTTCCTCCTAGATTCAATGATCACCCTAAGTAGTGCTGCAAAAATTATAAGTTAAAAGACATCATCTTCACGTAGGAAGTCAGCGAGGGGGTATCCTTTCCCCCTAGAGTCGACAATGTCTCTTAGTTATGCATTTGATTATTTTCCCTCTTTTAGAAGGATTTTTGGAAGCTACTTGGTTATTGGAGAAACACCACCTCCTCGTAGGAAGTCAGCGAGGGGGTATCCTTTCCCCCTAGATTCACTGATGTCTCTTTTATAAATATTTTTGCTTCCGCCCCACTTTGATTTATCTTCTTATTCCCCACAAAAACTTATACTACTTTTACTCTAAAGACTTTTAAGGGTTAATGTACCACTAAAATTAGAATGTGCTCCTTAAAATACCTATTCATACACTTGCTCAAGGGATGCAACTTGTGCTTTTCTCATTGGAGAATTATTTTCACAATAAAACAAGATGTGGGTATAGCAAGAACACTTAAAACACAAGAATTCACTTTCATGTACAAGAA
>Ga0228711_1008772_pt1 | contig 14010 bp, 10 predicted proteins | sample MedpolnodulmetaG_2_FD_177996 | JGI IMG/M metagenome (GOLD analysis project Ga0228711, IMG submission 177996) | Root nodule microbial communities from Medicago polymorpha collected in Santa Monica, California, United States - brown nodules | ecosystem: Host-associated > Plants > Roots > Nodule...
CTTCTAGTTTAAATTCCCTTTGTAGCTAAGTTTTTTTTTTCTTTTCAAAAAACAATTATGGTAAAAATAATGCAAATAATTAAGTGAAAAAGGTACTTACATGAAGAGTATTAACATGACCTTCTTTCACTTTTATTGACAAGGAACAATCAAGTAGTTCGTAAAAAAAAAAAAAGACAATTAAGTAGTGAAAATAAGGCTTAATAGCAGTTTTGGACTCCTATGTTTTAAGAAGTTGCGATTTTAGCCCTCTAACAAAATAAAATACAAAATCGATCCCTAAGTATTGCCAATTTTCAGTTTTGGCCCCCAGAACAATTTTGACCAAGTAAAAGCTGACGTGGATGCCACATGTGTATTTTTTTTAATTAAAAAATTTATTATTTTAATAATTAAAAAAAAAATTACACACGTGGCGTCCACGTGTGCATTGACATGGTCAAAATTGACCTGGGGCCAAAACCGCAAAAGGGGAAATACTTAGGGGCAGTTTTGTATTTTAATTTGTTAAGGAGCCAAAATCGCAACTTCTTGAGATATAGGGAGCCAAAACTGCTATTAAGACTAAAAATAATTAAGTGATTTTTATAACAGTGTTCAATATTGTTTTTTTTTAAATATTTTTTTTGTTTCATCAAGTAATCTAGTTGTTAGAATTTTACCATATAAAATGAAGGGTTAAATATGTTTTTTGTCCCTATATATATTCAAACTTTTCGTTTTAGCCCCTCTAGAATTTTTCTTCACCTTTTAGTCCCTATATAATTTTCAATCACTACTATTGGTCCATAAGTTATTTTTTGTATTTTTAAATAAATTTTTCATAAATGTGTTGTAGTATATTGTAAAAATCTCTCAAAAAAAAAGAAGAAGTTTTTAACAAAACATGGATTAAATATGAATTTTTAACCGCCACAAATATAAAAATTTATATTTAATCCATGTTCTGTTAAAAAATTCTAATTTTTTTTGGAAGAGATTCTTATAATATTATAAATTTTTAAGCAAAATTTTATTTAAAAATATGAATTCTACATATGAGTTTACAGACCAAAAGTGAAGATGAAAATTTTTTTGGGGACTAAAAGTTGAAGAATTTTTTAGAGAGACTAAAACAAAAAATTGACATATTTACATGGATCAAAACATATTTAACCATAAAATGAATAAGTGAGAAATCTAGTGTTCAAATCTCAGCCCTTAAAAATTGCAATACCCTCAATTTTTCATTTTTTTTAAAGTACAATACCCCAATCTATTTTTTTTTAAAAAGGTAAATTAGTTCACCTAAATTGACAAATTGACATCGGAAATAATTGAATCTGAAACTTTGAGGAGGAGAATACCCCAATTTATTAAGTTATGCTTGGTGGAGATAAATAATATTATAAAAAAATATTTTTTTTGTCAAGTAGTTTTGCAACTAAAAAACCACCCTAAACCCGTATAATATGATGTCCTTATTATGTTGAAAGATAAAATAATTACTTATTTAAGTAAAAGGGTAATAATCACTTTGTCCTTGAATATGTGACGAGTTGTCGCAATAGTTCTTCAATGTATCAAAATTTAAAAATAGTCCCTGACAGTGTACTACTCTGTTGGTCAAAATAGTCTATGTCGCTAAAATAATCTCTCAACATTCACAATAAATAAATATATTAAATGAATGCCATAATAAAATTAACAAAACATTTTTAGATGAGAGAGTATTTTGAAATTTCGATATTGTGTATGACGCGATCAAAGTAACTATTACCTCTTAAATAAACCGTAAAATTCACTAAAAAAAACGGTAAAATAAGGGAAATCCAAAACATCCCATTATATATTGTTATTGTTATGGATTAAAAAATGCAAATAGTCGATTTTATTTCATATTATTGAGAATAATAAAATAGGGCTAACAATGTATCAAATTGAATCGGGGGGAAAGATAACCATTGTTGAAATCCAATCTAGGGTTACAGAGCAAAGAAGCCACCTCTTCAATTTCATACTTCACCACATTCATCCAATTCCAATCCCAATCCCAAAAATTCCAATATAGTTAACCAATTTTCGGTTCCGCTCGCGTCTCATTTCCCTATAAAAGGACCCCTCGCATCATAGTTTTCTCATTCACAAAATCACTTGAATTCGCGCATCACAAAATTAGGTTTTGCATCGCTATTGCTCTCGCGAATCGCGAAATTAGTTTTTGCGGCGATGAGTCGTCGAGGAATGGATCGTGACGATGAAGACGACGAGGAGTATGAGGAACAGGTTGAAGATTTCGACGAAGAGGAAGCTGAGGAGGAAGAGGAGAGAGGTGGTGGCGGTGGAAAGAAGCGGAGGAGGCCGAGTTTTATCGATGATGATGCGGAGGAGGTAGATGAAGATGAGGAGGAGGAGGACGAAGAGGATTATGATGATGATGATTACGACGGCGGCGGCAAAGGCAGTAGCCGTAAGCGGCAGTATAGGAAGGTTTCCGCTTCAAATTTCTTTGATGAAGAGGCTGCTGTTGATTCGGATGAGGAGGAGGAGGAAGAAGAAGTCGAAGACGGTACGTTTTGTTTTATTTTATCGCATTTTTTTGTTCTTCTTTAATCAATTTCAGTTTAGATTAGAGAGAAATCGATATGGTTCGGTTTGTGTTGAAATTAGGGTTGAAACTGGGCTGGTTTCAATTTTGATTTCAGTTTCACGAGATTGACGTTCATTAATGTTAATTAGTAGATGCACATTATTATCGGTTTTTGGTTGCAGTTATATTGATTTCAGTTTATAGTGCTAATTTTTGTTTAAAAATTGGGAGTATAAAAAAATGGTATTTATGTGGCAATCTGCAAATCAATTAAGTGAATGTGAATTTCAAGCATTTTTTTTTGGGGATCCGATCATTGAAATCGTCTTAAAATACTGGTAATTTTCATCTTCAATGCCTTCTGAGTGTTTATAACCCAATTAGAGTATGATACTAGCCTATACAATAATTGACTTGTACAATTTCTCTCTCTATCTATGTCCAGTAACTTTTTTGATATACACATACTTTTTTTTTTACAATGCTGGGTTCTTATTTTTATGTGTTACTGAATGCTGGGAAATGATTGAATTTCATGTGTTTCTACTGTTTTGCACACCGTTGGACTGGTCTATAATATTGTTCGGCTCAGGCTCTAAGCTATGCTGTATAAAGTATGTCTCTTATCTATATTGATCAATTGATAAACTAGCAAAGCAAACATCTAAATACATGCAGGCTTCATTGTTGGGCCTGATGTGCAAGACGAAGATGATAATAGAGGAAGGCCACGCCACAGACAGCCACCCCACCAAGAAGATCATGAAGACCTTGAAGAGATGGCAAGAAGGATACAAGAGAGATATGGAAAGCAGCGGTTGGCAGAATATGATGAAGAAACTACAGATGTAGAACAGCAAGCACTTTTGCCATCTGTGAGAGACCCAAAGCTGTGGATGGTCAAATGTGCGGTATGATCCTCTCATTTTTTTTGTTTATTTATTTTTTCCGACTACTTAGCCGATCCCACTTAATGGTATAAGGCTCGGTTGTTGTATTTATTCCGACTACTGGCAAGGGATATAGAGTTTGTCTCATCCTTTGATTTGATACTCAGATTGGCCGTGAGCGAGAAACAGCTGTTTGCCTCATGCAAAAGTACATAGATAAGGGGTCAGAATTGCAAATCAGATCAGCTATTGCTCTTGATCATCTCAAAAACTACATATATGTGGAAGCAGATAAAGAAGCTCATGTTAGAGAGGTATTGTGTGAAATATCTATCATTTATCACACATACATCATGTATAAAATTGTGAACTTTTTTGCATGTGTTTCAGGCTTGCAAAGGTCTTCGCAATATATTTGGACAAAAAATAACACTCGTTCCAATAAGAGAAATGACTGACGTGCTGTCAGTTGAAAGCAAAGCCATTGATCTTGCTAGAGATACTTGGGTTAGAATGAAGATTGGGACATACAAGGGGGACCTTGCCAAAGTATGCACTGTATTCTGGGAAATTCATGACTCTATCCCTCATACATTCTTAATTTGTCACCTAATTTATATCCCTTCAACAGGTAGTGGATGTTGATAATGTACGGCAGAGGGTTACTGTGAAACTAATTCCGAGGATAGACTTACAGGCTCTCGCAAACAAATTGGTATGGAATGTTTATGTCTTGTTGAATGCATGATTTGTATTGTTGAATTGTTAATTTCGTTGAAAATTGGAGTCCCCATTTTCTTTACAAAGTGTATTTGTCATGCAGGAAGGTAGAGAAGTTGTGAAAAAGAAGGCATTTGTCCCCCCTCCTCGTTTTATGAATGTTGAAGAAGCTAGGTATTGCCAACTGTCCTAGTTGTTGCTTATATGTTTCTACTTTCTACGAATCTTTTCATTTCCTGGTCTGACGGAGCTTAATCTTTTTATCAGGGAACTGCATATCCGTGTTGAGCATAGGCGTGATGCCACCTATGGGGAACGGTTTGATTCCATTGGAGGCATGATGTTCAAAGATGGATTCTTATACAAAAGTGTATCTTTAAAATCCCTTTATTCCCAGAACATCAAACCTACGTTTGACGAGCTCGAAAAATTTCGTAAACCGGGTGAAACTGGAGATGTAGCCAGTCTGTCAACTCTGTTTGCGAACAGAAAGAAAGGGCATTTCATGAAAGGTGATGCTGTTATTGTCATCAAGGGAGATTTGAAGAACTTAAAGGGATGGGTGGAGAAAGTTGACGAGGATAATGTTCATATTAGACCAGAAATGAAGGATTTACCTGTAAGTATGAATTGATATATCATAATTGGTGGGTTTCCTCCAGTGTACTGGCCATAGCCTGCCAGTTCTGCATGTTGCTAATTAGTGATAAATTCCCTTTATGATGATCTAATTATCTTGTTTTTTTTCCTTTCCGTTTTCGTAGAAAACTCTTGCACTAAATGAAAAGGAACTTTGTAAATATTTTGAACCCGGAAACCATGTTAAAGTTGTTTCTGGTGCTCAAGAGGGTGCTACTGGCATGGTTGTGAAGGTGGAGCAGCATGTCCTGATTTTAATATCTGATACCACAAAGGAGCATGTGAGTTTTATAGTACTTTGATAGGCTTGCTGAAAAACTTTTGAATTTCTACTTACAGTTAGCGCAGAAATGACAATTATTCTCTCTTTAGATCCGTGCGTTTGCAGATGATGTTGTAGAGAGTTCTGAAGTAACCACCGGTGTGACTAAAATTGGGGACTATGAACTTCGTGATCTTGTTTTGCTAGAGTAAGTATTTTTCTTGAGCCTGAGATTACAACACAGTACCTTGCCTTGTTTTGCTCTGGTTCAAACCTTTCTCACTTCTAATTTAACATGGTGCAGTAATTCGAGTTTTGGTGTCATAATCCGTGTAGAAAGTGAGGCATTTCAGGTTAGTATCTCAACAAATCAAAACTTCAATGCTCTCTCAATCAAAATTAAGACTTTTTGTCATTATACTATTGTATTTTTCCTTTGTTAGGTTCTTAAGGGTGTTACTGACAGACCTGAAGTTGTGCTTGTTAAATTAAGAGAGATCAAGTGTAAGCTAGAGAAGAAAATAAATGTGCAGGATAAGTTTAGGAATACAGTATCATCAAAAGATGTTGTGCGGATTCTTGAAGGTCCCTGCAAAGTAAGATTCTGACTGTTCGCTAGATTTTTTTTATGGAAGTTGTTATTGAGGCTTAACATTTTTTTATTTTTTTTGGGTTAGGGCAAACAAGGTTCTGTGGAGCACATATATAGAGGGGTCTTGTTCGTCTTCGATCGTCATCATCTTGAACATGCAGGCTTTATATGTGTTAAGGCCCAATCATGTGTAGTTGTGGGAGGTTCACGCTCCAATGGTGACAGAAATGTATATTTTTCCTATTTTGATTCTTGAGTTCGTTTTTCTTTTTTTAATTTAGAAAATTCATCATTGTAATGTTCTGTTACCTCTACAGGGTGATGTACACTCGAGATTCCCCGGTCTTAGAACTCCACCTCGCATTCCACAGTCCCCACGTAGGTTTTCTCGAGGAGGGCCTCCATCTGGTATATGTTTAAATCTTTCCTTGTTAGGTGCTAAACATTGGATCAATTTGTTATGATAATAGACCTTTTTAAGAAAGTTGTCTGATGTTAATTTATCTGGATGTGGTAAAGCTGGAGGTAGACATAATAGGGGTGGAAGGGGGCATGATGGTTTGACAGGTGCAACTGTTAAAGTACGACAGGGTTCCTATAAAGGTTATCGTGGACGTGTTATAGAAGTTAAAGGATCATTCGTTCGGGTTGAATTGGAATCCCAAATGAAGGTTGTAACCGGTAAGTTTTGTAATTTGGGCAAATACCTGAGCTGCCTGTTTCTTTGTATTCACATGTTCTGACTTGGTTGTCTGCAGTTGACCGCAATCATATATCTGACAATGTGGCTGTTACCCCACAACGGTAAGTTATATCTACATAAAATTTGTGATTTCTTGTGTGTATTAAAAGATATTCAATCATATGACTCTTGTCTTCTTCCAGTGAAACATCATCCCGATATGGGATGGGAAGTGAAACCCCAATGCATCCATCTCGAACTCCTTTGCACCCATATATGACTCCGATGAGAGATGCAGGAGGTATGGTTGATTTAATATTTCTAGCTTTCTGCTAGATTTTTTTAGATTTAACATTTGATTCTCTTGTAAACTGCTAATATTTCTTAAATGCATTGTTATTTGCAGCAACTCCAATTCATGATGGAATGAGGACACCTATGCGTGACCGAGCTTGGAATCCTTATGCGCCAATGAGTCCTCCTAGGTTAGTGCTAACATCATCAATAGATATCAGTATTCTAAATACAACCTACTAGAACAAGGGTTGTACCGAATTCAGTAGTTTAATTAAGTTTAAATGCATTTTTTCTCAGTTTACAGACTGCAGCACCGTCATATTATATTTTAGTGTAGTATAGTATATGTGGTTTATGAATTCTGACAGTGAAATAAATTCAGGGATAACTGGGAAGATGGAAATCCAGGCTCTTGGGGGGCCAGTCCACAGTATCAGGTCAGAAATATTAGCCAACTTCAGACACACTACTCTACAACTTTAATTCATTTGAGAATCCATACTGAACCATGCTGATCTTTATTTTATTGTCTTTTCCTTCTGTTTAAATTTTTCAGCCAGGAAGCCCTCCTTCCCGGCCATATGAAGCACCAACTCCTGGTGCTGGTTGGGCTAGTACTCCCGGTGGCAATTATAGTGAGGCCGGAACACCACGGGACAGTTCTGCCTACGGTAACACCACCTCTTACTTGCCCCCTGAAATCATTTGAATATCTGTAGTTTTAGTTTTTGTACTAAGTCTATTTGGACCGATGGGTATTGTATTGCAGCGAATGCTCCAAGCCCATATTTACCATCAACACCAGGGCAGCCTATGACACCAAATTCTGCGTCTTATCTTCCTGGCACCCCTGGAGGACAGCCTATGACTCCAGGAACTGGTGGTCTGGACATAATGTCCCCAGTATTGGGTAAGTTTCTATATTTTGTCAAACCTACAGATTTAGTGTGTACAAAATTGTTTCTGCAACTTTTTTATTTAGTTAGATCATCACACCACAATTGTGATGCACCTAGTTATTGTCATCTATGATAGAAATAGCCTATGACAAGCACGGTCTTGTTATGGTGCATTTAATATGAAATTGATTAGAACCCTGCACATGTATTTGGATGACCACATGTATGTTTCTGTCTTTTTTGAATGCAGTCGTTAGTCTAACATGATTTAATGGAGTTGATTTTCTAGTTAAAACATCATATCTCTTCCTATTAGTTGTTTGTTCATATCCGTCATGTAGCAATGCTATAGCCCCATAATTTGACAATATTTTATACCAAATAGCATATTGCGTTACATAACAATTTGTTTAAATTCCGCTATGCCATAGCGCTATGGCCCTCCTATAGCCGCTATTTAACATCACTGCTCCATCCGTCCCATCGAGGTTGTCTCTTTAGGTTATTTCAGATTGTTAAAAAATGTTTAAATAAATGAAAGAGCGTGACAATTTTACCAATGTATCCTAACAATTGGTCGTTAACCATTGTCATGAATGTATAGTGGATTACAGTGAACATGGGAGTTATTATGCACATAGTATTATTTTAGAGGTAGAGTATAATAATTAATACATAGGAAACATAATAAAGTGACACTTATTTTGGGACGTTTTTTCCTTAACGTGATACTCTATGGGACACGGAAGAAGTAATATATTCGGGTGATTTTCGCATAAACACCATATGTTCCTACTACCCCACGTCTTGCATTAGACACCCACATAAGAACAATTGTTTGCCTTTCCATTTTTGTCGTATGTCATGGGATAACTCGTGGTTTTATGTGGAGATTATCCTATCATTTACCAAGCATATTCCTGGATCTATTTCTTGAATCACTTTGGATCATCAATTTATCAGCAAGATTTGAAGTGGCATGTGATTTCTTCCACATACATTTGCTAATGTTTAACTTTTTGTAGGTGGGGACAATGAAGGGCCTTGGTTTATGCCAGACATATTGGTCAATGTACACAGGTCCGGAGAGGAGTCTGTTGGAGTTATAAAAGAAGTTCTCCCGGTATGTTGACCTAGAAGCTTTGTTTTATGTTGGTATAGTTTAGATTATCTGTTTAGGTTTGGTTTTTAAATTTCTCGGTTATACCCATGGCTAAAGAGTTGGTATGAATAAAAAAGAATAGTGCTTAGTTTTTATTTCATCATCATACATCAAATATTAAACCGTGATTGTAATTCGAAGTCTCATTTGTTATCAAAAACTTCACATCTTCAAACAGATAATACTATGTCAATTGTTTGGGTTTCCAGTATTGATATTATTGACACATGATTTGTTTTCTCCAGGATGGTTCTTATAGGGTAGCCCTTGGGTCTAACGGAAATGGTGAAACAATATCGGCCCTTTCCAATGAAGTGGAGGCTGTAGTGCCAAGAAAATCTGATAAAATAAAGATAATGGGAGGGACGTTGCGTGGTTCCACTGGCAAGTTGATTGGTGTGGATGGCACTGATGGCATAGTAAAAGTAGACGACACGTTGGATGTGAAGATTTTAGACTTGGTTATTCTGGCAAAATTAGCTCAACCATGAGACTTCTTGTAGAGCAATTATTTAACAGCGACACTATTATCGTAGGAATGAGGATTTAACGAAACATACGAATGTGTGATTGCCTCTTTTTCTCATGTATGTTTCTTTTTTGTTTTCCAAATAAATATAATATAAAAATATATAAAATGAAATCACATATATATCCTTCAAAATAAGAGCCTTCCCACACACTGCACAGGGATCGTATCGTTATGAAACTAATTAGTTTCTTCTATTCCACCCTGCAACACTTTTCTTTGGGAACAAAAGTGCTACAGATTAAAATGCAGTAAAATATTGGTACCCTTGAAAATTGTAATAAATTGATAAAAAAAACCGAAATTTAATTATATCGAGCAATTTGGCCCATTTGCTAATTTTTATATAATTCACTGTCAAGAATTAACTTACTAACAAATTAATCACTAAATTGTATCATTAAATTATAGCTAGGGGTGGCAAAAATACCCATGTCCATGGGTATCCGTTGGTAAAATCCGTCACGGGCACGTGTATCCACGGGTATAATAAATGGATATTTGACTATCTATTATTATATGAGTACAGACGCGGATTTGATTGTATCCATACGCACGGGTACTCACACCCGATAATAAATTAAGTAAATTATTAAAATATATTTATAAATCTTGTCTTATTACTTAACGTTGTTATCTTATTGAAGGAAATTTTACCACCCACCTAAGATTCCTCATTAATAACTTATTTTTATTTTTAATTTTTTTATTCATCTTATTAAGTTCACCGTTTTTACTTTATTAACATCTTAAAACATATCATATCGATTATGTAAGAATCATGATTTTTCTATGGATTATGTATGATTAATGAAATTTTGAATGGATTATGTATGGATGTTTAAAAGTTGAAGTGTTTGGTAATTAGAAAAAGTTATTATTTGTACCAAAAAATAAATAAATTAAAAAATTCTTCTCCAAAAAAAAAAATTAATTAAAAAATTCATGGGTACTCATGAATACCGCAATACCCGGGGGTACCCGCATAGTGGGTACCTACGAGGGTACGGGGCGGTCACGGGAATGGGTATCATACTATCCGTACTCATGAGTACCCATTGACATCCCTAATTATAGCACTTGCTCACAAATTAGTCCTTACAAATTAACATAATGACCAAATTATCTGATGTCATTCATGATCAAGTGTTTTTTTTTTTTTGGCTATGTAGGCTCTGTTTGGTAAGACCACAAAACTAACTTATAGCGGATAGCTTATAAGCTCGTTTCACTAAAAAGCTCTGTTTGGTAATGATCTTTCACCACGAGCTTATAACTTATTTCACGAGCTTATAGCTATTTTTCAGACGCTATTTCAAGTAGCGTTTGAGTTTATAACTTATAGCTTATTGTTTTTTCTTCCACTTATACCCTTGCTATTTTATCCAAAATCCCTTTTTACCCTTTATAAAATTTATTACAATTTAAAACCTGTGTATGTTTTCAATGCTGAAACCATTTTCAATCCTATTTTTCTGTCACATGATTTTATTTTTTTTCATTTAGCAATACATGTATTCTTTTTCTTACGGCACTTTGTTTGGATCGAGTTTTAAGTAACATATGAATTCAATTTCTTAAAGAGAATAAGAAATATGAATTAAATAAGGATCCAATTAGTTTTTTTTGGTTAAATGTGTTTTTAGTCTTTACATTTTGCATCCCTTTGAAGAATAGTCCCTACATTTCATTAAATGTTTTTAAAATTCTCACATTTTATATCCGTTATCAAAATTAGTCTCTGCTGTTAATTCTCTAATGGAATGCTGATGTGACAGTTAGTGAGTCCCAAAATGTAAGGATTATTCTTCAAAGTCACGCAAAATGTAGAGACCAAAAAACATATTTAACCCTAAAATAATTGGGACCCACTAACTGCCACTTCATCATTCCGTTAGAGAATTAACAGCAGGGACTAATTTTGATAACAGAGATAAAATGCGAGGATTTTAAAAACATTTAATAAAATGTAGGGACTATTCTTCAAAGGGGCGCAAAATGTAAGGACTATAAACATATTTAACCTTTTTTTTTTTTACGAAAAAAATATATCTAGTTGTTGTTCTTTTAATATTTTTGTTTTTAATCTTATGGATTCATTATTTTTTGTTTGTTTTCAAAATAAAATTTCATATTTAAATAATGAAAAAAATTGATAAATGTAAAATAAAACTTAAAATTGAAATTTAATAAAAAATGAAAATAATTTATTTAATTGAAACTAAAATAAAAAAAATTGAAAATAAAATTTAATTAAGTATTTTTACCAGAAAATTTAAAATATTAGTTTGTTAATATGTAAAATATACATTAAATTGATTAATTTAAATCAATAAATATCTTAAATATTAATTGATATACATTATATTATGAATTAATAATGTCCTTTTATGTCATTTACATTTATCAGTTAGTTTGACCGCTGATTTTACCAAACACATTAATTAGCTTATCAGTTATAAGTTATTAGTCAAAAACTATCAGCTATAAACTATCAGTCATCAGCTATCAGCTATCCGCTATTTTTACTAAAGAGAGTCTTACAAATTTCAAAGATGTAGATGTCCACCCTTGCAATTTCAAGAGACGAATGCATGATTTCCTTAAATTAAAGGCTTAATAGCAGTTTTCACCCTCTAACTTTCACGAAGTTGCGATATTGGCCCCCTAAAAAAAAAACTATAAAACCGCTCCCTAATTTTGCAACTGTAGCAGTTTTGGCCCCCAAAGCCAAAAAAAATAACACGTGGCACCTCACTTAGGGTGCCACGTCAGCGTTGACCGAGTCAAAAATGGCCTCTGGGGCCAAAACTGCCACAAGTGCAAAAAACTTAGAGGGCAGTTTTGTAATTTTTTTTTAGGGGGCCAAAATCTCAACTTTGAGCTATGAAGCATAAATTAAACTATATTTAATGATTAATATGGCATGTTATCAAAGAAAAAGTTAACAAAGTGCTTTGAAAAGGAAAAAGGTAGCACCTGTAGTAGTGATCCTGCTTCCGGCCGTGTCGTTTCGTGGCACATCGTTTTCGTGGAAGGTCATTAGTTTTATCAAAACCACTTAACCACTTAATCTATGTCCCGTGATTAAGATTCTTACAAAGGAAATACAATGTCCTTGGAATTAAAGGAAGCTTAAAAACCGGCAACGCTAGCGTGGCAGTATGTTTTGCACAAAACAACAAATGGTTTTTTCTCTCTATAGTAGATTTTGAATATCATTGGTTTGTTTTTGTCACACTATAAATAAATAAACACCAACAACAACAAGGACACACAATTTGTTTGATCAACAATACAATACAGAACTTTCTAAACAATTCTCAATTTCTTGCATTCTTCATCTGTTGATTTTCTTAAGTCATGTCGAGTACAGCTGGTCAAGTCATCAAATGCAAAGGTATGAGCACGGGATTTATTAGATCAAATTTCAATTTGTATCTAGAAAAATTGTAATTATAATTATAAACCCTCAGTATGCATCGGATCTTAGAGTTGATACATTAATTATTTAATGTATTTAAAAAGTGAAGTTTTGCTTATAATAGTTATCGGAACTCCCTCTCTATCATATTAAGTGACATTTGAGTTAAACGAAAAAATGATTAGTTGAAATGACTTTAATTGTAAGATTAATAATATTATTTACTAAAATATTTTTTTTAAATACTAAAATATCTTTATTAAATATAGTTAAGAGAAGTAAAATTCAATAAAGTATATTATTAGTGAAAAAAACAATAAATATTGTTAGGGTCTTATTAACGAGTGCCCTTGAAGCACTTTTAAAGATTTTAAAAGAAAAAATTAATTTATAAAAAGTTAAATATTTTGATTTTCAATACATTGATTGCACATGTTTTCATAAAAAATTACCATTTAAAAGTCTTAAAGAGAGTCCCTGTTATCATTTCCCATATTGTTACGAGAAGTAAAATTAGTATCATTTACTAAAATAACTTTACAAAATATCCTCAACCTTTAGGTCATTGGTTCAAAACTCACTAACTTTGATAAATTAAAAAAGTGACAATAATTTGGACACATATTTGGAGTAGTATATATACAATTGGTTTAATCAACATTTAAAATTTATAAAGGAAGAGGGCATAAGAATATTGTAGAAACAAAAAGGAAAAAGCAATAAGATTAAAGAGAGTCGAAAACCAATTACTATGTTTAGAAAATCATTCGGTTTTTTCACTACTATAAATAAGGTCACTGACAGTAGTTGGTTCCACACTGAACTCACTCATTATCATCTTTTGTTAATTAACTATGTCCAACACTACTGGTCAGGTCATCAAGTGCAGAGGTACTATCTCATCTCCTTTTTTTCTTTGTTACAAACATGTTGTAAAAATTGTGTTTTGCTTTTTATGGATCTTTCTAAGGGTCCATTTGGATTGTGTTACTTTCTTTATTAATAATCGTTATATCTTTTTATGAGTGCTACATGAACTCATTGATTGTATTATACCTGCAGCTGCGGTTGCATGGGAGGCGGGGAAGCCGCTAGTGATGGAAGAAGTGGAGGTGGCGCCACCGCAGGCCGGCGAAGTCCGTCTCAAGATACTCTTCACCTCCCTTTGTCACACTGATGTTTACTTCTGGGAAGCTAAGGTATACATGTAGTTTTATAACACTACTAAAATAACAAAAATTAGTGAGGGATATTTAGTGAGGGAAAACGTGAAATCCCTCTCTAATTCCGTCACTAAATTTTGCGACCAAGGAATTTGTGAGGAATTTCATTTTTTCCGTCACTA